>ENA-UOTZ01001776-UOTZ01001776.1-compost-metagenome-genome-assembly--contig:-NODE-1776-length-13423-cov-11.277162_pt1 | contig 13423 bp, 6 predicted proteins | sample MGYA00238144_ERZ746983 | MGnify/ENA primary metagenome ERZ746983 (study PRJEB28759, sample SAMN06268863) | compost metagenome | isolation source: single cell | place: USA: California, Emeryville, Joint...
GCGGGAAAAGTTGAGTTCTTCAACTTTTTACAATCTGTAATCTTTTTGAATCCAGATCTTTTAAATAAAATTAAATAGTTCGAAAACACCCCAATCGATATGAATAGGCTTATTGGTTTTGAGGGGACCCGATGGGAGGGTTTGAAATTAACAATTGAACACAAACACGCTGTTCTTCTGAGCAAATTTTCGGCTACAGAATAATTTCCTCACCAATTTACTCTAATAAGAAGTTTGCTTTTCTAAGCCGTTGGGAGTTATTAGAATAATTCTGTGGGTTCATTGTGAAGATAAAATATATGAGGATCATATTCTCAAACATTTTAAATAGTATATTCTCACACGTAAGCCTCATGGAACGCTTTGAGCTTATTAAGGATCAAAACTAGCTCGCTAATACCAATATAATGACTTAACCTGAAGGCATATAAATTTAACACATTTCGGAAAATAGCTTAGAAATATATCCTATCGAGTTCTTGGTGGAATTTAGATAAGCATTGTTATCCTATCGATAAATTCTTGTTATTTTCGGGAACTATTTCCTGGCAAAAAATACTCTTGTCTTCGGGTTGTATTTCAATGATGATATAAGAAACTCAAAAGCTAATATTTTTGCTTCTGTTCGATATCTTGGGTGGTTGTTTGTTTAGTTGCAGATTTCGAATAATAGTCCTCATATGAATCAGTATCATAACTTTGTGTATCTAATTTTCTTCCAACGCGCTTATAGTATCACAAGAAGCACATTCGATGATTTGCTCAGGCCTAATCGCGTGAAGTTAATGAGATCTATTTTCCTTGAGCAAAGGAAAATAGTCTCTTAATAGCTAATAAGCTAAGACAGCATTGCAACTCAGATTCAAGAAACATGGAAAGAATGAAAATTTGTCGACGGTGGCTTGAAAAGTGATAAAAAGGCGCGCTATACCCCCTTCTGGAAGTTTGATGTTAGTTGAGGTTTGATAATTTCTTTTTTAAGTATTACTCCTCGATCGATTCCGACATCCTTGATAAATCGCTTTTCCATGAAAATAGAGAGCTCATTTAAGAGAGAGAAATCATAGGTGTTAAAAATAATCCTTACAACTTTAGAGTCTTTTTTTTCGAGACAACTTTGTTCTGAAGTTTTATGTGTAGATGACTGTAGAGGAAAAAATGTTCCGAATCATCTCATGTTCTCATCAATGTCAACGTCCTTCAGAGTATTTTCCTCGAACCAAATAACATCTGCTGCGGTAGAAGTAAACTTAGAGAAATCAGTTTTGTGGACCTTGTATATGACTCCCAAAAAGATCTTTGACGCCTCATATATGGATAAGTTTTGAGGTGTATCATAGATTCCTACACGACTCACTGGAATGGCAAAATCCTCATAGCGAAAGTGCGGCGAGAGTTCTTCCACATCATAATTGATCATAAACTCATTGAATTTCTCCAAAAATCTCTGTACTTTATCATTAAAAACAGTGCTGCCTGATTTCCTTATTGAAGTCGCCGTTGTTGAATGATAAATTTTATTATTGACGGCCACCACCTGCTCTACGTTCACGAAGACAGACTTGAAAACCGCGCTCAGATAAGCAACAATTCAGTTAATGAAGCTGAATGGGGTCGGAGTTTCTAATTGGACCCATATATAGTATTAACAGCTGCTCATAATGTCTATGACAATGAGAAACCACTCCGAAAGAGGTATTCAGATATCAAATTCATTCAAGTTGAAATTCCTTATGATGAAAAAGAGGTTGATCATGTGTTCGCACCAGAGAGTTATATCAATTACAAGAGAAAGGATTAAGAGAATGGGGTGAATGCTGACGACTATGCTTTTTACTAGTTCTGAAAAAACGAATCGGCCAAGAGATTGGTTACTTTGCAATGTATGCAGTCTCAGATCCTCATGGTAACTTGCTTAGGCCAAGGGAAGTTTCAATCTCTGGATATGCTGCGGACCTAATAAAAGAAGAAAACAAAGAAAAATATATCCAAAAGAGTGAAAAACGGACAATTACTGGGTTTCATAAGCAAAAACAACGACATTACTCTCAATACAATGCAGATTTGTCTGGCCTGATGGGAGACTGAGTAATTTATGTAGAAGAGAAGGGAACATTCTATATATTAGGGGTGTATCTTGGTGGAAACACAGCTTGTTGGATTATCACGACAAAACTTCAGCAATCCCTCCAATAGATAAAAGAAGCTAGCCGTCACAAATGTAAGCAAATACTCCAAGGCAAAGACGGCGAAAATTGCCTTAAAAATTTGCGTTTTGCTACTATAACTATTGGAAATCCCGGCTTGAGTTTATTACTCAGATGCGGGCTGAACGGTTTGGAAGAGTTCAATCTGATAAACTGCGAAATCGAAAGTAAAGCTGTAGAAGTGTTAAGGAAAAACTCAAAACGGCCGAATCTTCAAAAGCTTAACTTAGCGGAGAGTGTATAGACGACGAAAACTGTGAAATTCTGAGATGAACTATCTCATGGAAAAAATTGAAAATTTTCATTCTTAGCACAAACGCAATCACTGAAGTCGGCGTGGGGAAGCTTGTTCAAAGCAGCGCCTGGACTAGCCTTGAAGAGCTTGACCTCCGAGCTAACGAAATCGGAGATCAGGGTACTATTCTGAGAAGCTCAAACGAAAGCTGGAAGAACTTGAAAAAATTATTTTAGCCGAGAATTTGAAGCTTGATAAAAAAAAAATTAAAAAATTCGCAACATCGAAATATTTTAAATACTAATATTCCTGGTCATCTGATATTTGTTTACTTAAAAGAAAGATACATATGAAATTAACTCTCATGTCATTTTGTTAATATTATTGTATTGTTCTTGTGTTGTTTCTCGGATTCATCTTTTCACGTTCTTTTTCGTTTTCCTGAGATTGAGCTTGGATGTTGAATAGATAAATAGGACTCAATTATCTCGAGTTTGAGAATCTTATCCCTTCTTCTTCTTGTAAATTTTCCGTTTCGCACTACTTGCTCTGTTTTCTGCACTAGCTTGAATTAATTGTATCTTTTATGTTAGAGTAAAATTAATTAATGCTACGATATAAACTCTCTTGTTTTTACTTGATTTTGCTTATTCTCTGACAATTTCTTTTTAGCCTATCAAACTCGTTCCTGATGATTCTGAGAAAGTAAGGGACTACCCTCATGTTATTATCTCAGCGGACACTGCTTTCGGGGTTGTGCTTGCTCATCAAGAAATGAACGAGAATGATTTCTTGAAAACCTTCAATGTCTACGACAACGCTACTACTTCAAAACCAAAATTGCTTGATATCAAGCATCCAGAAGACGATCGGAATCCGAGCCTCTGATAGTTTAATTATAGCAATGGTTTCATTGTTCTTGCAACTTATGTACCCTAGACAACGCAGTGATTGAAACGAAAGGCTTTAACTCAGATGGGTCTGAACAATTTGCTGAAAAGACACTTCTGTACACACGAGCTGTTGTGAAATACTTTGTAGACACATCCGAGGATATGTGGTTTGGGTACAGCGACTTTAACGTAGAAACCGGCAAAATTTTCAAGAGCTATTTGGTAATAATTGTTAATTGATTAGCTTTCAAATTAATGAACTATATATAGCTTAAAATGAACTTAATATTTGTTAGTAATAATCCTCTAAGATTATAACAGAAATAGCATATCATCGAGTTAGACTTAGGAGAGAGAGAGCTTGGCTTTATCATCTTCAGAGTGATTGAGGAAACAACGATAGGATTGAGATATTTTCAAAATTTTTTGAGTTGTACGAAACTAGAATGTGCTCTTCAAAGATGCGACAAGAGCTTTGAAGACTACGACTGATCAAATGACACAACCTGAAGAAGAAGAACTCGAAACGTGGCCTTCAGGGTCGATTTGGAAAGTCAATTCAGACAAAACATCTTGCAACACTTGGAATACTTATAATAAACAAAGAGATGCCATAAAAGCCATATCAAGAGGAAAAGATCACATTATTAAAGACAGGCCAGAAGATGCGCCAAAACACACTTTGCTCTACGAAAGGAGAAAGCACGCTTGTTGATGACACATTCAAAGTACAGGTACTTCAAGGTTAAAAATGGCTCTTTGGTATGTATGGTTCGAGTACTGTTTCCAAGCTCATATAATATATCAGTCAGAGTAGAGTGATTCCCTTTAATGCAATTGGCACATTGATCCAAAACATAAGATAGTCACATCAGCAATAATAATTGTTCAATTGGGAAAGGCAACTGGTCAATTTTTTGGGTACACATATGAAACCTGCGAAATCAGACCAACTTTTCAAAATAAACTCGTCACAGAACCGATTCAGTTAAGATGGAAAGTTTATCCTCAATATTCAGTTCATACCAGCACAATTTCACTCAAAGCAAGCCATAAGTCCTGTATTTTACATTAATTCTATAATTCTTCCTCCTTCAGACAGCATTCCGCTCAATTTTTCCAAACGAATCATGTCTCTGCTAGTGTATAAAATGAAAAGATACCTTAGAACATAGAACCGTATATTTGGAAAATGAATAAATTTTATGTCTCTTAGAACAAATCATACCAATTTGCAGGATTGATAAATACATCGAGTAATTTATTCGAAAAATTTTAGAATTTTCATACTCAGCTTTTAGAAAAACCAACTGTTCTAAACAGAAAGCAACCAGTCCCAACTCAAATCCACAAAACTCAACAGAAATGTCATCATTATCAAACAACTCCATGAGAAAATGCATTTTAGAAACCAAGTAAGGTTTTTCTCTCAATCATCCAGCAAATTTTTTCCAATACATAATTTTAATACCGAGTAAAAATATCGATAATTTTTCGTTCACTGATTCTCATTAAAACCCATCATCGTGATTCATTACAAGATCACACAACGTAATCCAGCACATGTAAGAATGAGATAAGAATAACAAATAGACAGTTTATTACATCCTACTGATCTCTCTCGTTGATTCTTCGAAGAATATAAGGCGGGTAATGTGCTATTAGCTTCTGTATTGTGCTAATTCCAACAAACTATCAGAAAGTTGAATAGGGAAAATATTTCTATCTCTATATATGAACTCGACTAACCTTAGATCTAGGAATAAGCATAAAACAGTCTTAAAATTTCATTTCTGGCGAAAGTACCCTGTTATGGCCCAGGAATACCTAGATTAGCACGACTGTAGCTAAGAAATTGTTCAAATCATGAGGTTATTTGCTAAATATCAAAAAATCATTCACTAATAGAAGAAGAAAGAGCAAATGTGGCCGGTTGGCGACAGCAGCGGAAAAACGGTACTTCAGTAGTCATTTTGAGGTCCATGCTTTGCGTTGTTACTGGCAGGGAAGAAAAATACCCGTATCTTGCCTTCAAGGTTCATTGATATCAGTTAACGGTTACTATTACTCTCTCAAACTGTTTATCAATTATTAAAACCAGCGTGAAATGTGAATTGCTGAATCTGCTGATTTAATCGTTGACTATTTAAATCGACACCAGAGCTAAAAATTCAACAAATAATTCACAATTAATCAAAAACACAAACCAATGAAATCAACTATTGCTCTTGCATTATTGCTTCTCACTACCACTACGGTGATGGGTGAGTACGCTAAGACCAAATTCTACAAGGCTGGTTTTCAACAAACTCCTAAAGTTGTCATCGACACTTCAACCGATAAACTCTTCGATGGCGCTTTAGCAAACACACTCTTCTACTCTGCTGGTGATTCCTCTGACACTCTCTACGCCTGGAAAATCAACTGGGACATCCCTTCAAATTCCAGCACATCAATCATCAAGAGAACCCTTGATGCCTCCACCTTCAAGGCCAAAGGCAATGATATCACCCTTAATCTCAAAATCAAATCCAAGATGGGATTGATCGGACAACCTGCCCCTGGATACATCGGTTTCCCAGCCATCAGAGACAGCGGCAAAGGCACAGCTGACCAACTCTACTTCTCAATCTTGCCTGCTACAGCCACTAGAGCCACCGAGCTCAATGAAGTTATGGTCGCTTCCAACAGAGACACAACCACTGGCATGTACGTTAACAGTGTTTGGTTCACTGATAACTACTACTGGATCATGTACACTCAATTCGACATGAAGAAGGGATACGAAAAGGCTCTTTACCTCCAAGCCATTAAGACTGATGGTAATCTTATGTACAATGCTCCTATCAAAGTCGCTTCTCTCAACAACCCTCCTGGCACCACTATCCCAATCGCTGGTCCTAATAAAGACTCAAATCCAACAATGATCTACGTCGTCTACAAGGACTCTAACTCCAAGGCCACTGTTCAAACCACCGTCAAGATCTCCAACGGCTATGTCGATGAACCAACCAAGCTCGTTAGTGACAGTGAAACCCAGATGTACTTCCCTGATGGTATGATCTCCGCATCCAAAGTCTTCGGTGTTGTCCTTAACCGCCAGCAAATGGTCCGCAAACAATTCTCTGAAGACTTGAGAGTCTACTACAACGGCGCTACCTCAAAGCCAAGCATCCTTGACCTTGACGTTCCAAAGGGCTACCAGAACCCTATCATCCAATCCTTCCCTCATCCTGGTGGTTTCGTCATTCTTGGACAACTCACTGGAGAAAAGGACGCACTGATTGTCATCAAGATCTTCAATGCAAATGGTACTGAAAAGGTTGCTCAAAAGACCATTGCCAACACTCAAGGCGCCATGTTGTTCTTCCGGGACGCTGCTGGCACCGTGTGGCTTGGCTACAATGACTTCGACATGAAAGACGGCAAAGTTGCCAAGGGTTATTTGGGCAAGCTTATCTCAGCATAAAGCAAATGTGAGATAGGTAAACACTTTTTGTTCGAATTTTCAGCATATAGAAAAAGTCAAGGTATGTTTAATGAGTCGAGTATCTAACTTATCTGGCTCTATGTGATTCACGTAATGAATTTGCATAATTAATGGTAAACCTTCTCTCATTCATCTAAGGACTAAGTAAGACATATATCTATTGAATTAACCCACAAAATCAAGAAAATTCAAGTCTTTTGTAGCTAGTTTATACTTCCTCTGAGAGAAAATTTGGATGAATAAATCAAATCGAAATGGAGTATAATTGTGGAGTGAGGCTTAGTTGGATGAACTATGGAATGTGCCAAATCTTTGTATAACGTGTCGGAAAGGCAATCATGATAATCACCATTCCTAGGACATTTGCGCTTCCAAAGGCGTTCGGCTTTCTAGTGTTTGGTCCCTTTAAGCAGTTTTTAAATTATTAATGTCAATTGAATCTGTCTTCTTTGTATCCTAGCTAATATATCACAAGTAGTAGCTATCATTTATTAACAGATAGAGAGTGAGTTATATCTTAATTTTTGTTTGTTTACAGCACTTTGCTAGCCATGATAGAACTCTATTTCAGGTAGTCGTTTTTCTCTAGAGCGTTAGCTACAAAGTATTGCGATTATTGCAAACTTAAAACTACTGTGCTTATCGCTTTGAATGAGAATGAAAACAAAGTATTACTCATAAATCTGAAGTAGATGTGAAATATAACATTATTCTTGCTTTACAAAAACAAAGTGAACAGAAAATTCTTGTACTGACCTAATCATAAGACAAAAGCTGTTTCTCAAAGCTGAACAAAATTTATTTGTTGGTGGTTTCTGATTGTGCCATCTAGGCCTCGAAATCTATTCCAGGAACTGTTAAGATCCGCCCCAATTGAGATATCTCCAATTGAGGGCGTCTTCGAATCTGAATTCGGCCCTGCGCGTTGGTTCGCTTTTGTAATCCAAGCTTATTTTTTCGTTCTTTTCTTTTTTTCTCCCTTCTCAGTCGAAAGAATTCGGCAATTTTAACGATAATGTGGAAGATTATGATCGCAGTATTGACTGCAACAGAAGTCCAACTCAAACCGAGCCTCACGTGGTACATATGAGAACTCTCTAGGAAATACATCACAAGAAATAATACGCTTATGATGATAAATCCGATTTCTGTTCCGATCACAGTTATTTTAGTTGCAGTGGCCTTGAATATGTTCTTCGGAATTGAAAATACGATGGTAATCATATTCAATACTATCAAAACACTAAGTTGAGCAATTACCCACTTCCTAAGAAGTACAAGTCCCAGCATTATTATAAAATTGTAGAGCAAGGTCCAAAAAGTCATTATCCGTCCTAAATATCTTTTGCTTTGATACTCTCGACAGAGAAGAACGATTACATCAAACAGTGGTCTAATGGATTTCAGTTTGGCCTTGGTTTTGCCATGATAGAAGCTGGCACAGATTGCCAGAATCAAAATGAAGATCATGATAATTGTATATAAAATAGCGAATCCAGAGCTTATTTGCTGGTATGCTCCAATAGTAGGAATGAAAGCATAATTAAGGATGAGAGCTGAGCAGAGATAGGAGTATCGAGAAACAAGTAACGTCATAAGAACACTTTTTTCAAATGATTGACCTGCTGCGATCAGGGTCTTAATGATTTTGGAATTTTTATGTTTGAAGCAACTGCAAGCGACTTTCACAAGAAGGTAGAGTATCAGCGTTATGCCACCTGAGAAAACGATGCCACCATAGTTATCTAGAAAGACTTGGCTAAAGGAGTATCTAAAATAGTCATTGAAGATAATCCTGCCGCCTTGGGAGCCTGTCTTAAACGTTGAGTTGGCTGATGCTTGACTGCTGTTGAAGCCAGGTATTTTGTTGAAAATATTGGGCATACCGAATTGTCCTAAATCAGTATAGTCGTAGAAAACAGCCAGAGGTGTAAGATAGTTGATATTAATTAGCTTCATAAAATTAATTCGAGCCATTATTTGCAACATCCTCATCAATTGAGTGCTAGCTCCTTTAGCTTTGAGATAAACAAGTAACGCGGAGGCTGCTGTGGTACTAAATATGATTTGTGAGGTAGTTCCAACCGCTGCTGCTACTTGAGCCGTTGAAGAATCTCTGAAAACAGGAGCTGTAGAATTTGAAGGGGATATCATGTAAGAATAGCTTGAATTTGAATTGAGCTGGGCAAAAGACAGAAGAAGGGAACGAGTTTCATTGCTTTCGGTATACGAGAGGAAATTCAACTGATAAGAACTGGAAGTGAGTTTAGTTAAAGTGAAACTCATTTCTGACATGTTGGTGTTGCGAAGATTTGCAGAGTTCGAGATTTGATAGAGTTTGATCATTGCCAATGAGGCTTCAAGATCCAAATAGGTGTTGAAGTTGAGAAGATAGAGTTGAGGAGAATAATGCAGCTCAAACTCGAGGACTTTGATGGTAGTTCTTGGAGACTCCAAGCATTCGGCACCAGAAATGAGGTAACCGTCTACATTGCAGGAGACGCAAGAATTATTTGAAGGAAGCAAATAAGTTCCTAAAGGGCAGGTCAAACAATTATTTGCCAACTTTCCGGAACAGGTGTCGTAAGTAGGATCACAATAGGCGCATGTACCGTCAGATTCCTATTATAGAGAGAAAAGAGAATTATCACATTTTGAATTATTGAATGCAGGGATTACTATCCAACCACCCTCATACGGACATTCTAACAATGATAGTAAAAGTGTTTGTTAAGGCAAAATCATCAGATAATTAAAGTTACTTTGGCATGAGTTCGTCTCTGAATGGAGGACGTATCCGAGTGGGCATTCGAGCACGCATTTCGTGTCAACCATTTTGTATCCAGGATTGCATTGGAGACATGCTGTTTGAAGAGGGTTAATGAATCCTTTGAGCGCACATGATGGATCTAGAGGCAATCAAATTAATATAAAAGATGGAAGATAAGCGAAATTTACCTTCGGTTGAGGTTGGTTCATACAGACCCTCTGATCCTTTAAACCAAATGAAATTCAACATATCATATTTTCCTTCGTTCAAAATAGAATTGGGGCCGTCAGATGCTGCTCTTGAGCAAAGCATCAGTTGATCAGTATTCATGTCGCAGAACAGATGCGCACTGGTGAAATTTCCAAAATACACTCGATTCATGATAACTCCATTTACCCATATCCTGCCAGAATAATAGCCAGTGGAAAACGCATAAGGATGGGTTTGAGCGAGTTCCACGATCACCCGATTCCAAGCACCTATGTGTTGTGAAAGTTAGACATCAAAGAAAAAAGAGATTAGATCTACTTAGGTTGAGAGGAATAGCCGATATGATTGGAATCATCCATGTTCCGCCAACATCCCGCCACACTTGCACGGTATTGTCAGGATAAATTTCCACTGTAAACACCTTAGCAAGGGTTCCCTTTTTTCGGAAAGAGAAAAGAGTGTGCTTCCGGTTGGCTTCCCACACAAAGATATCAACGGCAACGATCACACCGTTTGTGTTTGGTTCTGTCAGATCTAGTCTTAGCTGTGTATTGAGTCTGCATTGCACTGTATTCCAAGCTATAAACTCTGGATCCCAGGTGTTGTCTTCCGAACTCGAACCTTATTGTGACCAAATAAAATTATTTCAACAAATATGTAAGCAAGAGAATCAAAATACCCACGATTCCAGTGGTAGAGCCTGTGGTAGAAAGAGTATATGTATCAATTGGGAAGGTCTGGCCGCCATTTACAGTGGACCTTGTTGCAAAATGAAATACGTACAATTTACCTAATATATTACAAGAAAACGATGAGTTGCCAAATCAATTCATTTTGTTACTATTGGAGTCCATTAATGCCAAACTGATCATCATGTCTTCATTATAGGGAACAAAGTCAGTATACACTCTCACATATCGCATGTTGCAATTACAATGTAAATGAAAATTATCGTGTGTCCATTGGAAAACTGCTGCTGAAGTGAGCGCATGAAAGGTTTCTTCTTGATATAGATTTCGAGTTTTGAAAACGATCGTGGGTGTTACAGCAGAGCTACTTCCCAACATGTAGCGAAATCCGTATTGAATGTTCGTTGAAACATCAGTGCCCTGAGCGAGAAAGACCCAAGTGTTTAATGGAAACAGTGTATTGGCAGTAGTCTAACATATTTTTTTTTTGCTATGCATCGAAGATAATTTGGATATCATTACTGGTTCTTCAAACTCCCAAATAAAGTTATCCATTGTTGTTGTTGAAGATATAAAGACATCTTTGGCGTCTCGCTTCATGACGCTCCCAGCAATTCTTCCAATCCCAAATTTTGTACTAGATTTGAATTTTATAGAGTTATTAAGAGAAGAGCCGGTACGTTATATCGAGCGAAACGCTAAAATAGCTACCAAATTTAGTACCAGTAGACCAAGAAGTCTTGTAAATCCAGGAACTCCATGCGTATTGGTTCGTGTTTGTGAAAGTTGGTGAAAGCTCAGCCATTGTCTTACTCGGAAACACTTCAGAGTCAGAAACTATCTCTGTTTCTTGAATATAAAAGATTTGAACGGAAGAACAAACAACTGTTGATAAGACGTTATCCTGAGGTGGAGAAAATCATTTTTACCTCTCAAAGCGATTAGTAGAGGCAAAATTCCACGGTGAAAGAAGTAAAAGATTGACTTTCTTGTCATTGAGTTTGAATTGTGAGTGCCAAGATAATTCTTGTATTAAAATCGTGTGCAATTAACACGATTATTGTTGCCAAACTTATTGATTAAATTTTGAGTTCAATTTATTTTTTTCCAGCTCATGTGCTTTGAGCATGAAACCTGACAAACTTTAGATAAGTCAGGATCATAATAGCTGTTTCATTTATACACATACCAACTGTGGATTTGAATGTACTTCATCATAACGATATGAGCTTTTGTTGCATAAAAGCGAAATTCACAAGAATAGATAATGATAATTTCATACAAACTACCCAATTTTTGCGAGCATCGGTACGCTACTGATTTTCGAGTAAAGCTGTTAATAATCTGATGAAGATGAGGATACTAATAAAAAGGCACAGGACCTGTTTGGTCGCAGCTTTCATCAGGGTAGAACCAAATGCAAGGGAACGATCGACTGGCACAAGTTCAGTTTTCGAAAGAATTCTGCGCGTTGACGTTACTGCAATTTTATGAGTTTTCTCCAATAAATTTTAAAGCATAGACCTGAACAAAAAGCTTCTTAGAAACATAGCGGGCAAAGGAATAAAATTTTAATTAAAACAAATGGATTGAACCTTCAGGTTATCACTTTATTTTTGAAAGAAGACAACTAACTGATAATGAATGCTTCCACTTTTGAAAGAGACGTTCACACATCGAACAAAAAAGACGTTTTCTAAGGAAATTTATTCACAAACCTGACAGAAATGAATTAGAGATATGTATACTTTATTTCGTCAAAATTCAAAGTAAAAGGGTGTGAAATCAATTAGTGTTACAAATCAAATCGAAACTTAGTTTTATTGTTTTTTTTCCAAACTCTCTATCTTACAAAAGAGGGTTAATTAAGTTATTCCTTATCGTAGACAACTTTGCCTCGCATCTAGATATGTAATTTTTACATGTTGAAAATTCTAACGGTTAAAGTTCTTTGAAGAATCAAGCGCGTTACTCCGAATCTTGTGTTACAGTGGGCCGCGAATTAATCGTAATTGACGATATTACTGATAAACTTAGTGATTCACTCCTTCTTCCTACTTATTCTTGATAATATTTTTAATTTCGGAGCCCCAACAATCGAATTTGTTGTTTGCTGAGAGCAACAAAAAAAAAAATGCTTCCCAATAAGAAAAAGTTTTCGATCGATCAGATCTGCCCTTATTAAGCAAAATATCTCTCAAAATTGCCCCTATCAGTGATTAGTTAATCGACTCATGAAAACGCATTGTCCATTCAACAAATTAAGTGTATAGGAATAACTATAAAGTTGTTCGAAATACATTTTTTCAGCCGATTAATAAGCAGGTTAAATCATTTGGATTTCAGCGATTGAGTTATTTTCAGCTTTATAGCTTATATTATTTCCCTTCTGAGCTATAATGAGTGGTTCGGGTTCAAAGCAGAGGTGAAATTTCCTTTCGCTGCTATTTTGATCGTGCTGCTGTGCTTGGATATTTGAACTAGAGTGCAAATCGTGAGAAGATGGCTGAAGCTTCGAAAAAGGACTTGATTCATCCATAAAATTCTGCTTTTTGGAATCTGTTTCTTCACTCCTCGAACTTTTCGCCTTAGAATGCTCTTTTTTCCGTCTCGATCTCCATTCTTTAATGGTTTCATAAAATGATTTTATTACGATCAGAAAAGAAATTGCCAAATTGATAACCACCACAATAAGAATCATAATCATTAATGTGAACCCCATCAAGTTGATTTGATCTGTGGAGATAGATTGTGTCATTTCATTTATTCCGAAAATGGCTGCGATAATTCCCATCACAACCTTGCTTCCTTGATTTAATAGAATGATTGCCAGGTTTAGATTAGATTGATATGGTCTTTTCCAAGCGGTCAGCAAGAAAAATCCAAGAACGATTATGATATAGAGAATCGTTTGAGTTAATCCGTTCTC
>ENA-UOTZ01001778-UOTZ01001778.1-compost-metagenome-genome-assembly--contig:-NODE-1778-length-13412-cov-4.528234_pt1 | contig 13412 bp, 12 predicted proteins | sample MGYA00238144_ERZ746983 | MGnify/ENA primary metagenome ERZ746983 (study PRJEB28759, sample SAMN06268863) | compost metagenome | isolation source: single cell | place: USA: California, Emeryville, Joint...
TCAAATAAGAAATGTGTCTTCGTAGTTCAGAAAAAATCAAACAGAAGAGGAGCAAGAGAGAAAAATTGGAAGAAGAAAAAGTTAGGGAATTTATTTTGAACAGCTTCATAAAATTTTTCGTTTCCTTTCAAGAGGAGTGGCTTGGTCGCCAAATGTGATCTTATGTAAGCTTCTTTGACCTTTGAATGTGTCCTAACATTACTAGAAATGATATTGAAAAAGAATAGAATTCCCAAAAAAATAAAATAAAATTAATAGCGGACCACCAAAAGGAACCAACAATCTTGCTGTTCATGTTTGAGAGAGTAAACCCCAACTCCAACAACCTCCTACCCAATAGACCTCTCTTCCGAAAAGCTTCATGCTTTTCGAAATTGATCGTTTATCAGGATCCACACGTTCAATGTACTTTAAAACTTCCTCTTCTAAACCTGAAATATTCTCACAATATTTGAGAAAACTCATCTACAATTAAATTATCACCTTACCAAAATCATTCCACATATCCTCAATTGTCTACATCTACTTCAAAACTACAATTCAATGGTGTTATCGCAGAATCCGAGCTATTTCACAGCAAATCACACAAAAAGCTAACATTATCTCCAAATAACAATTTCAATGTCGCTCAAAAGACACTACAAATACTATACATGAAAAAAGAAACGCAAAAATTTATTTTTTTTTTATTTCTTCTTACGCTTCGATTTGATCTCAGCATCGCTTTTCAAAACAAGCACCTCTTCCGGTTCCGAATTATCTTCTGAAGCTTTCTCTTTAACTTCTGAAGCTTTCTTTTTAGGGACCTCAGGAGTTGGTACCTTATGCTCTTCGCTTGGTTTCTCAGCGGGTTTATGAATTCTCTCGGCTCCAAAAATGAGCGATTCTCCCATACAGTTATCTGCAGAATATTTATAAGTCCCAGTATTATGCCTGCAATGGTACTCAAGCGAACTCTTCTCTTCATACTGCACTCCCAACTCAAGATATTTCTGAATATCATCTCTCATTGCATCTCCCAGCAAGTTTTCTACTGAAGTGGGGTCACCAGCGGCCACAATGTTATCGATAATCGCCCATTTCTCTAACAACTCTGATTTCCTCTGAATGTCATTTAAGCCATCAATTTCATACAATTTAGTAACGAAATGCTTTCTATTGAAATTCCAACCCTCGAATTTGTCCATGTTTTCAATAATTTGAATCAGTTTTTGAATTATCCTTAACAAATTATAAGACCCGAACAGCGCAAATATCTCCGTTTCTGAATTTCCTCCTGTTCTCCATGCAGCATCAATAAGCGAATTCGCTAAGAGCTCATATCTTTTCTCTAAAGGCAATTCGTCTCCTCCAGCAAGGATAAACTGTCCGTCTCTCGGCATCCAAAAGTCTCTTCTACCTGAGCAGATGGCGCACCCTTTCGCCGACATGTCATATGCGGTGCTTAGTTTCTCCAAAAGAGAAATATAACACATGATCGCATGTAATTCTTGAATTTCCTTCAGGCTTTTCTCTTTGATATAATAAGCTTGTATTTCTCTTAGTGTGATGTCCGCCAATTGAATCTTGATCGGGAAATTAGAGCTTATGAGAAAGTAAAGGAAAGTTTATACTGTAGGAGTGAGGTGTTGCGTAATCGCTTTTTTATTGAATCGATAGATCGCCGTCGAAAGTACATTGGGTATTTCGATCCCGACGATCGGATTGGGGTTGGTTATCGTGTCATTTTTTGGGTTATATTTAAAAAATTGCGGGTCTTTTGTCATTCTGTCAATGTATTCTTGCAGGTCAGCGCCTTCTAACCAAGCCTTTTGTGTGGCATATTTTGACAGCTGCACCATATTATTGACGAAATTACTCGGATCAATAGGTCCCAGACTGGGAGACGAGTCCCTCGGAGCGTCTTCGAGGACGAGCGTGTTGAATTTTTTCTGATCGTTCATCAACGCGCCCAGCACGTTGTCCATCGAATTAGTAGGATTCATGTCAATACCCATCATAGTGATAATGCGACCAATTGAAGGAAACTCGACAACGACCTTCGATTTTTCAACATCGTACTCATGTATAATGAGCTTAGATCTAAGATTTTCTAATTTCCCGTTCGGATCCAGAGACTTGAGGACTTCGTCGGTAGTAGGCGTTTTAAGTTGGAGTAAAGAGTAGTCCTCCTCGCCGAGTAAAGCATCGTTCCAGCTCTTTAGGGTAGAATTTATTTCTTTCTTCTGGGATACGGTAAAAAGATGTTGGATTTCTAAAATTCTTTTGTGAATTGCTTGTAATAAAGCCTCTGCTTGGGATACCGGAAGATGCTTCAGCACGTGTTTGTTTGTTATTCCTAAAAACAAAAAAATACACATCGTATCATTGCCCATGAGAATAATTAGGAAATGATACCTTTAAGCGCATTGATCAAGGCGTTTTCATCTGCTCCAGTTAAATTACTTGTCATGAGGTTCTGATACAACGTCTCAAACATCTCTTTATCGCCTTTCTGAAGATCTGCAAGACGCTCGAGATAGTACGCCGAAACTAAGGTTCCTTTATTTTTGGCTAAGTCTTTGATCTCATTGAAATTATTTGAGAAAGCCTCTTCCAGCTCGCTTCTCGCGACGCGAATCTTTTCGCAGCCCGTTGCAAAGCTCCTAGTTATATGCTTTCCATGGATAGACTTCAATGTGTTGAGGGTCTTCCCAAAAACGATTTTTTTGAGCATTTGTTTCTATCCAGAATTAAAAATTTATTTGATTTGATTTCCTTTCGTATGTCATCGAGCGGTTTCTCAAAGAAAAGCAATTTCATGAGCTTTTTCATCAAATAATAAAAATTCATCAATAATAATGCAACCAACGGCCTCTTATGCAAATGAATAGTAAAAGCAACTTCATATATATAAAGCGCACAACTTACGGCTACAAGAAACGACTGATTGACTTTATCTAATTTTTACATACAAAAAATGCTATTTCGTAGCGATTGGCTGGAGCCTACAAAAGAAAAGCAAATCAGCAACGCAGAAATATCTCATTTATTTACTTTCTCTTATAATAATTGATCGTTTTTCTATCTGGAGCCTTCCATTTGTAACCCTCTTTAAACGTAGTTTCCAAATGAGTTTCCACATCGACATTAAAGGCCATTGGCTTCTCGTTCAGGAACGGAGAATTATAAACGCCTAACGCACCGCTTAGCTGCTTTCAGAAGAAACTATATTACCTGGAATAGTTTTTGTTGACACAAGATGGTGCAAATTTTTCGCGAGTTGTTTGAATTCCGTTCTTGCCACTTCCTCTTTACGTTTCTGAAAATTTTTTATATAACGCTGGGAACTCTTCAATAGTTATACCTCTTCTTCATTCTTTGTCCTTTCAAAGTTTTCGTTCAGCTGGTCTCTGATCTCCTCGTTCTAGAAAAATAGATTGAGAAAAACGCAAACCTCCTAGCAGATATACTTTAATCTTGATGAAGTTGAGATAAGCTTGTCTCGCGTAGAAATCGTGAATGTATTTTCTGCAATAGAAACCTCTGAAACTAAATTCAAGCACGAAATAAGTATCCTGTGCGTTTTTGAGGTGTGGTTACTATTTCTGAATAACTTTGGCCTGGTTGGAATAATACTCCATCAGGTTGTTCTGATGCTGCACGAAACGGATCGTATTGCAGCGAAGTCTGGCTTTATAGCCTCGATAAATACGTTGTATTGTGATTGTTGCTGCTCTATAAAGGATATTTGTTGCTGGAAGCGAGTAGGGGAGGTTACTTGAGAATCTGGTATTTTTTGAGCGCGTAGTATCGTTTAAAGGCCCGCTGTATTTTCAAGGCGCAAACGTAATCGCGGTGATAATATTTTTCGGATTGTCTGGAATGAGGAAAGTGTATGGTTAGAGATGGGCTGATGGGTTTGAAATAGGTTACTGGACGTTGAAATAGAACTCTTCGATGATTTGGTCCCTTCTTTCGTTGAGTTCAGCGACTAATGTTGCCATTTCAGAGCGAGTCTGGGAATTTGTTTAACTTTCAATAAGAGTCTGGAATAAAATACGAATTACTGCTTTCGGTTGCTTTTTTTTTGAATCAGAAGAAAAGTGTACATTTTGTGGAAATTAAGGAATCAATAATTGCCTAGCTCTTGAGAGTTCTCTTTCATGAACGGATCCTTGCAGAAATCGATGTATTTAGAATGTTTTCGGTGAGAATATTAAATTGCAGTATAAATGGAAAATTTGAGTGTTTTCTTGGGTTTGTTAAATGCACGCTAGAGTTGAATTCAATAGTAATAATCACTACGCATACGCTGCTTCTTTTGATTATATAGTCGATACCTTTCCCATTTATTAAATTTTGATTAACACATTTTTCTGCTATTTCATTGTCTTCATTTTCTCATATTGCATGTACAATGTACAAGAGCACGGTTCTCTCAGACTTGTCCATTATTTTGAAAATCGTCAGATGGTATTAGAATCTAAATCAACAATATTCCTGAAACTCTCTTGATTTGATATTGTGATCTTTCAAATCACTCATCCTCTTAAAATTTCCGAAATAATGAGCAAGGGTACTTTTCTTTTTGAGAAAAATAGTTACATAATCAACTGTTTGTTCTTTTTTTTGGGACATTACACAGAAAATATTTTGCTCTATCATAAAATTGATTAGCTCCTCCAACACTAAAACTTAAATCTGAATAAATTTTATTACGTAGTAAAATAGACAATGCAAAAAGAATATACCATGCGCCGCCGCTTGACAAGTCGGCGATTTACTGAAGACGATGAAAGACATTTTGCCAAAATGACTCCAGCTCAACGTCGAATCGAAGTACCTCTAAATCCCATTGCAATAATCAATATCTGGCCCAATGCACAACTTAGGAAGCGATCCAAATCTTAAGAATTCCTCTGGATGAAGAAAGGACTCACGGCCACATCGATACCTTAAGAACTGCATTACAAGTCAATCTCCAAAAAATGCAACTCGGCAAAGGGAAGGAAATTTCCACCATTGTCTTGCAAAAACTGTACCATGAGGTCCATAGCCCTGACAGCGTTGTCTTCCATGCTGGTAATATTAGATCCCAGGATTGAAAATACTCAAATGATTCTAGGGGAGATGGCAAAGGCATTTTATATGATAATTCGAGGCTCTGTAGGTGTGTATGTAAAAGTTCCAAAGAAAAAATCACCAGGCACTGAAGACGAACCGCAGAAGTTTGACTGGGCAGAGGTCAACGTTCTCCATGCTGGGACCAATTTCGGAGAACTCGCGATTCTGAATGACTCAACAAGGTCAGCGACTATAATGTGCAAAGAAAAAACTGATTTCGCGGTTCTTAGTGCTGAAGATTTTAAGCAGGTCACAGGTAATTTCCTATGTATGAGCAACAAATAACATTGAGAAAGCGGCTCGAGAGGAATGGCGTGTGAATAAGAACGTGAAATTTCTGAAGCAAAGCGTGTTGTTGAATGACATCAGCTCGAGATTGATCTCCACGATGATCTATCAAATCAAAATACTTGAGCTAAACAGAAATCAGTTTCTGTTTAAGGAAGGGGACGAGTCTACTCACATATACATTATTAAAAAAGGGGAAATATTGCTTCAAAAAGAAATTGATATTAAAATCGAAGAAGATATTTTCCATCCTGTCAATGAGCTTTTGAAGCCTAAACATTTCGTGAAGAAGAAAGTTGAGGTAATAGCGCGTTCATTTTGTGTTGTGGAGAGTGATTGGGTTATTATTTGAACAAAATAGGTGGCGATTTTGGGACCAAAAGAGAGTTGTGGCGAAGAGGAGGTTTTTCTAAATAAGAAAAGACAAGTCTCGGCTATCTGTGCCTCTGAAAGTGCAAAAATATTTGCTATTGACCTCGTGGTAAGAAGATATGCTCCTGCTTATTATACAGTTATCCCATTAAGATTTATATCGTAATTATCTCCTACCCTATCCTATCCTTTTGATTCTATTCTATCCTTTTCTCATTTTGCTTCTTCGTATTTCTTAACTAATTGCTGAAACCCTCTAGAACTTTACAGAAAGGATACGAAATTTAAGAGACTACGAAAAATTCTTCGAAGAGCATTGTCAAAATAAAATCGCTGCTCGAAACGAAAGATTGGAAGCGATTTCATCGGTAAAGGATCAAAAGAAAGGTCTTTTGTATGGAAGAAGCACAACCGACATGCAGGCGACCACGCAAATCAGATCAAGTAGACCAAAGCTGCATCAATCAAAACCTCAGACGCCTTCGCAGTCCCGCAAGGCTAGTCCCATGAAGCAATTAAATAAAACAGCCACTCAAGCAGAAGTACTTGAGAATACTACTAAACCAACAATCTCAAAGAGCATCCCGCTTATAACCGTCGTTGAAATCAAGCCCTCCGAGCCTCACATACACAGAACCACCAGCCAGATCCGCCCGAAATCAAAAGTTTCATCAAGAAACGATCTTTCTCCTAGACAAGCGCAGAATGAATCGTTTGCATTGTATGCTCGAGAGCCCAAGAGACCATCAATAACCCCTGAGAAATCTCCACTCGTAAAAGTTCATCAGAGACACCCGAGTCAAAAGAAAACAGATACGAGTTTAGTACTCGACAAAGTTGGCTCTATCCAAACTGCTGTTGCAAGAGTGTTGTTGAGACCTGAACTTACAAGCAGCAAGAAGGAGAAAAATCCACCCACCGCAGAGAACAAAAATCCAACAACTCCTGATTACAATCGAAGGCATATCAGTAATAAACCCCAAAAGTTCATCCGTGAGGAACAAATGCTGTTCTATGGGCTGGAAGCAAAGGAAAAAATATTTGAGAAAACCGGAGGTCCTCTTAAAGAGCAGACCTTAGCAGATAATTTTTCATTCTATAACGATTCAGATAAGCTCTCAAAAAACCCGAAATACAAGCTGCAACTGCTCAAGGACCACGAGCGGCGGCCAACGTCCTCGTATGCACGTCCACCATTTGGAGAACTTACTGTATCGCAAAGAGTCCAAACGCACCAACGAACGCTGAGCATATCGAAAGCTGAAGAGCCTCCGAAACCCACGAAAAATATTCACGTGGACAGAATGCGTGGATATACTAACATGAGCCGAATCTTCAAAACTCAGGCGAAAATCCTCAATCATATCTCTACAGAAGCCACTACCCTTTCGCATGAGCGACAGGAACGTGCTCGTACTGCTATTCATCCAAATTTGTCGCTTTTGCATCTCATTGATCCAAATCACTCCAATCAGAAATTGGATTTCTCAATGAACGTGAACAGTGAAAATGACTTATTTGCGCATAGAGATGATGCGAATGTCAGCTCCGATCAGCTGATGGTGATCCAGCGGCTCGTTAGCAGTAGAACTAATACTAGGCGAGCGTCAAGACTCTAAGAATCTTTAGGCTTTTCTATTTAGAATGTAGAATTAAAAAAATTTTGAAAACTTCTTGAGCGTTGAATACGTTCGGAATTTTGTTGATAGATAGCGTGTTAAAAAAATCAAACGCTGAGAATGTAGTTGTTTGGGGCTATTCGCTATTTAAACACGCGAATAGATCAAATTGTTATTAATACAATATCAAAAAACTAAAAAACTATAGAAAAACTAGCGTACCATGAGCGACCTTAAGAACAACAAAAACTACGAGGCTACATCCGAAAAACCCGTTCTCTGTGTCAGCTGCCATGAGTTTTTTGGAAGCAAATCAACCGACGACCTGTGTTCTAAATGCTATAGGATCACCACCAAAGTATCTGAAGAAAAAGTAGAAGAAAAGGTCGCTGCGTTTGATAAAGCTGAGACCAAAGTCCAATTCGAAGAAGAGAAAACTCAAGAGCCAGCTCCTAGCCAGACAAATGATATCAAAGAGGTGAAAGAAGAAGGAAATACTTCCAAACAGAAGGATATCACACGCTGTTTTGGATGCAGTAAGAAAGTGGGCTTGTTGGGATTCAAATGTCAATGTGAAATGGTGTTCTGCAGGACACATAGGCAACCAGAAGCACATTCTTGTACTTTTGACTTCTGCAAGGTTGCAAAAGAAAGACTTGCGAGGGAGAATGTGGTTGTGAAAGCGGACAAATTGCAAAGGTTCTAAAGAACCAGTCTGCTGTTATTAATGAGTGACTATTGAATTGTTGCTTGCTGAATTTCTGATGAATTTGAATGAGTGCTTTTTGGTTTTTTGATTTTTTTCATACTGTTCTTACTACAGAATAAATATGAGAGTTACTATGAATATGCGGTCGGAATAAGTACCACAAAAATTGAATCAAAATGGTTTTTTTTTATGGCATAGAAGTAGTGAGAATCTAAGATTTAAGATAATAGATACGAAGTTCTTTTTCTTTTTTCGATCGGAAATTGCTTCTAAACTGATGATAATAGAAAATTGACGTTTTTTGGGTACCTCAGCAGTAAAGCATTGTAACTATAAAGATATTTGAAATTTTGAGATGTTCTCTGTCACCTGGAGATCTAGCTGCGAAATATATACTCGGCCTTCAGACTAATACTCCTTAAGGAATCGAGAACATCAAACAGGCATATTGAGTTATTATATAATACTTGGAGAGCTTCTTAAGGGGATTTTCAAAGAAAGTTTTTGCTTTTCATAACTTGAGCGGTCAATGGCAACAAATTCCTGAGAGTTGAGATATTTTTCTAATATTTTTTCCCCTTTTCCAATAAAATTTGTTGGTGGCTTGGTTAGCGTAATAATCATATCTATCCATGCTTTTCGCTATTGATACTTGAAACAAGTTTTCGTATAGGGGATTTCTGAGTCTCAAGAGCAAATCCTTTTTCGGTTTTGATTCAGTTTGTTATATTCTGCAACCTTGATAACTCATTTTCCTTTTTTATTTTCACTTCCACTAATAAAAAATTAATGGAATTCGCCCGTGAAACTATACAAACAAAAGAAAATTCTAATTTTTAACAGAAGAAAATATTGACAAACTATTAGCAGGGAATATCTGAACAAGAACCCAAAAATCTCAGGCCCATATCACTGAGGATCAACCCTTTCACGAGATGAGAATGACGAAATCATTTTCACATTAGTAGAGCTGAACGTGAACGATAGAGAAATTCTTTTTGACCGCACATTGAACTCAATCTCTATACTGAAAAGAAATCAAAAAAGAAAAAGCCATTAAAGCTACTAATTTGAAAAAATGATAACCCCCATTTTTTTGTTTTCACAATAAGACACAATTTAATAGCGCAAATGTATAACTTACCAGTTTAAATTCTGACCAACATTGCTCTTCAGTGTATTGACCGATTCTCGCTAATCTCTTCTCTATTCTTCTATACGAGAACAGTTTTCACCAGATCGAAAAGAATTTGAAAGATAATCCCACCATATCTTCGATTCTAAGATTTTGAAAATACATCTGTATGAGTTTTATTTTTTCAAATTATAAAACTCCGAATTTTCAGTATATCATTTATTCGGCAAAAAACACCAAGTAGAAATGTCCATTTTCTCTCAAAGATACTGTACGATACCTCAGAATGAAACCTCAACTCGCATTTGCATGTCTAACACCGCAATCTCGCCCCTTCTTGCGGTTGCCACCTACCAAAAGGTTTTATTCTACGATGATAACTCTGAGAAGCTCGATTTTGAAATTTCTCGAGGAGCAAACCCCACTTTCCTCGAGTGGCACCCAACATCGCCTCAACTCGCTATCGGATGGAGCCATGGCCTGATAACTCTTTGGAACGAGGAAACTAATCTCGCAAAAGAAGACTCAAATGTTCATAAAGCTCCAATCTGCAACATAGCGTTCAATCAAACCGGATCACGCATGGTAACCTGCGATGAGAGGGGGCTGGTCGCAGTCTGGAGAGGTCTCAGCCCACTCAGCACCTATCAGAAGGAAGGGCCGATGACTCATACGATCTTTTGTGAGCTGCATCTCGAAAAAAAAGAGGAAAAGAAGGAAGACGAGGCACCTAACGCGAAGCAGATTGCTAAAAAAGATCCGAGAAAAGACGCAAAGGAAAGCTCATCGAAAACGAAGACAAGCAATCTATTTTTCTTCGGAGGCAAGGCGGGTATCGTCTGCGTTGCGGATGACTCCAATCACTGCACTGAGGTCTGCAAAGTCGGCGGTTCAGTGCGCAGCTTGCTTTTCTATGAGAAAGAGAGCAGTATCATTATTATCACTTCAAGTCTTTTGCTCGTTCAGTTTAAGATCTCTCTCAACGAGAAATCAGTCCCTGATAAAAAGGTCAAACTGTCCATCGCAGGTGACCCTGAGCAACTCAACTCGATCTGGGTCGGCAAAGCGCTTCTTATGACCTGCTCGACTGAAAACGTGCTTAGAGCGTGGCACATTGACGCCGATGAGAACTACCTCATGTCACTTGCGTCTGTAGAAGAGCATAATCCTGGTGTCAAGATGTTCAATGATAAGATCACCTGCGTGAGATACGATGAGAAGGGCCGAGTGCTCGTGGCGGGTACCAAGAACGGATACGGGATCTTCTGGAAAAACATGGCTTATGGCGAGGAGAGTCCCACTGACATTGACCAATGGAAAAACTTGCCATTGCTGCAAGTCGGAAAAGATGAACCCGTCTCACAGGTCTCGGTGGGTCGACAGAGCTCAATGATCGCTATGAAATCCGGAAATAACATCAGTATCGTCTACGAAACACAGATCAGAGGCAAAATCTCAGATTCTATTCTCGCGCTGCAGACTTCAAGCAAATGCGTTCAAATCTACCTGAAAAAGAACGAACTTAAAGACACTATGTTTTTGTTCTATGGAGATAGCAATATCCGTGGGCTAGACTGCAATGAGAAAGCGCTGATGGTCTGGAACGGGAAAATCATCGAACTGCATGAGATTATCTTCGATATGAAGGAACCTGCGACGAAGATGCTGAAAGGCATTCCCTCTCCTGAGAAAACGGTTTCTGTAGGATTATTCAAAGAAACGATAGTCATATGTCAAGAAAACGCGTTGGTCTCGACAAACTTCCAGGGAGTTGTGAAACAAACAATTAATTTCTCAGAATCCGAAGGCAAAACCGTCGGGTCACAGCTGTTCGGAGGTTACCTCGTGATGTGGACTTCAAATCAATATTTCCGTGTATTTGATGTTTCTCGCAGAGAATTCAAACAGCTTGGAATCACGAGAAAATTCGAGGATTCGACCGGTCCGCTCGGTGATATCAAATCCTGCTCGCTTAACTGCGATGGCTCGAAGGTCGGTATCATCGCGCTCCCAAAGAAAGGAAACGTTGCGAATGTCTTGATGATTTACGATTTAGAAATTGATTCATTTACAGAGCACACATTTGGTAGGGTTAATTCTTTTTTTTTCAGTGGGTAATAATGTGTTTTAATAGCTAAATCAAGATCACCGGAGGCAATCTATTGGGATATGTCAGATAAGAGGTTCTTCGGGGTCCTAACAGAGTATGTGAAAGGCCCTGTCGATACCAAGAACCCTGAATTGGTCGCGATTGAGCCCTTCCGTGGCAAGGAATTGCTTACGTTCTTTGTGTCATCAGAGCACGGAATCAAAGAGCAGGATAATTACAAACTTGAGGCTGATATCGAGGGACTGCTAGGAATCAATGTGCCCAACCTCGAGTTCATTGTGAGGACTGCCAGCAATGATATCAATAAATCTTATCAAGTATATATACATATATGACTGAAACATCTAATGTTTGAAACTCGCCTTAGGTCTTGGAGCAGCCAATGAAAGACTTTGCAGGCATTGACAAACTCGACGACTACACAAAGAAAGCCATCATGAACTTCAGTTTCTACTTGTCAATCAGCAACATGGACGAGGCCTACAAATGCGTGAAAATGATCCAAAACCCTCAGATTTGGGAAAACATGGCTCAGATGTGCGTAAAGACCAAGAGACTGGATGTCGCAGAAACCTGCTTAGGTAACATGCGTTTTGCGCGAGGAGCGAAGTTGGTGCGAGAGGCTGCTACCCATGATGCAATTGAGCCTCAGCTGGCAATGCTCGCCATTCAGCTCGGAATGAAAGACGAAGCAGCGAAACTGTATCAGGACTGCAAGAGATTTGATCTCCTCAATAAAATGTACCAAGCGTCCGGTGAGTGGGACAAAGCGATACAAATAGCAGAGAAATACGATCGAATCGGTCTCAAAACGACTTATTACAAGATGGCGAAGCAGTTCGAGGTTGCTAGAGACTTCCAAAAAGCCATTGAGTTCTATGAAAAGAGCGGAAACCACCTCAAAGAGGTTCCTCGCATGCTAATGCAGGCGGGTCAGATGCAAAAATTAGAGGAATATATCATTGAAACCAAAGACAAAGAGCTCTATAAATGGTGGGGACAGTACCTCGAGAGCCAAGGGAAGACCCAGAACGCGCTTGAATACTACCAAGAAGCCGAGAGCTTCTCAAATGTTGTGAGAATATTGATTCTCGAAAACAATCTCGACAAAGCGCTCGAGCTTTGCGAACATACAAACGACCCTGCTGCTTGCTATTATGTCGCGAAGCAGTTTGAAATGCGAGGCAATATATCCGAGGCCATTCAGCTCTATGCGAAAGCACAGCAGGTATCTCTGGCAATTCGACTTGCCATTGAAAACGGCATGGACAATGAGATTATGACGCTGTCGATTACTGGATCAAAGCAGGTTATGCTGAAAGCAGCTGCGTACTTCGAGCAGAGGAACTATAACGAGAAGGCAGTCATATTGTACATTAAGGGCAGAAATTATAAAAAAGCGTTGGATCTGAGTGTCAAATACAAGCTGTTCGACTACATTAAGAAGATTACCAGCGAAATCGATGAGGACGCTGATCCAGAGGTGCTGGCTTCTGTTGCAGAGCATTTCACGGAAAACAATCAGCAGGACAAGGTAATTTGGGACATCCGATTGTTAATTTGATAAAATATTACTTCCAGGCTGTTCATCTGCTTATCGCCTCGAACCAAATCGACAAGGCTTTGGCGCTTTGTCTCGAGCATAACGTTCCGATTACCGAAGATATGGTCGAGTAACTATTTAAAATAATAATATACATTGTAACGCCATATCATTGTTTAGGAAATTCCTGCCTAGGAAAGAAAACGAAACACAAGCCGATCAACAAAAGAGAGAAGCCCTCACCCGTAATATCGCTCAGAAAGCGAAGAAACAAGGAAACTACCAGCTTGCTTCCCATCTCTACTTACAACTGGGAGAAAAGCTATTAAATTGTGTCTTATTGTGAAAACAAAAAAATGAGGGTTATCATTGTTTCAAATTAGTAGCTTTAATGGTTTTTTCTTTTTTGATTTCTTTTCAGTATAGAGATTGAGTTCAATGTGCGGTCAAAAAGAGTTTCCCTATCGTTCACGTTCAGCTCTACTAATGTGAAAATGATTTCGTCATTCTCATCTCGTGAAAGGGTTGAT
>ENA-UOTZ01001779-UOTZ01001779.1-compost-metagenome-genome-assembly--contig:-NODE-1779-length-13404-cov-11.505665_pt1 | contig 13404 bp, 12 predicted proteins | sample MGYA00238144_ERZ746983 | MGnify/ENA primary metagenome ERZ746983 (study PRJEB28759, sample SAMN06268863) | compost metagenome | isolation source: single cell | place: USA: California, Emeryville, Joint...
ACCTCTTAATCGATACCTAGGATGAACTGATAGCAGGACTTCCAGTGTTAAAATATTTAACTCATTTTAACACTAGTGGCTGGCAAATAAATTACGCCGGGAATTAATCCAAATAAGAAATCATTCGATAGAAGTGGCGTTCAGTAATTAAGAGTATTTCTTTTTTTTTGCCTTTCTTAACAGAAATTCTAAACGCAATTTTGTATCTACAATTATTTCCAGCTTCGAAAAAATGGCAGATTCGCTCTGCACACACGAAAACCTCCAAAATTTCACTCAGTTCGGTTGCCAAGATGAATGCTGCTTCGCGCAAAAATTCTGCGGTGACAGCATGGAAGTCATCAATTTTTTAGCCTTCTACACCTGCTCCTTCAAAAGTAACATTTTCTTACTGCTTTTGCTAATTATCGCCGCCACCTGGGTCACTTTTCACTTCCTTGGTACCACCTGCGAGAATTACCTTGCCCCGGCCTTGTCCGTTCTCGCTGAGAAGTTCCGATTTTCAGAAGCTCTTGCTGGAGTCACCTTAGTCGCTTTGGCAAACGGCGCGCCAGACATCATCACCGCGTTTGCAGCCGGAGGCTCTAGCAGCGACACTGGTATTTACACCGCGTTAGGGGCTATTTTCGGCGCGAATCTCTTCACGACCACGATAATCTTAGCCGGTTGTATTGTCGCTGCAAGTGGACTTAAATCCGAAGCGTTTGGGACGACTCGGGATTTGGTGTTCTTTATCATCGCGAGTTTATTTGTCCTGTCCCTCGGCTTCTCGAGGCAAATTACTTTCCCTGGCGCGATCGGATATTTCAGCGTGTACGGGATATTCTTAATCTTTGTGTTGTTTGGCGAGTACAAAATTCGTAACAAAGAGCGAGAGGCCGTCCAGAGGCAATCCGACGTCTTTGCTAGCACTCTTGTCAATTTCGGAGACCAAGGGGAAGATGAGGAGATAAATATGCTCAATTACTTGAAGGAAAATCATTATTTTCAGATGGATGAATGCGGAGAAAGTCCATTAACGGTTCAGAAATTCAATGCGAAAAATCCGGGAAAACTTAAATGGATTTATCTCAGAACGAAGCACATGCTTCATGTAAAGTACCTCAGGCAGAAGAAATGGAGCGACCGGACCGTTTTTTGAGAAAGTTCTCTTTATTTATGAGTTCCCAATCGATTTTATCAGAGATTTCTCGATTCCTTGTGTCGACGATTCCAGATGGAACCGCCGAATCGCCCCGTTCAACCCTTTTTTTGGCTCCTTGGTTATCATCTGGCAGTTCGATCTCTTTCAGTATTTTAACGATTTACCTGGGCTTTGGGTGCTCTTGATCATCTTCTGCACGGGGTTTGGATTATACATCTGGAAAATCAGCCACACGCATCGAATGCCGGATTCATTGGCGCTTGTATTCAGCATTATCGCGTTCGTTGTAAGCGTTCTTTGGGTGAATCTAATGGCGAGTATATTCCAAGATGTGCTTTTTATGGTTCAGATAATTAGCGGCTTGCCCAGTGCTTACCTTGGGTTGACGCTCCTTGCGTGGGGGAACTCCGTGAGTGATTTTTTCGTTGATTTTTCCCTCTCGAGACAGGGTTATGCTCAAATGGCAGTATCAGGTGTTTTTGCGGGGCAATTGTTTAATTTACTCGTTGGATTCGGAGGGACGCTTGTTCGAGCAACGATGAGAGAAGGAAGTATTAAGTTCGATTTGCTTGATGGGTCAGCGATAAACGACCTTAATTTAGGGATAATTGCTTTCGCTCTGGTGAGTTTTATTTTCCAGCTTGTGTACGTGTGGATGAGAAAATTCTCTTTTGGGAAACGCTATGCGAGGTTTGTAGTAGGATATTATATGCTATTCTTTGTGTTTGTATCTGTGTATTCACTGTCCCAGGCCTTACAGGGTTGAAGTATCTGCATATATAATAGTATTTGAGATAATTAGATAGCTAATAAGCATGTGATTTCTATAATTTATCTTTGAATTATCAATGAACCCTTTCAAATCATTTTTTGTTGTTGTGACAATAAGTTAAAGTCATTCAATGTACTATTTCAGGGCAAAAGCGTGGCCCAATAAAGCGTTTTTATTGCGTAGAAGTCTCGCCATAGCTTCATACTTAAAGATTAATCACCTGGAAGTATTGGAATATATATTAAGACGAATAACTCTGTTTGTTGAAAAACATAAATGCAAAATAACAAACTTCTTTTCTTTTTACATATTATACATATCCTAATCAATTTAAGTCTGCGCTGAGCCGGGTTGGAAGTCTCATCAACGGTCTTCTTGCATTAATTTTGAGCATCTGCAAAAAATCTATTTTATTAGGCAAATAGTCCATGTGAACCTCAGCAATAATGCATAACTTTGTTATTGTCTCCTATTACTCCTATTTCTCAAATAACAATTGAACTCTATGTTGAACATATTTGACTGGATGTAAAATAGCAGATATTGATATAAACCTTTCTTTCTGGCAAAATTTTGAAGTATTTTCAGTCGTTCGAGGCAACCCGCAAATAATGTTCGAGGAAACTATATGTTATTAAAATATAAATCTTTCAAAACTTTTGGTATGAAAATTATCCTTTTAATTGTGATTACTTTGGTCTCTGCTGTCAGCTGCTCAGGTACAATATCTTCAATCCTCCTGTGTAATTCGATTCAGAGAACCTCATAGAAGAAAATATTTCAACCTCCAAAGAGTCTCCGGCTAACTTTCACAGCAATCTGATCAAAACGCCAGTATTTGTATTTTATTATCTGAAAACTCACGTCTATCAAAGAATCCACATGAGCAAAACACATTACCTCTGAATTCAGTGAAGAAGAGCAGTGGTTCGATGGAGATCTCTGAGGAGACTCTGCAACGTATCAGTAAATACCCACAATTTAATTTCGCTGACACCGAGCATCAGCTATACTCTGGTTTGGAGGTCTTACATTGACCTTGGTCATCCTTGCTGTCTTTCACTACGCTCCAAAATACATGAAAACCAACGATAAAAAGGCACTTACAGCTTTCCATTCGCAATTCGAAGAAAGAAAAAAGCAGCAAGATCATGTGGATAGCGAAATGGTGCAGTTCTTCCTCCTGAGACTCCAGGAGAAGAGCCTCGAATTGGATTTCGATGTGAAAAAACACACGAGAGGGTATCCCGAAATCCTCTTCCAGGACCAAAACTCTCTTTCAAGCTGCATTTGTTGTATTTGCCATGAAGTTTTCAACTCACCCAGGACGCTTGAATGCGGCCACACCTTTTGCAAAAGTTGCCTCGATGACTATATAAAGACAAGTCCAGTTTTAAAAAGCTGTCCAGAATGCCGCGCATTTATCATCAATTACAGTCCCAATAGGACCGTAGTACTCGATAGAATCGTCCAAGATAGCAAGATTCGCTGTCCATCGATATTGCATGATCCGTTGACACCGTGCAAGTACGTAGGGAAGTTATCAGAGTCATCTGCTCATGTACAGAAATGCTGCTACATGAGAGTCAAATGCACCTGTGGGAAGTTTATCAGAAGAATCGACTTTGCGAATCCTGCGGTTAAATGTGACTGCAAGATCGAAAGCTGCAAATATTGCCAAGATAAAGTCACTTCGCGTCTTCTCGCTGTAAGGAACCACTCGCTCGCCGTTTTTTTCTTTACCATTTCTTAGTTTCACAGCGAAAAATGTTTGGAGTCTGAGATAATTTGCAAAGAGTGCGGTCAAATGATCAAAATGAAAGAGAAATATAAACATTCGATTAATGAGTGCTTCATTAGCTGTCCTTTTTATGGCTACGGCTGCCAAGATAAAGTATGCTTGTGCCAAATATAGAAAAAGTCTAATGGGAAATCTTAGGTACTGGGGTATAAAATTCAAGACCATATAGAGGAAAAGTACGCTGAGCATTTTTACATGTTTATGAAGGCAAAGCACTCAAAAGAGTTAACGTCTTATGAAAATGAATTTGAGTTCCAAAAGGAAAAACTGTTTAAATCAAAGGAGAAAAAAAGTTTGATTCTGATGTAGATAGATAGATACATCTTTCGACACTTCGAGGGTTTGAAACTGATACTTTCGAACTTCTTTAAACTATTTGTGTATATTTTATTGTAATTAGATGGTGTTTATATGGATTTAATATATTGATTGTAAAAGATCGCTTTGAAAAGCCAGGTTCTGTGTATTTTACTTTTCGTTTCATCATTAAGCTAAATGAAGTCAAATTCTAAGTTCTGGAGGAGTTTTTTGTGGGTTTTGCCAGTATCTCAAAGTAACACTTGGAAAAAACAATATGCAGCTGAGAAATGAATTGCAAATCAAAAGAAGCAAAAATTTATACTTTACAATCAAAAAATGGCTTGAAGTCTTTATATTAAGAACACACAAAGTTGAGCAATCTCAATTGATTATTAGTAAAGGGAATTAAATGCATCTTGCTTTGAAAGCAGGCAATCTGTCCAATAATTACAGCAGTTATCTCTCGCTTTTTCGTGGTAGGCTCCCATCGACATTTCCAGCGGGTCGAAAGCGTTTTGTTGATTCTCTAAGCTGTCGTCCTCGAAGCAGAGTTCATCTGAATTGAACCTTTTCAACGAGAAATTCTATATAATTCGCGGTTATCACACATAATTCAAGGGAAAAAAGCGAATACCTTCAGCCGATTGATATAATACGCATCCTTTCTAATCTCTTCTGGTTGGAAGCAAATGTAATCCGTGCTGCCTTGAGAGTAGTATTCTCCAGCTATCATTTCTTTAAGATTGATGATGGACGATAGGCCTTTACATTTCGTATCGATGTCCGGCAGTAGCGACTTCAACTCCTTCGCAAACTCTTCATCGATTGTTATATTTTCCTTTTGAACTGACGCCATCGCGCTTTGTACCAAAAACGGGTCAATCGTCGATGCAATGGTAAATAATATCTTTTTGAGGTCGTCCTCGTTTTTCCTAGTCGCAAATCATGAATCTCCTGAATCACAAGGATAATTCCTACTCATGCTGCTGTGTCTGCGCCAAGAGCTCTTCATTTGTCTTCTGGAGCTCGGCTATTCTCTCTTCCATTGACGCCAAGCGAGAATTCATGATCTCTTGCCTTTTCTTAAGATCCAAGTTCTGCTTAGTTAGTTATTAGGCGCTTAAGTCTCAATCGAAAAATTTTTACCTCGTTCATCACAGAGGACATCTCTTGGTCAAGATCAGGCTTTTCTGCCTCGTTTTCTTTTTGGACCGGCGAGCTATCAGACGTCGACTGTGCGACGATCGGATTGGAAGGATCTAAGCCTTTTCTCGTGATCTGTGAGAGGTTATTCCTATAATTGAACGAGTTTTTAGTGTCCTGTATCCAAAGCAATGAGTACTTGTTGCCTCGATAGAAAAGCGCGTGAAAATAAACGTGGTCGTATTGCGTATCTTTTTTCTTCTTGAATCTGTACATATTCAACTAGAGGAAATTAATCGACCCGCCAAAAACACCACATACTTGACGGACGAAGGACGCGAGGTTCCCGTGCTTGAAAAAATCTGGGAGGACTCTTTCGGCGAATTCAGTGGCTTGTTTGATGACGATCGCAGTGCCATCGCTGCTCCAAGAGACATATTCATTGTAGTCGCCGCTCTATGAGGAAGAAGAGTGTTACAAGCCCATCAAGCCACAAAAGTTACTTCTAGCATCTCGTAGGTCTTAAGGAGGAATTTAGGGATCCCGCTGTTCTTCTGTTTGTCTTGAGCGCGAGCATTCTCTTTGTTTGAAGGTGATCTTTTATGCATTTGGTGTGATAACCTTGTCTGGAAACACGTCTTGGATTAAACTGCCTTTTCAGCAAGGAATAAATCGATTAATTTCAATGGTAATTGCAAACTGACTGAGTACTTGGTTTGGATAAGCAAAATCGGGCAAAGATTCTTCGATAACTACGGGGTTCGAATCTTCTAAATAAAATTTTGGATTTTGAAAGTAAGCGTTTTAGAAAAAGTTTCGAACAATAGATCATATGATTTAGGAAGCTTTAGATCTAATTCGACGCTAATAAGTAAAATAAGCGAAATTCAGTAGCACTAGCAAGTAACATCCGATACGCTGGTTTCTGTTAGGCGATAAGAGAGGAGAGGCTGTCTAATAGTTTAAGGCCACCCATTTTTTTTGAGACACTTCCCGTTTAGATGGTAAATGACGTGTGTTTAGTTAAACTTCGGAGAAAAATAACTATGAATTCAGAGAAACGATAAGGTTCTCTATTCGAGAGAGATTCTTATTGGAAGATACTTAGGTTCCTTATGAAACCAATTCGAGAGCCCAGAGACTCCCTATTCAATGATCATTCCAAATTTTTTATTAATGGGTATTTTGAGAACCCTTTGTTTTATTCAATAAAGCCATTTGCAAGAAACATGGTGAAGCTAAAGAGAATAGTCAATCTATCTGATATAACATTAATGATATAGAGCCTCAATTAAATTGTTGCATAAGCGGATGATTGCGTTTCTTCATCTTTTGCAGCGACAAGTCTCTGCTTATGCTTATATTGATAGTGTATACCTGCTGCCGCTAATCCTATGATGAACACAAGGTAGAGGTAGAAAATCCCTGGCAATTTGGTGTGGCCGTTGTATGTGTTTTCCATGGCCAGGTCGAATTCGTTTGGGAACGAAGCATGAGGAATCATCAGAGAAAGCGACCTAACGGCTAAATAGGCTCCTGAGACTCCTGTCGAAATAATAAATAAATGTCCCCATAGACTTCCTGCAAGAACGCCTCCAGCAGCCCCCAGCAGCGTTAGCAGCACATAGAGGAAGGTGACTCCGAAGCCAAAATGTACAAATATCGAGCAGTAGATCAAAAACGCGCAGACCTCACCGAGCCAAATTCCCATGAGAAAAATGCTGAGTCGATCATGTTTCACCAGTAGGAAACCTCCAAGCGCTGCGGTGAACATCGCGACGAAAACAGATGCCAGTTGGACTCCCATTCCAGCTCCAGCCAACGCGTACGTGAAAAGAAAGAAGGACACCACGTGAAAGATGATGAGGAAGCCGCTGACCAATAGAGTCAGTCTAAACAGTTTCAGTCCCAAGAAGCACTCGAAAAGTCCCAGGATCCCACCAAAAAATACAAAAACTAATCGGAATGAATACACAAACTCATAGAATTGGTGGCTCATCAAGTACGGACAGCCCTCTTTTGCCGCAGCGATGACTGTGATCTCTATTTCATTCAAATTGTGATTTATAAGCACGTCTTCTACTTTAAATCGCTGGCTCTGATTACATTTTAACACTACTGAATACTTATAGGTTGTATTTAGGGCACTAGGTGGTGGAGAGCTGTAGTTTAAGATAATTCCGGCGTATGAATCGTGTTCGTTGATCAAATTGAAGCTCGGGATTGGATTGGATGTAAGCTTCTGGCAGTTGCCGTCTTTTCCGATGAGAACTGCCGCAGTGCCGTTGTCTGTTGATTCGCCGCAGCTAGTGTGAGTCGGTTTGCAAAAGTTGTATTTCAAGGTTTGTTTTAGTGGTGAGGTTGAGTTGGAGTATATGTAATCAAGCTGATAAAAAAGGCTCTCGATGTCGTACAGAGCTCCCGCTGAGTGGATGTATTGATAACAATTCGAGTCGGATAAGCCAGCAACTGGGGACAGAAGCAGGAGTGAGGAGAGCGCGATGAAGGAAAGATAGAACATTTGTTTATTGGAGAATTAAACAACTATATATATTAATACGAGATCAAACGATGAGATATATCTGGGAAGACAAGCATTGAAAAGATATGCTAAATAGATGTTGTTTATGGGTTAGAGTGATGTATTCTGTGACCAACTTAGAAAATAAGGACAATGAAAAATTTCTGAAAAGATCAAAGGGTACGTACCACTCTATCCTCCTCTTCCTCTTCGTCAAAATGAGATTTGCAGATAATTTGTGATCCTCTTTTGAATTGAATTGAGACAATCATTTATTAGATGATGAAAATAAGCGTTAGTTGAAATGATATCTTGCTTGCATGCATACTGATTGGCTTGATTCTGTTTCGATAGTGATAAGGTGATCAATTGAATTTAAATTTTCGCGAAAAATCAGAGCGCTGGAAATTGTGAACCAGCCAGCTTGCTATATTTCAGCAATGTCCTCGTGGCCTAATGGTAAGGCGTGAGCCTCCTAAGCTCAAGATTGCGGGTTCGAGTCCCGCCGGGGATGTAATTTTTTTAATTTTTTTAATTTAAACAGCTGTACTATTAGCCAAAATGATATGCATTGATTAAATATTGCTAGAATCATTATTTGCGTGTTTGCAAGAAATCCAAGCAGACCTCAATGCATTTTCAAGTATCTAAGTTAACACATTTAAGATTTCTTAAACTCTTTAATAACAGATAAATATTCCTTCAATTATGAATCTTCTGCATTTTATTCAAATTTGATCATATGTGAGAGTTTATTCTTTTCAACGATAGAAACGTCCTCTCATCAGCTTCAAAAATTAGCCCAAAAGGAGCCCTAAGCCTAGAGAGTAAGTTTGCTTTCAATCCTCTGAACGACGTATAGTTTATCCAAGATTGTCATAATATCGTTGATAGTTCGTCTTTTATGACTGAAATTTTCATTTTTAAAAATGTTCATGAATCACGACTTTTTTGTTGTTGTAGAATTTTAAAATGTCGCATTCCTTTTGAATCGTGTTTCTATTCACTAAAAAAACTGCTTTTTCTGCCAAAACACGCGGATCCTGATCTCTCGAGAAAATCCAAATAGTCAAGAGTGTTAAACGTTGAGATAATTATCCAACATGGGATGAATTCAAAAAAACCAGCAACCAAATGGAACGCATCCCCGAAACACACTTGATCAAAAAAGAATAAAATTAAATTAGAAAATAATAACCCCGGCGTCCTAATAACTCATGGCAGACGAACTCGAAAGAACGAGACCCCAAAAGCAGGCTTACTTGGCCAATGAAATTATCAACGGAGGGTATGATCCAAATGACTTTAAAGAATTTCTCGATAACATCAAAGACGATGGTACTCAGCAAAATGATTTCTGTTCGCATAATCTCAATCTCCTTAGGTGGAAGTAATATCGATCTCTGGACGCTTGATGAGCTTTATCAGGTAATATCTCTCTATAAGAGTTGGTTGCTAAGCCTGCAAAGGTCGTAAATGACTACAAAAATGCATTAATCCAACGTGAGCAAGAGAAAAATAACATATGGCAATCGAACGATATCTGGAAACCAGCCAACGATTTTAAGGAACAGGCACAAGAAAAATTTGATTTCGATTTCCAAGGATTTGAAAACAAGTTCAAGAAATCAGCGGTGGAAGGAACGAAAAAGGCAATAAAAGAAGACTTCAATTTCAAAGAAGATTTTGAAACCCAGGTGACGAAAGCAGCGATCAAAGGAACAAAACACGCAGTGAAAGAGACATACAATGATTTTAAGTTCGAAGAAAAAAAGACAACACAACAAACTTCCCAACCTGCTCCTGAGAAAAAGAAACCCACGGAATACCCTAAACCTCAAGAATTTGAGCCAAAAAAGCCTGAAAAGGTTCCAAAAAAAGAGCAAAAGATCGAGAAAGAGCCAGAGATAAAGGCAGAAAAGAAAAGTCCTACTGGAATCCAAGAGGAATCAATCCCTGAAGATCTTTCAAGAGGCAGAGCTTCGACAACGGGCAGACCGTCTGCGGGAGATGACGAAACATTTTATAGTGAGAAAAAATGCGTCAAGTCCGGAATGACCGAACTGAGTAAAACGAAGGACATTAGCATCCTCATTTCTGGGTAATATTTTCTCTTTGAAGAGATAATCACAACCGAAATAAGCACTGAGATAGTAAAAGGAGGATTATTAACGAGTTCGTACCTGGTGTATGTGGTTACAGTCAAACCGCTGGGTTGGACGGTGAGAAGACGCTTTGATGATTTCGGGTGGCTGAGGTCGTATCTTTGCAAGCAGTATCCTTATATGATAGTAAATTAATATGAGACTGAATTGAGTTAATGATGAGCCAAGGTTCCGCCAATAACAACTAAAGCCAAGCTAAAAAAGCCAGATGCTGATATGATAAAGCGCCGAATGGCATTTTTCGAGGTAAGAGTCTAATAAACTAGCAAGTTTATATCCTTGTGAATTAGAAATTCCTAACGAATTTATTGGAGTACCCAGAAGTGCTCGGAAATAAGATTTTCGAGGGCTTTTTGAGGATTGAGGATCCTAAGCAGTTTAAAGAACTCAAGAAAGAAGGAGATAAAGCGAAAAAACCTCATGGACTGAGTGACTTGACTAAAGTAGACGGCAAGGTACTAACTTCACTGCCCTTTTCTCTCATCTCACATTGATTCAATCAGCTTATCTTGAAAACTGGTCCTGAGCTCACAGATCACGCGCAAAAAACAACTGATATGATTACTTCCGCGAACGCGATTTATGCAAAGTGATTTTTTTGCATGCGATTAATTCGCTAACCACATACTTTATAAATAGAATGCGACTCCTAGCTAAAGAGCTTCAAACTCAATTCGATAAAGTTTCAGACACCGTCTTCAACCTCGGAGAGTGCTTTACTCAGCTTTATAACAACACAGCTGCGTTCAATACCTCTGTTGCAGTGGGAGCAGTAATTTCGAATATTGACATGCGAAATATACATGAATCTCCATTTTAATAGAGCAAAGAACTTGAAAATGTATATCTCACCGTGAATAATATGATGGTTTCGTGGGGTAAAAGCACTGCAGCTTCCTTGGACATAACGCTATTATTACGATAGGCGGACAGCTCGTCGGACAGATCAAAATCGTTCAAGATGGTCTCGAAAATTTCTTCAAATACTCAGATTTTGAAGGCGATGCGATCAAAGACGTATATTATCATTGTTTATCATCATCAGGCTAACTAAATCGCATTGATAGATTATTAAAGTCCGACAAGGCTTACATAACGAATACTACAAACATAAAAAAGCCGTAGATGCGAAAATAGATAAGCAGAAAGCAAGCGCGAAGGTATTTGTCTCTTCAAATCCTGTTTTGGTCTAATGTTCCTTTATTTCATTAGGAAATCCAGCAATTAGAGGAGTTAAGAGACGTGTACGCTTTTTACAGCAACGAGACCTTCGAGCAGATCACCCATGCGCTGCAGATCAAATGCAAACATTATACTCGTAACTTTGTGAGGTTTGCCAGCAATCAGACCAAGAATCTTCAAGAGGTAAAAACCATTGAAGAACCTTGCTTTATTAATTATTGCCATTAGCTTTTCAATCATTGGTCTGAAAGTGTAGCGCATCTGAGCGGCAAAAAGAACCCGAATCAGAAAGCGGGAGCAATTATGGACCGAGCGCAGTTCAGGCCCGAAGAAAAAGCGTTGGATGTAGATGAAGACTAGTATTTACGAGTAGGTTAGAATATCGTTGAGAGAAACATGGCAGTCATATTATAATTACATGCAGAAATGCTTATTGATGATCATTATCATGAATCTAATGAAAAATTCCCGAATAAGCTGATATAATCAAAGTAAAATTGAGAATTAAAGCTGATATCAGTGTTAGGACCAATATACTGCTTTGCTAATTTTGAGTAGCTCTCATCTGGCTTCATTTCAAGCCGATTTCGGGAAATATAACATAATTTGCAAACATAAAATCCTTGTAATGATTATATCGTGAAATATAACGTAATGACTCATTAATTATTAATTAACCTGACAGAATTAAAGAAACTATCGTAATCTCCAATGGAAGATATGGATTCAAAGATAGGCAGCCTGTCCGATGCACAGGAGATCGAAACAGTCCCCGAGATAACAAATGAGAAAGTGAAAGCTCTGCTGGCAAAATTACCCCCATTCAAGCAGTATCCTATGGAAGAAATAGATCTAAGCGCGATTAAACCAAGGCAACTCAGTAACGACGCGGTCTATATCGGAAGGGTTGAAGGAGACTCTCGAGAAGGGTTCGGAAAGCAAATATGGCCAGATGGGACATATTTTGAAGGTTATTGGTCTGAAAATAAAGCGGATGGGAAAGGAAGAATCATTTTCCCTAATGGTGATTATTATGAAGGGACTTTCCATAGGAATGCCTACTCTGGTGAAGGTAGTTATTATTGGGCAAATGGAGCCTCGTACATTGGTTTTTGGGGATCGAATCAAGCAATAGAGACGGGAGTTGAGAAATATGCTAATGGAAATATCTACGAGGGTGAATATATTAATGGAAGAAAATACGGGCAAGGAACACTCACGTTCAAGGATGGTTCCATTTATAAGGGGTCATTTGTAAATAACCTTCCTGATGGAGAAGGAACTTACATTTGGGCAGACGGCAGGAAGTTTGAGGGGCAGTATGAGGCTGGACAAAAGAAAGAAGGGAAAATGACTTGGCCAGACGGGTCCTCATACGAAGGAGGTTTCGAGAATAACAAATTTTCTGGCAATGGGAAATATCAATGGGCTGATGGGTCAATTTATGAAGGGTCGTGGTCCAATGGCATGAGAAATGGCTGGGGAAAATATACTAAAGGCAAAGTCGTATATGAGGGTGGCTGGAAAAATAACGTCCGCCATGGGACAGGAGAATTCACTGATGAAAATGGCAATTCAAAATCAGGCGAGTGGCAAAATGGTCAGCTCGTCCGCTGGACTATAGCAAAGTCTCGGAGAGTGTCTTTCGTTGAAGTGAGCGAAAAAAAGAGAGATTCTGTGGCAGGGACGCCACCTGTGACATCTCCAAGGGTAGTTCGATCGAAATCATCAGTTTCATCGCGATCTAAAAGTCCAGCTTCACTAAGTGAAAGTCCAAGCTATACTGACTCTGATCCTGACTCTGACTATTAATGAACATTTAAGTAATTGATAAATAATTGGGTGTTTGCTTATTTGCTTTCGAATATTAAAATATTAAGTATCATTTGACTAAAATGAGCTCATACTCATAACAAAACATCTTTTTGAAATATTTTTCACTTGCCTATTCTACCGAATCATGATATGCTGACATTAAAGATTCCCGGTTTAAAAACTATTGCAATTCTTTTGCCATTAAAGCAATACGTCTTTTCAAAGTTTCGAGAATGTGCTTTGAATGCTTCAAAGATGAGTAGTTAACCAGCAGCTGCTATACTGTGGAATAATAAAATATATGCCTTCAACATATGACGAAAATTGTTTTTATTCACAGATCAAATAATTTTACCTGAGAGAATTAAGAAATAATATACAGTTTCTAATCTCGATAATCTCGGGTCAAAAGAATATGTCAAAATTTTGTAGGAAAATCAACATACATGTAAATGCGCCAGCTTGATTCTGTGTCTGGTATTGTTATTATTTCTGGTTATTTTCATTCGCTGGGTTATTCTCATCAACCGGATAAAGTTCTTCGCTAATAACGCTCCTTAT
>ENA-UOTZ01001780-UOTZ01001780.1-compost-metagenome-genome-assembly--contig:-NODE-1780-length-13395-cov-14.571632_pt1 | contig 13395 bp, 7 predicted proteins | sample MGYA00238144_ERZ746983 | MGnify/ENA primary metagenome ERZ746983 (study PRJEB28759, sample SAMN06268863) | compost metagenome | isolation source: single cell | place: USA: California, Emeryville, Joint...
ACAAGATTTTTGTATATGAGCTCGGAATTATTCAAGATTTGATAAAATAACCAGAATTTTGGATAGTAATTCATTTTTTCATCAATTCTTTTGAATGATACAAGGAATATGGAAACTGGAACTAGTTGAATTACCGCTGAATTATTTCAAAAATAATCATGTATTCAGTGCTAACTTATTCTAAAAAACACAGAAAGTTGATCAATTTCAGAATCTCAGTTCAGTAATGGCAAATATTAAGATTAAGATTTTGTCTCAGATTCTTCTAAATTGACGCTTATATTGCTTTAAAAGTAGTGAAAAATTTTCAGGTTTGCTGACTGATATAGCAAATTGCTGTCCTGCAATTATAGGATGAATTGATTCAGCTAAACTGCTTGATTATGAAGAATCGTTTCTGATTTGTATCTTCAAAATCTACGTAGCAATATCAAATGCTCTTCACTCTGATTTTACATTGCCGATATATCTATATTCATTTATTCAAACTTCATTTGAATGTCAAGGACGAGCTAAATGATATGAATGTTCTTAATAATTTCCATCCAAATTACTTTTGTTAATAATATTAAATCCTCTCATAGATAATGTCCAACTTACCATAGGGCTGATATGCCACTCCGAATCCCATCTTCAACTCATATGGCTGCTCCAAACTGATCTTGAATCTCCTCACCAGCTCAATAATCATAGTTTTCGCTTCGATGACTGCCAGAGGCTCTCCAAGGCACTTTCTCTGCCCAATGGAAAAAGGAATGGAACCGTAGGGGTTGCTAGTTCCCTCTTCACTCTTCACAAGCCATCTATCTGGATTAAACACCTCTGGGTCAGAGAAATTGTTGAGACTATGATGCATCCCTATCACCGATACCACCACCGAGAAATCCTTTTTAATCTTCAGATCACCAAGCATCACATCTTCAGTCGCACGCCTTGGGAACAGAATTCCAGCTGGTCCACTATGTCTCAACACTTCCTTATAGAACGCATTTAGATAATTCAAGCTCATGATGTGTTCCCGTGTCACCATTTCTCCAGGCGCAATTGCTCTGCTGATTTCATTCCTCAGTCGTTGCTGCATTTCAGGATAGATTGAAAGGAAATATTGCGTCATGGCGAGGCTATTGGCTGTTGTGTCGATACCTGCAATGAAGAAACTGATAATTTCACTAAGCATTTCGATCTCGAATTCCTTCTCAGAGAGTCCGCTCTTAGGAGCTTCTTCAAGCAAGCATTCAATCAAGGTTTTCCAGCGTTTGCTATCAGGTTTTCCTAGTTCTTTCTCGCCTTCATGTTTCTTTTTCAAGGTTTGTAGCTGCTGATATAAGAACTCGTTTAGGAATTTGGTATCGCTCATGTATTCTCTTTCAATTTTCCCGAGTCCCCAGTTGATGAACTTATGTCCAAAGATTAGATTTTTGGGACTTTGGGCTAATTGAATCATATCGTCCATCATTTTCAGGGCAGTCTTCACTGCCTTTTGAGCATCTGGAATACTATAAAACGAGTCCTCACCGAAGAACACGTTGAAGACTATCTCAGCAGCATACATCTTGAAAGTTGCATTTACTTCTACGATTGATCGTGAGTCTTTGCAGTATCTTTGAATCCATCCATTAACGACGTTGTTGACAAGAGGGATGCAGGCATTCATATAATCAAAGTGAAAAATTTGAGCAAGCATTTTCCTTTGATATTTCCATTTCTCACCATCACTGAAAGCAATGCCATTCTTGACTCCCTCTGGCATAACTCCGTAAATTCTCATGTCCTTTACGAAAGATTTTGGTTGTTTGGCTGTAAACTCTTTGACGAGTTCAGGGTCATAGAGCTCGATAGTAAGGGTATCCATGGTGAGAGTTGCTAAGAATCTCATGCCCTTGTTTTCTCTGAGCCTTTTTTTGGTGGAGTGATAGAAATCATTGTGCTTAATGAAATCCTTTCTGTATTGAGGATAAAGCCCAAAGAATGGCTTGTAGATGTAGACTGCTCCTTTGATTTTTTTGAGTTCTTGTAGAAGCAGGTAAGGTTTCACAATGTACTTATAAATAAATCTTATCAGTAATAAGATTCCGGTTGTTATCAAAAATTTGGTAAGGATTGGCAATAACATTGTTTTGTTTTTTTTTTACTAATTCAAGTTAATCTATATTATTAACTACTGCTGTAACTATTTGAATAGGCGATGAAGCATTCGAAGAGCAAAAAGGGGTTCTATCGCCTATTTGCCTTCATAAGTGACAGAAATTCCATCAATTTCAGAATCATTTTATGGCTAGCGCAGCTTCGTTTTCTGCTTACAATCCATTGAAATTCTAATTTCGGTGCTATTCATGATCTCTCACGAAAAAATCATCTAGATAATGAGCCACCTAAGTGTCCGAGCTTCAGATACTTGAATCGTGCTCCAGTCTAACTTCAAAATTCTTCATGAGGTTGAAATTTTAGGAAAAGAATTTCTTAAATATCAACATCCGACGAATTAATTTAAGAACATTTTATTTCACCAAAGCAGGCAAATTACGCTTATTAAGGTGTTCTGTTTCCACGATATCAGCAAGATGGTCCAGGTAGTTGTATCTTTGCCACCATTCTACTCTCTCAAATGATGCTCCCTTTATTATCTCTGAGCCGCTTTTTTGTAAGGATAGTAGAAGGAATTGTGGCTGACGAAGTCCTTCTTAAGAGCTTGGAGAGACAACAGACAATCTTAATTTGTATTGGATTCTTGAAGGGTTGGTTTTTTTACCTAATTGCTACTCCTTGTGATAGAAAGGATGAATTTTGTGACATGTGCCAGAAAGAACAAATCAGTGCCTACAGATTAGTATTGGTACTCACCAAATGCTATTCCAACAAGACGCAAGGTTTTACAAATCGAGTCTAACAGAGGAGTTAAATCTCTTACAATACATGATTCCATTTGACTGGAAATATTAGACTAATTTTCAACATTCTCGTGAATAAATATTAGCTGATCGGGAACTCCTGTCAAAGTTCGGTCATTTTTAATAATGAAAGCCAACAACCTAGCCGTTGAAGAGATAGTACATTCGATAATCCATACCATTATTTAATGTAAGTTATTGTCTAAGGAATTTCAACTCAAACTATTGACGAAATACCTCAATACATACTTAATTTACGTGATGTATCCCACAATTTCTTTTATGAATAGGCTGTAAGATATACATAACTACTCATATTCATTAAATTTAGAGTTTTTCAAAGATTATTTCCATTGTTTCGGTGGGCTGATACGACAACCCCTGTACCATTTTCAGCTGGTATGGCTGTTTTAGAGTCATCTTGAATCTTCTTACAAGCTCGATAGTCATCGCTTTGGATTCAATAATCGCCAGCTGCTCTGCAATGCACCTCCTCTGTCCAATCGAAAACGGAATGAAAGCATACGTGTTATTCGTTCCTTCCTCAACCTTCTCTAACCATCTGTCTGGATTGAATACTTCTGGGTCCGAGAAACTATTGGGATTATTATTCAATCCCACAATAGACGCTATCACAGAGAAATCTTTCTTCACCTTCAGATCGCCAATCATCACATCTTCCATCGCACGTCGTGGGAACAACGCATCAGTGCTATGCCTCAATACTTCTTTGAAGACAGCATTCAAGTATTTCAAGTTCATGATGTGATCACGAGTTACTTTCTGCCCAAGAGGAATTGCCTCATTGATTTCATCTCTCAGCTTTTGTTGGATTTCAGGATGGATGGAGAGGAAATACTGAATCATGATCAAGTTATTGCTTGGTGCATCGATGCCTGCGAGAAAGAAAACCAGGAGGTGGCTGAGCATATCTCCCTCGAACTCTTTTTCAGAAAGACCACTCTTGGGAGCTTCTTCAAGCAAACATTCAATGAGCGTTTTCCATGACTTTTGCTGGGTTTTTCCTTGTTCTTTCTCGCTGATATATTTCTTCTTCAAGGTTTGTAGTTGCTTGCTTACGAAATCATTGAGGAACTTATTGTCACTGAGATATTCTCTTTCTCTTTTCCCGAGCCTCCAGTTGACGAACTTAGGTCCAAAAAGAAAATTCTTGGGATCAGTGGCCAGCATTAGCATATCATTCATCATTTTCAGAGCAACTATCACTGCCTTTTGAGCATCTGGAGTACGATAGAACGAATCTTCGCCAAAGAATATATTGAAGACAATTTCACCAGCGTACATCTTGAAAGCATTGGTGACGTCTACAGTTGATTTCGGCTCTTTGCAATACCGGGTGATCCATCCATCAACAACCTGATTGATTAGAGGGATGCAACTATTCATGTATTCAAAATGGAAGATTTGAGAAAGGAGTTTCTTTTGATATTTCCATTTCTCTCCCTCAGTGAAAGAAAGCCCATTCTTCACGGCCGGTGTCACGACTCCAAAAATTCTTAGATCCTTGACAAACGATTTCTGTTGAGCAATGAATTCTTTGACCATTTCTGGATCGTAGAGCTCAATTGTGATTTGATCCATAAAAGGAGTCGCTAAGAACTTGGCTCCTTTGTTCTCCTTAAGTAGCTTCTTTGTGGTGTAGTAGTAGTCATTCTTATTGTAGTAATCTTTCTCGTATTGTGGATAAACTCCGAATAAGGGATTGTAAACGCAGACCGCTCCTTTTATCTTTTTAATGCTTTGGAGGACCAAATAAGACTTTACAAAGTATCTGTAGATCAATCGTAGGAAGAACAAGAGTCCAAAAGTAAGCGCGATTTTGAAAAGTGAGATTTCCATTGTTTTTTTTTTGTTGTAATCTAAATTTTTTATGAATTAATTTTGATGAATTTTCATTCTTTATATAATTGCGATGATTTTAGTACAGAAAGAATTCATTGGTTATTGTGGAGTTAATTTCAGTTTATAGATCTGAAATTTGCCAACTAAATAAAATTCTGATTAAGGACTCCCGAGTCGGTCTCGGCGTAGCGTGATCGAATGATTTATAAAGCTGTAATTTTCGTTGAGGAGTTTTCGTGCCAAGAGTTTATACACTCCATTTTTTTAACGCCCCCTCAGTTTTGATAAGGCTTCATTTCTGCTAGGAACGCTAATGAAAATAAATACTGTTGTCATGGTGACCATCTAATATGGAAATGCTTCTTGGTAGCATCTTTCCATGCCTACTCTCCATGTCTTCATGATTTCGAAGCAATCTCAATTTGCCTGGCTTAGATTGAACAGAGGTTTAAAAAACTGACTTAAGCGGCTAACCTTTTGAAATTTTCACACTCTATGGTTCATTGTTTGCCAAAATATTCATATCTTTCTTTTAAAGGAGCATCTCCATATTGCGAACCCGCATTCTAGCTTATTATGAGCATGTTTCATCAGATCTAAAGCAAAGCTTCACTTTGCCATTGTCCAGCAACAATAGATAGAATACCACGCTTAATGAAGAAAAAGTTTAGACTCTACTGCTCGAATTCAAAAATTTATCAACAACAAGTGATAATACACAAAGATTAAATATGTAAATGTATATATATATACCGATATATCTATGGCAATGGTGCAGTATGTAAATCTTCTGTTCATATCAACATTACGAAACGCTGAGATTCAAACTGATCCGATTAAGTATTTCTTGCTAAAATTCAGAGTCATTTTCACAATAAATTCCGAATCTTACCTGCAAATTAATTTTCCCTTCCTCTACTACTTGCGGTAGTTTGTCGCACTTGTCAACAATGACCATATTAAACGCATCAATCAACTCTTTATCCGAGAAAGTGTATTGGGGTTTCGATTCCTCACGATAACTCCTTGCTTTTCTTTCCAACTAAGACAAATGGGTTGTAAATTGCACTGTCATATGGCCAAATGAGTACTTTGAGCTGAAGCATTCGGTTTTCTTTCTCTAATTTTGCAATTTGTTCGTTTGCTACATTATTCTCATAAATTTCTTGTTTCGTAAAATATTCCTAGGAAAGCACCGAAGAAAACACATAAATAAGTATCCACTGATGAAATTAGTCGAGTTGTACCTTGACTTGTATTCTTTCTTTGAGATCTCTGTTGTTTCTTTTGAGATTTTCGTTCGATTCGACTATCTAATTCGAAAATATCGAGATTATTCCTTTCTGAAAGGTACTTTCAGAGCGTACATCACTTAGCTGGACGTTCAGGTCGGCAAGTAGCTGAGCCATTTGCTGAAGTTGCTTTTCTCTGGCTTCAAGACGCTCTTGGAGAATTTTTAACTCTGCGTCCTTGACCGTTTCTTGCATCTAACAGGTGTTTTAACGATTATTAAAGTTAGTTGCAACTAATACATTGAGTTAAATTTGTAGAGTCGCTTCTATAGAGTATAGAGTGTCAATTATCAGAAAATCTTCTCTGTCAATGGGACTGCTAAATAGCTCTTGAAGCATGCCAAGAGCCTGCTTTGATGAGTCTTTAATAGAAATGTCAAACTTAAGAAGAATTGCAAGCAAAATAGACTTTGAACTTGATCCTTTAGGTGAATGTAGATCTTTTTCGAGATACTATTGATTAATCACAAAGAAGATTGCATTGCTAAAAAAAGGGACTGCTTACAAACGCGCTTTCTCATTAGAATTGAGTTGTCACACCTTTACATAATTTGAAGTTGAGTGAGAAAGTTAAGAGGTGCATTCAACAGCATAGTAAATTGATTCTACGAGATATGAAGAAAATCTAACAATTGAAAGTAATAAACATCCTCTTTAATTCGCATCCATGAAAAATTCGAGTGTTAAATTTTAAATGAAACATGCTTCAGGCATGAATTATTATAATTATTAAAATCCAGGAACAGAAATGGAACCGACAAAACAAATATTGAATCACATCTTCTGCCCAATCCATGAAGATATCATTCGAAAAGTAGGCATCAGCGACAACAATGATCTATCTCTCCTTTGCATTGAATGCGAGCAAGGGCAAAAATTACAAACATTCAGTCTTGAAAATTTTCTGAAATACCTTGCACATAACCCCTCACTTATTCCTAAATTACAGCAGCTTTCTAGTATTACCAACTAAATTCTCGACACACAAAGCGAGATGGTAGCTAAATTCAGCTCACATATTGAACAGCAAAAGGAGCAAGTTAATACGATGATAAACAAACTCAGAGAAGCTGTCTGTCAACAATTGGAAACGAAAAAGCAGGAACTGATGCTGAATTTAGACGCTCAGGTGAAGGCATTTGAAGAAATTCTCAATTATTATAAGTAAAAAGTCCACAACCATAAAGAAGATGAGACTACCAAGGGCCCAGAAACAGCGGCAACCTTTGAGTCTCTGTATAGAGATGTGAGTAAGATCACAAACGCGTCTGAACTGAAGAAATTATTGCTGACTCAATACGAGAATATGAAGGACATTCAAACTTTAGCCGAAATGAAAGGTGATGAAGCTAAAAAGTTGGTGACAGAAGCTGTCGAGAGGATGAATGCAGAAGTTATGAATATGCAAAATTTGAAGCCATCAATCTCGTGGGGAGCCAATGGGAGCTTAGAGGGACCGGTAACGTTTTGGGAGGAACAGATTGAGTTTGTTCTCAATGGGTTTCCGATACGCGTTAAAGATATCGTAAAGCCGATTATCTTTCAGATTAAAGTCAACAAGCTTGACAAATACGAAGTACCTGAAGAAGATTTCGACCTTTTTGACGATTTCTAAGCATGTACGTTGATGAAATGAGTCGAATCTTTTTTTTTTTGTAATTCGCAGTTTATGTCAGAACTAGAACTTTACATTATAGAGAATTAGTCAAGCCCTCACTTCTCTGAAAAATATCTAAACACTCATTATCTATAGTACACAACAATTCTGATAATTAAAAAGTCATCACAAAATCTGCTGATTCAGTTTTTGTTCTCTTACTGCGGGTTGGAAAAGAGATAATTATTGCAAATAAACTGCCTTGCCTGAAATAAAAATGGAGCTGAGACGAACAACCGTTTTCTCTATCATGAATCAAGAGATAGTTTTGTAATATATTTCTGATTTTCTTGAACATGAAACGAAAGATACTCGTCTAAAATTGGGGTTTGTCAATGGGCTGCGAGATGTTGGTTACCATTTTTTTAAATTTTTGTTTCCCTCAAAAATGCTTTTTCTTATTTATTCTCCAAAGCATTGGGTGAGAGATCAATCCCTGATGTATTGTAGAGGTGTTTATATAGAGTTAGCTCGGTTAGATTCGGGACTCTCTTCTTATTAAAGCGCTTCCATTCGAAAAAATTTTAATCGACTAGCAAATATGTTTTCGTCTTGAATTTATTCGATTCAGGTCAACACTAATATATCTCGCAATAACAGTAAATTGTGAATATTGACAAAACAGCTAACATTCATAGAAGAGTTGATCAAATTTCATCTTGGCAAATTCTCTGTCAACCACTCTACCATAGAACGAAGGGCTCATGATTAAATTGTAAAGATCTATTTTCAGGCACTGTTGAAAGTTCTCTTTTCTCCAAATAAATTATAACATGTTGCTAAGTTAGCAGGATCATCTCTAGGCAATCCCACCTAGAATTCAAAATTATCTCATCCACTGTTTACAGACAATTCAATTAACTTTTTGGATTAATTTTTATTCTAACATTAAGGTCTGAAGAAAATAAATGGAACCTGCGAAATTACTCGTGACGCATATTCCTTGCCCGCTCCATGAGGATGTTATTCGAAGAGTTGGCATCATCAACAAAACTGATCTATCTCTTTATTGCTCCGAATGTATGGAATCTATGGGAGTAAACCAGAAGCAAGAACGCTATCTCCTTGAAAACTTTTTAAGACAGTTCGCTCAGAGCTATGCACAGGTTCCCAAGTTAACGCAGTTACCTGATTCCACAAATCAAATTCTTAACACACAAAATGAGATGATTGCCAACTTTACTCATCACATTGAACAACAAAAAGAGCAAATCAATACGGTATTTGACAAACTGAGACAATCTGTTTATCAAAAACTGGAAAATAAAAAGAGGCAGCTGATAGCAACTTTAGAAGCTCAGGTGAAAGCATTTGAGGAAGTTCTCAATTTTCACAAGCAAAAGGTATCAAGATACAAAAAAGGTCATCAGGATGAAGATGCTAAGGATCAAGCGAAAGCCATAACCTTTGAATCACTATTTCAAGAAGTGAGCAAACTTACTAACGCAACAGAACTGAAGAAATTATTGCTAATCCATTATGACAAGATGAAGAAAATTGAGATATTTAGTCGAATGAAAGGTGATGAAGCGAAAAAACTTGTTATAACGGCGATAGAAGCTATGGATATAGAAATAATGAAGATTGAAACTGTGAAGCCATCCATTTCGTTTGGGGCAGCGAATGAGAGTTTAGAGGAGTTAGTCAAGAAATGGAGTGAACGAGTCGAAGATATAATTAATGAATTGAAGTTCGAATTGAAAGGCTCAGTAAAGCCCATTAAGTTTCAGATACCAAATTTCAAGGATTTTGACTCCTTGATCTTAAAAGACGAGCTTGAAAGCAAAACGATGATTGCAGAATGGGTGTTTGAAACAATGAAATTGAATGGAGGATCATTCAATCTACTATATAGAGGATCGAAAAATGGTTTTGGGGCTAATGATTTTCATAACAAATGTGATAATAAAGGTCCAACGGTAGTGATAATTGAAAGCACTGTTGGAAAGAAATTTGGAGGCTATGCTTCTGTGAGTTGGACTAGCAGTTGGATCACTAAGACTAAGATGATGAGTATTCAAACTGAAGAAAACTTCAGTTTTTTGTTTTCAGTTGACAAAAAACAGAAATTACCATATAGACCTAAATCAGGTAAGACAGTTCTGTATCATGACAAAGAATTTGGACCAGTTTTCGGTTCCTCTGCCCTCTCCATTAGGGATGATTGCAATACGACAAATAATAATTCCTCTGATAATTGTGACGCATTTGAAGCCTTAGAAGGAGGAGAGTACATCTCAGGTTCTGATAAATTCACAGTCAAAGAAATCGAGGTCTATTCTATCGTGCCTTTTTCCATCTAATTAAAGTTGCGTATGCTGGAAAACTATTATTAAAAAGGACCTAATTTTTCTTTCTGTTTTATTTCTGACATACTGCTTACATGACAAGAAAATTGAAATGAACAACATTTCGCGTGTTTTTGGTTGACAATCAGCATTTAATTGTCGAAAATCTGTGAATTTATTCCTTACAAAGTAATAAAAAACTTAACAACTAAAGAATCAATTAAATTTGTATTTCAGTTCAATTTTCAGCTCTAATCGATGTAACACTTAGTCCTGTAAAAGAACCCTAATTTAAGATAAAGTGAAAATGATAGTATCGACTTAGCAATGGCTACTTCCAGTTCAGAATGCTTTGCAATGCCGACCTCAATATGCAACACTTCGAGCAATCTAAGCTCGTCCTTAATGCTGGAAAAATTCAAACAATGAATTATAGTTTTTTTAAATACGAATGATGCTTATATTTATAACTTTTATTATGATTCTTGCGACTATTAAATATCCAAGAAATCGTTATTGAGGGAATACTTTTCGTTGGAACTTAAATTAGAACCTCTACCCGCCTCAGGATGACAAATCTAAGAGCCACAATGTTTGTTGCGGCGATTCTCTCTACTAGAGCTTTTCAAGAAAAGGAAGTCTCTTCGAACCAAAAATCGACATCAGAAAGACCAAAAAATACGGAGCAGGATGCGGTTTGGCATATCATTCCGATCTTTATAACTCAGTAAACCCATTAAATCAACAATCTAATGAACTGCTATAATACTATCAGAAATTTGTAACTCTCAAAACTCTCTTCGAACGTGTTTATATTCAAGGCCTTAAATTCAGTCAATTTCGAATATTATTAGTCAACAATAAAAAGTGAATCATTCTGCCAAAGAAAACCAAAACTATTGCCGATAGCTAATTATACTGACTCGGTTCTTATAATAGCTTCCCTATTTTTCAGCAGTATTATCACAATTTACGATTTTAGCAATATGATAAAAAAAACATACATTCAGTTTTGAGACTCGAAACTGTCTGACTTTCAGCAAAAAAAATAAGACGATATATAATGCGAGGCTTTGTAAATATAATAAATAACTCGAAAATGAACTGTATCATTCAGTAAATACAGCGTTTTCGAGTTGAAAATTTTATCTTATTCTTTTTTTCGAAAGCTTAGTTCAATTGTTCAGTAAAGGAAAAGAATTATTGCCATATCCTAAAAAAAAACCCAAACTCATTTTCTAGCGACCAAAGCCTTTGAAAAATTACAAATAATTGAGGTTTGCCAGCAAATTCTCCTTCTTTGGTCACTAATATGATGATGTATTCTCTGGAAAAATGGAATCGTTGAGAGCTGGTCCCCTAGAATTTCAGATGCCGTCGACAAATGTTCTAAACCTCACTTTTGAACGGTAAATGCGTTGTTAAAAGAATCGAGACCTCAACTTTCATCAATCGCCAACGGATTTGGCTAAAGGCCATTAATGAAATAAATTGTACATGTATTCTAGATTTTATTAAAGATATTCATTCTTCTTTACAAAGAAAGAGAGCTTTTTACCTAAGAAAATGTTTAAGGTAGATTGACTAAAATGCAAATTAAGTATTTGAAAAGTCTTTTTTAATCAAAAAATAATTTCTCTGCTTAAAATACTATTGCTTGCAAATGGAAAGCGCGGGTAAAAATTCCTCGCCCTCGACAGAATCAAAGGATAACGATCGATCCGATAAGTTGTTGTATCCGAGGTGCGAGTATTATACTAGATACGAAAATTCGGCATATTTCCAAATGCAGGATGCGAAATATTTTGGGACCTATTTTCGAACTACTGCGTATGGAGGAGGTGTAGCAAGATTCACCGATGTCAAAATCAAGACAGTAACTTACAAAAACCTCGCGATGAATAAGGACGAAGGGCCTTGCTATCATTCCCATACTGGAACATTCCAATCTCCTTATAATTATAAGCACTATTCTAGCAAGATCAAGAAGAATATGCAGCCAAACAATTTACAGGTTAAAAAAGAAAGCGAATCTTTTCTAATGTATGACGAAATTCTGAAATACAAAAGAAAATGCTGCCAAATGATAGTGGATAGCTTCAGAGAAGCGATGCAAAAAAACAATGTAAAAGTAAAAGAAGAAGAAGTTAAGAAGATGGTTTGGTTTCTTAATGACTATCCCTGTGTTATGGTAAACATGACCAGTCGTATTGAAGAGCAACTTAGCAACACTGACAACCAACAGAAACAAAAACTTAAAAGCATCTCAAATTGGAACCTGATTTTGATGGCGTATTACGTTGGAATTGTGAATTCCATTTCCGAAGATCAGCATGTTCCAATAGAATTAGTCATTAGATCGAGTATGGGTCATAACTTACCGAGTGTCGATGGAACAGGAGAAAGTTTCCGGATTAATGTGGGATTGATTCCATCTATTTATTGTAAAATGCTTGCGAAAGGATTAGTAGAGTTGTGGGAAATGATTCCAAAAATGAACTATGCAGTCGAAAGTGAAATTACAGAACACGTAAGAGAGAAATTAAGTAATTATTTTGATGGAAAGGTAACTATTCAAGAAGGGATGAAATGCTTTGACCTCCTCAATCTTAAAGGAGATAAAAAAGGAGGTACGATTGCACGACAAATAGCAAGGTTCAGATACTATCTTGATCTCCTTTCAGATTATGTTTTAATATGCATGAAGCAAAACCAAAACCGTTTAGATGCTAAGATAGAATATGGTTTACCTCTCGCTCTGATGACCTTATATTTGGACATAAATGTAACACCAGGAATCAAGGAAACAGAGCGTGCTTCCCTTGATGATATCTTGAAATCAAAATTCAACCAGAAAGTCGAGAGCTTAGGCACAGTAATCAAACAAAAGCAAACAAATGATAAGCCAGAAAAGGAAAAAAATGAAACAAAAAGAATTGGGATGGCCATCAAAGATACTCGATTTCAGTGTCTAAAGCAGAAATGGGGATGGGGAGAAAAGGAACATAAGGCTATCCAGGAGGAGGACGACTTTTGGGACTTAATTCTCTTGATCGTAGGGCAATTGCATGGGACTGAAGCTGAGATCTCTCAAGTCGAGGATCGGATTCTTAAAGGACTTTATTGCATTTTGGAAAGGACTAACAAAATGTTCATTACTTCGAGCCAAGACAATAGTGCTAATGATGGGAATGGTAGTGACAGTGAATGCGAAGGAACCATTAGTGCTGATGATGAGAATGGTAGTGACAGTGAATACGAAGGAACCATCGAGGGTCCAAATTCGAAATTCCCTGTGTATGCTAAAAAAGTGATCGTTTCCACTGGGATGATGGCCATTAATACTGCATTTTATTTAGCTAAACACTTTCTAAATAACGAAGAACCACAAGAGAGTAACGAAAAGA
>ENA-UOTZ01001781-UOTZ01001781.1-compost-metagenome-genome-assembly--contig:-NODE-1781-length-13385-cov-11.704539_pt1 | contig 13385 bp, 12 predicted proteins | sample MGYA00238144_ERZ746983 | MGnify/ENA primary metagenome ERZ746983 (study PRJEB28759, sample SAMN06268863) | compost metagenome | isolation source: single cell | place: USA: California, Emeryville, Joint...
AATACGAATATAGCGAAGAAAATGAAACCTAATGAAAATTTAGTCAAGGCAGCAAAGAATACAATGAACATCTCCAGCTTTTTCAAGAAGCCAACAGCGAGCTAGGCTTATGATAGATCACAAGTATGCCAAGTCTTTTGTATTCAAAAGGCTCTGAAGACTCCTTAAATAATTATCTTAACACAATGAATCTAGATATTTGGTTGTTATGTTTTGATAATTTTAGTTATTGAGTATTGATTTTACTCTAAGTTGAAAAATTTCAAAATATTTCAAAATTTAGGTCTCTCACACCTGAGTCGCCGACTATCTCACAGCCATATTACCTTTTATCTTCAATAATGGGAGGGAATGGCTATGTTTATTTTTCGTGAGAGTTCTATGCAATACAATGTAATGCAATGAAGCATAAACACAAGTAGATGAGTAAAATTGCAATAAATAAAATTATTTCAAACTCACCAAAGATGAATATCTTTATACTCAGCATATTTGTGATGCTCTTGGTCTCGCAAGCAACGAGCCTGAATAGCATTCCGATTGAGTTTGTGGAGCCAACAGCATATTGGAGAACATACTTCGCAGGTCTCTTTCAAAATAACGAGCCGGTTTCAAAAACCGAATTTCAGAATAAATTAAGCGACTATGCGCGAGACTCTTTGACCGTAAATTTTCATTCATCTTTAAACAACTTCAACTTCATTCTCTTCTATCCAAGAGAGCTGAAGACAAGAAAATGGTTGAGTACATAGCGGAAACGTATTTGCAAGAAAAATTTTCAAATATAGAAAAGGTATCAAGATATATTGGATATGATGAAAAAACTCACGAAATGCTAATACTCTCATGTCACCTCAAATTGAATGAGATAGAGAAGAGCGCACTAATTGAATCTTTTCTTAATTACAGAGTTAATCTAATTTGTGTCTTATTTAGTTCTCAGAAAGTCGAGCCAGAGACGCAGCCAACGAATTTGAAGAGTTTGTCAAGGAAAAAGTTGCTGCCATCTATCATGATTTAATAGCTCAATTTGGTGAGCATCTATTTTAATTTGTTGAGCTAATGTATTGAATTGCGAAGATCTCGCAAATGAGGACGCAGCCACGATCCAGGGTATGATTGAGGAGCCTGGGTCATTTGGTTTGACCTTCGACACGTGGAAAATTTTGAAGTTTAGTGATCAACTTGAAGAAATGAATGCAAGTAAATTGTGATGATAGCGAATCAAATTAAAAGGGCTTTTTCTACAAACATAGAGCTTGAAGCATTTATTAACTCTATCGAAGCGCAATCTGATGAATTAGGAGATACCGCAGAAGGAACGGAAAAACAAGCTCAGGAGCTTTAGGAACATTGATATAGGCTGTTCTTTAGCCATTGCGTGTATGTTTGGTCAATATTGCTATTTCATTGGGCTTCTTAGGGTTTTAAACAAGGGAAAAATTAGCAGAGATTTTAAAACTCACAAAGTTATGACTCTCTCATCACTTAAAATCTATGAAATCAGTAAGGAGCCGTCATTCAAAAACGCGCTTCCCAACATTTTCCCTTCTATTTCGTTATTAGCAGCAATATCGCTAAAATTAACGAAATATTTCATGAGAGATGGAAGCAATTTTTTTTTTTAATTGGGTTTAAACTTCATAAAACCCGATCAATTTTGATAGGTTTCTTATACCAAGTTCAAAAGCTGTTTTTAATGAATATTTCGTTGAGAGTAGCCGGAAACAACCTAAATGAAGCTTATTAGAATACCAGATTTTTTGAATTAGGCAAAACTCAGATCGGTTCTTCAATAAATTGCGACCTACGTGAAATGGAATTTTTCTCTTATCAAGTTGAATCATGCAATATGAGTAGGTTTTATTCGTTCCTTTTATTTCCTATGACAGCCAAAGCGAAAATGTAGTAATTTCATTGGAGTGAATATTATAATGAATTAGGAGATTCTTGAATAAAACAGTCTCAAAGCACGATTAATTTTTTTTTTGTTTTTTGGACTAAAGATTGCTAAAAAGAATTATTTTATTGCTTGTTGGATTAATTTTGTGCAGCCCAGATAAAATAACTACACCTATTCATCTTCTAACAATGAGTGAGATCATAACGCAGACCGTACTCGAAGAAACTCAAAACATTGGAAAATCCATCTCGAGCCTTGAAAGCACCGAGAAACCCCAAACTGAAACAGATCTCAGCAAGGACGGACAAACCTCACCGGAAAAAGTAGAAAAGATAACTTTCGAAAATCCCGAGTCATTGTGTGACAGTGAAGACAATACGCCGATAATGAAGTCCAAAGTGAATCGGTTTCAAGACTTGCAAATCAATGATTGTGAAGAACATGATATTCTCCAACTAGTCGATAAATTTGATGGGATGAAGTCGCTTAGAGGATGTTTACAGGTGAAACTTTTCGAAAGCCAGGTGCTTGAGAAGGGTATCAAAGGTGAAGAGGCTCTGAAAACACCAAGTAATGAGGGTACAAATGAGAATTCGACCACGGATGGCCAATCAAAGCAAACTATAAATCTAATGAGTGAACAGCAAATTCAGTCTGAACGAGAAATCGAAGGAAGTGAAGATCAAACGATTGTAGAAGGAGCTGTTTTTGATAATGATGTTGAAGAAGAGAATCCATGCGATGACGAGGAGAGTGAGAAGCCGTTAGAAAGTTGCATAGAGCGGAAAATTTCTTCAGATGATGATGAAATTGCGAAAGAAAATGACACAATACGTAGTTTTCTTAACTTGAATGCATGATAAAGTTGTTTAGCTGAAGAAGGTCCTCAGAAAATCACTGATATACCTACTTTCGAATTCTCAGAAAGAGTCATTCCTGTCGTACCTGAGAAGAAACGCTCTGAGTTCCGAGACGAAGAATCTTTAGCTCCAACTTATTCAGGTTATCTCAAGAAGCGCTCATCTTACCTTGTTTGGAATGTAAACTTTTCAATTGTTAATACAGTTAGTTTAATCTCTACACGTACTGCAGACGAAATGGGTTCAATTAAAGAATTCAAAACTGTTATTCTATCACCCAAAACAGCAGCACAAACTGCAGGGATGCATTGATTTCAACCTGGTAGAGGCTGCCGTCGAGGTATGAAGATCATTCGGTAGGAAATACTCAATAATTCTATTTCATAGATCGAAGGAAATCCAGTCTGCTCATCAACACTGAGGTTCGACTTATTATTTCAAATGCAACAAATACTTACAGACTTAATTGCAATAGAATTAAGGTGAAAGGCCTGTCCAATAATTTCTATTTCAAAGCTGCAAGCAATGAAGAGCTCTATCAATGGCTTGATGTCATCAAGCTTCATATTCAGGCTTCTGACAAGCAAAGAGCGTCAGAAACTCCAAGATTATTGCTCAACAACCTGTTTTGGCAGGTAACATTAGTTCATCTGCCTCATAACAAGCTTTTTGCTGTTGAAAATAATATAGTTTCAGAGAATTTCTAATGCCAAGTTCACCTCTATGGTTGAATCCGGAGATCTGCTTCTTTTCAAGTATTTGCCACTCCTGCTCTTGAATATTATAATATCTCTAGAACGAAAAAATTCCTTGCAAAAGTTCAGAGGTCATTCACAATGAGTTCCTATGGTACATAATATTTCTTTGTTATGGAGTTGATTCGATTATTTTTCCTTAGATCATGTCGCAATGCTGTTGAGATACAGATCAGGCGACATCATTTTATTTGAGGCAACAAGTCGAGATGGTGTTGGGCTTTGTCGCTGGACGACATTTGTAGAACACAAATGGCATGAGCTCTATGACAGGTAAATTCCTTCAAAATTTAGACGTTGGAACTGAAATCTGCAAAGAATGGTGTATAGGAAGTTAGAAATGGAGCGAACCGATGGCACTATTAAAACAATTGAAAGATTTGTTCGAGTACATTAATTCTAGTGGCTCTTCTTATCTTTTCTTCTTAGAGCGCCCTAGGAAAGAAATATGGAGTATCCCCTGCGAAGCTAATGAAGAAATATTCGACAGTAAAACCGGATGCCGGAGGGGTAACAAAAGAGGAAGAACAAACATTTTTTTGCTCAGAGTTAATCGCGGCGTGTTACAAACGGCTTGGGATTCTTCCTCCGCATATTTCATCTGCGCAGTACTGGCCAGGTAAACGAAATCTGATTTAGGTATCTGAAAATTTGTTGATGATTCACAGGTAGTTTCTCGGGAGAAAAAAAACTAAATCTCCTTGAGGGAGCGAAACTCAGTGACGAAATGCTTCTTGATTTCAAACTGTAAGAATGTAAATAGAATACAAAGCTTTTGCTGTGAGCGAAATAGCCGAGATGATATGTAGGAAATTTTTTTGTTTTAGATAAATACACATTTTTGATGTTCACAATATTCAAATTCATTTGAATGTTTAATCTGTATTGAAACTTTATCAAATTTTGGAAATTTTTATAGTTTTACCCATTGTTAACAAATAAGCTTTTGAAACGTGGAGTTTTTATATGGGTCTGATTTACTTTTGCGGTTTCATTGAGAATCATAATTCTTAAATGTGGTAGCTAGAGGAGATTTTATGTGTATGGAAAGATGTCCTTTGTTGTTGAATGTATACATTACAAATTGTTGACACAAAGAGGAAATACATGTAACTTCATAAAGCCTTCTCAAAGCTTCAATAGCTCAAACTGAGTTCGATAAAAAACGTACCTGTCGAAATAGTCCGGATCGATTTTCGTTTCATTTGAAAGGAAGATCAAGGCTGTCGTTCTTACGTTCGAAGCATAAATAATCACATAGATACCAACACCAATCGAGAGTAATGGGATTAATAGGAACCAGCCCCATGAAGTGTTAAAATGCTTGTTCAGAAAAATCGTCAGTACTACTCCAACAACGAACAATAGAATTCCAAACTATGTAGCAAATGAAATTGCATATTATCAGAATTCAAAGGAATTGTTCTCCGTTGATGTAGGAGGATTACGTTACCAACACACTACAACTTTCCAAGCGATTTTACTCTTTTCGCAACGAATTCTGATTCATCATGCAACTATTTGCCAAAAATTATTGATGATTTCATCCGTTGAGCCAAATTTTGGAAATGGGTAAAATTTAGTTAAAATTCCATAACGTTTAACCAAATTAATATTTTCACAGTATGCATGTAAAGAAAGTTGCTTGTAAAGGAGAATATTTTTTCGTGTTTTACCTCGGAGAATTGCACAGATAGACTCATAGTCGAATCTATAGTATAAAACGATGATTGAGATTCGGAGAGGAAAATAAAAAGCGAATCACTCAAAATTAAATTTATTTTAGAGAACCATCAAATTTGTTATGCTAGAAAACTCTTGCAAGAAGTTAGATACACAATTTTCAAACTGAGTTAAGAGAAGTTAAATTAGACTACGAAAGCTTTTCATATTTTGACCATTTCAAAGATGGTGTGATTTTGTGGTATCAGAATTAAGAGTGCACTATTGATTGCTCTTAGAGGGTTAAATAGCATTTTATTCGATAATCTTCACTTTGATTTTGAAATTAAGAAACAATGAATGAGCTTCTCTTTGAGCATTCTACATTCTTTTCCCAAGGAAATATTTTTCTTATTTGTCCTGGTAATTGATTCGTGTGGATTAAGATTCACTTAAAAAATGTATTCTTCATCATTAAACTTGGCTCACTGGGAAGATAACGCAAACTGATATGCTGAGACTTTCAAACTGAAGACCTTTTCTTTGTATCAAGAAGTACTCTCTCGCTCTCTTTGTTGGCTAAAGAAATTTTCGAATCGATTACTCCAGAAAATTCGCTCTGAAGAGAGCTAACATCAATTTTCAAATAATGGAAATATACAAACAAGCACGCATATAAAGGCTAAATATTCAAAAACAACATATTGGTAAATGGGCAGATTTTAGATAGGCTCACCTGAAATTATAACTAATTTACTCTAATGTTGAAACGCTTTGAATAAATCATAAATCTTCCAAAATAAATGAGCTTTATTTTCACGAAATTAGCCTCGAATAAAGAAGCAACATTGTTCTCCTTAAGGGATGCTATAGTTTCCAACCTTCTCAATTTTTTCTAGATATATGTTGTAATATCACCATTTTGTTCTTCCCAACAAATTCTCGGTGCTTCAGAAAATACAAAGACCCCAGGTTCTCTCGGTCTTCTAATAATTCTGTATAGCAATAGATTGTTACCTATAGCAATGCCTGCATCAGAGGTAATTGCCCGAAATTGTAATTAATTACAGAATAAAAGGCAATAAAGATAACAAAAATGCTAAAGCAATTCGCCAAGCTCACAACTTCATTCAAAAGCGCCTCGAGCCTCACTTCAGCCTACAGAGTCGCAACCAACGAATTATTCCACCAGCCAAAGAGATTCTACACAAAAGAGGGGCTTATTTTCAGAAACGAGAGACAAGGATACTACATCGATCCAAATGAAGTTGCCAGAAGATTAGTCAAGCTTATGGCTTTGCATGATAATGTCAAGAACCCTGAGAAAATCACCTTGGACTCAACTTTCATTGAGCACGGATTCGACGAGCTTTCGTACGTGGAGCTGATGTTAGAGGCTGAAGATGAATTTTACATGGAATTCCCTGATGATGACGTTGAAAAATTCAGAACCGTTAATGAGGCAGTTCAATATATCTCTCGCAGCTTCTACTCACAATAACTTCAAGCTATTGATGGCCTTTTCTCTTTTGCATATTTGATTCTGAGCATATTCCACTTGATCATCGTTATCATTTATAGATAGAATCAAGTATTGCCACATTCCAAACAAACACATCAAAAAAATTCATAATCCATAGTGCATTCTCATCCCCAATAAGAATAAAGACACTAATCCTGCCTTCATGTAAAGATCTCTAGGTCTGGTCTTCCATTCATTCTCTTAGTTCCTTAGTTTTTCAGAAGTACAACAACGAAAAATTTAGCACTGACTGGCAGGAGTTGTGATGTATTAAGAGAGAAGGAATCGTATGTTAACTTATTTAACAGTAATTTTGATTTAGAAGCTTAATGAAAAAACGAAAAATGATAATTGTTAGTGTTACAACGCTCCTAAGCATGTAGAATAGATATAAGTATATGAATTGCAAGCTTGAAGATCGAGGAAGAAGATAATTAACGAGCAAAGCCGACGGAATTGGAAGAGAATTTAAAGGTCAGCATCAGAAGCTCTTTTGGAAGAAGGAGTTTTGAACATTTTGTTCATGACTTCATTATAAATCTCTTTCCCTTTGCCACTTGTAATTAAATCCGTTGGCTTAGCCAAAGTGCTCTTTTTCGATTTGCCTATATATATGATTAAAAAAATCACTATGAGCAAAGGAAAGCAGCTCTTACTCTCATCTGCGAGCTCTGCATTCGACTCGGTTGCCAAACTCATCCTGATATCATTATGAGTCAAGATACCCGGCTGAAGTTCCGTCGATTTGAGAGTTTTCGTTTTATTTTTTTCTTGATCCGTCCCCTTTCCTTCCTCTCTCGCGTGTATTTCCACAATCTTTTTGTCCCTACCAACGATTCTATCCGTGGGACTCTCATTCTTATCCACATGCTCCTTTTTCTCTTCCTCCTTATTACTCTCTTCCTTCTTGAGCTCAGTGTCTTTCGAACTCGGCCTTTTACTTAGCCTATTCATGTCGGTAATGGTGTTTTGGATTGCGCTTTGATGCGGTAGATGTTGCAACTGATCTTTTTGCTGTTGCTGCTGTTGCTGCTGCTCTGCGTTTGAATCTTCTAATAACTATCAAAAAAATATTTCTCTAAGCTCTCGCTTTCTTTTCTTTTTTCCCCTTACCTCATCCCACTTGGTGCCTGGACCTTGGTCTTTAAGATTATCAATTTTGTCAGGCGAAATCAGCGATATTGACTGATCGACTTTCTTTATTTTTTCGTTCTCTACGTTTTCAATATTCTGAATATTCAGCTCGTTCTCTCCTAGGTTATCGACGACACCTTCAAACAATTTCAACCGGAAATCGTCATGAATCTTCCGCACTCTGTCTTCTAACTGAGTGAATCTGGTGTCGATAGTTGATTTGAGATTCGTTAGTTCATTTGTCTAATAGATAGCAGCACACCATGGTGAAATAAATAGAATTCTTATTGCATTTTACAGAATCCTGCGATCTCTTTCTTTGATTTATCACTTGCTGCAATTCGTTGATTCGTGCTTGGAGATTTTGATTGACTTTCATCAATTCACGGATTTTCTTATCCTAAACAATCGCCAATATTACGCTCATTCTCATTACAGATCGACTCACCTGCTTTTCAATCTGGTTGAGTATGTCTTTGGAACTGTTGCAGCCCATCTATTGTTTGTAATTCGCAAGATAGATAAGTAAACAGAGCCACCAGCCCAAGAATTTGATTGCTTTCCGTTTAATTTTGCTGAATTAAATGCCCTCATGTTAAAATTAATAACTTGAGCGGGGGAGCTGGGAGAGAAAATTAACGTATTCTTTCAATTTGTTACTCAGGTTTATCGCTTAGCAGGTATATGAAAGCAAGAACGATAATTGTTATTGTTGAAAATTTGATAATTATATATATATGAATGATTATCTATAATAGCGTCTTGCTTTCTCTTTGTTAGCTCACAAATCTTGCATCTCACCGTTGATGTCATGGAAGAATTGCGTCATGTCCTCCAAAAGTTTCGCTTTCTTCTTGCTGATAGTGTAAAGACCTTGGTAATCCGTAATAAGGTCGTATTTCGGCTCGAAATTATCTCTTCGTAAGATATCCCAGTTCTCATAAACTTTCTTATCCCGCTTGGTGCTGGAATAATGGATATGTATTGTCCCTGGGACGTACCCCACGCCTTGGGTGAACACCGAGGCAGCTTTCTTTTGCCATTGGGCTACTGAATCCTTGAAATCTTGGCTAATGTCGCTAGGAATGTATTCATCGGATCTCCCAGCAAGGCAATAAGCCATGATTTTCTCGGAGTTTCCAATGATGCTTAGGTCAAACAAACCTCCGAGCTCTCGAATCGCGCTGACTCTGTAACCCCAGGCATAGCCAGCGACATGCGTGATAGGGTCAAATGAGTCTTTATCAGCGGTTTTTCTAGTGGGAAGTTCGCTTGCGAAGCTTTTCAGTTTCTTTTGTTCGTCTCCACTGGGTCCTAAATACACGACATCTTCGAAGAGTTGGACCGCTTTGAACATATGAAGGGCTTTGATAGTGTCGTTCATCCAGGTTGGGTTGAGAAACTCTGCTTCGAAATCGACAAAGCAGACGTATTTGGCATCATCAGGCAGCGCAGCGAGGGCTACGTTCACCAGATGTTCCTTGAAGAAAAGAGGAGAGTGGGTTTTCAATTGAATGTTATATGGCTCGTAATTTGGTGTGGTAACTGTGAAAGGAGCGTCTTGGTAGGTACATTCAAGGGTAATTAGTTTTACGCCGAACTTTTCCATTTGTTTTCGGAAGTTGTGGTAGAGCTTTATTCGGTTGCGAGAGCGAGCGGGGTTGAACACAACGGTTATGACGTAGAAATCTTTGAGCTCTTTTTCGTAATCAAGGGCATTTAAATCCTGTGGATCGGTATCACCACGAGAAGTGCAGACTCCCATTATTTAGTTTGAATTGTGATGGTAGTAGTGGTATTTGTGAGATGTTGGAAGGTGTGTATGCGGTTCTTTGAGGACCAGACGACGGTCGGTTTTCTAAAACTCGCGATTTTGGTTCTTGATAAATAATTTTTATAAACAAAATCCTCCGATTAAATAACTTAGCTATTGCAACAAGAACTTTGACTTTGGATCTGATACGGCTCCCTTTACTATTTTCTTGAAATTTGAGTACTTCTTTGCTTTTGAATGCGTGGTTTAATGAGCACTGGGAGGAAAAAAAAAAATAGATCGAACTTAATTTGCTAGGATCAAATAGCAGCTTCTCATTTTACTATTGAGCCCACGAAGAGCTTTTTTTTTTGTTTTTTAAAGATTCGACTAATTATATTATGTAGATTATAGGTAAGAGAAGTTTTTTCTTAGTAGGATGAATTGCTGTGAAAAGATCTCAAATTTAGTCATGTAGATTTTTCTAAGAAAACTAGTCTATATCCTCAAGTCTTGGAGCGTTTCTAAATCGTTCAGATTTCATTTCGTCGGTCTCAGGGATAACAGGGTTTTAGACTTTGCTCGAATCAACTGCCTGAGTTTTGGGCTCAAGAACTTCTTGAACCGAATAGAGATTGTCTTCAGGTTCAATCTCATCCTTTTCATTCTCTTTTTCATCTTCAACAGGAAGGGAGGTAGTTACTGTACCTTGCTGGGTCCATTCGGCTTCTTTATTTAAGCTCTCAGATGTATGGTCGCCCAACTCAGAAGTAATGACCAAAGTATTTTTCTTTCCACTCATGTGTTCAACAGCAGTAACAATTAAATCCCCAAATGTAGCCATTTCGAAAATAACTTCCACATTAAGACTGCCTTTAGCACACTTTGGAAGATCTTCGAGGACAAGTTTGCCTAAAAAGCCATTGTCCTTTGTTCTAGCTCCTTCAACCCTCGTAACCTCAAAAACCATTGTTGTCTGGTCATCAAAACAGGTCGTAAAAAATTTGCTCTGCTTGGTAGGGATGAATGAATATCTTGGAATTATGGCTGACATTTTACCTCCAGCACTCTTAATCCCTAAGGAAAGTGTCAGCATGCTAAGTCCGGCACAACCATCTTGTGTATCGTCAGGTCTTAGAAGTTCCTCAGCATGCATTGCTGCTCCATAGGCAATTACTTCTTCTGGATTTATTGTCCGCAAAAGCTCTTTTCCTCCAATAAAACTTTGCACGATTTTTTGGATTTTGGGAATGTTTGTAGTCCCTCCACTTCGCACAACATCATGAATTTCACGGAGCGTAATTCCCTCATGACTCATAACAGTGTCTATAATTTCGGTTAGGTGTTTGAATTCTGCTTCACAGAGTTCTTCAAATAATGCGACAGGAATTTCTTCAATGAAGTTGGTAGATTTGATGAGATTATCGACTTGAGCTGTTGCTGATTTGTCAGAGGAGAGTTTCTTTTTAGCTGTCTCACATGAATTTTCAAGTTTTTTCAGTGCTTGGAATGAATATCAATGCCTTCTTTCTTTAGAAATTGATTCGCGCAATATTCAACAAGTTTCATTGTGAATGTGTTTCCTCCAAGATCCAAATCATATGCGTTAGAAACGATCTCATACATTCCATCTTCGATTAGGGCGCCTGTCACAGAGCATTGGCTCCCTCCAACATGGATAACAATAGTATTCTGAGATTCTGGTCCCTTTTATGGAGGGCATAGGCTTTACAACTTGCTTGAGGCTGGTTAATTATTCTTAACACTTTTAGTCCAGCAATAGTTGCCGCTTCTTTAGTTGCCTGACGTTCGGCGTCATTGTAGTAAGCAGGTACAGTAAGGACAGCTTTCTTTACAGGTTTTTGGAAGTAACTGGTGGCCATATTCTTTACATGCTCCAGGATCATTCCCAACAGTTCTTCCCCAGTATACTTTTTTGTCTCTCCTTGATACTGAACCACGAACAACGGGAGGCCTTTGGGGTCGGGTTCTACCTTAAAAGAAAACTTCTCCAATTCTTCTTGATTGATGTCGCTTCTGATTCTGCGACCAATCAGGCTCTGAAATTCATAGATAGTGTTCTTAGGGTTAATAGTCGCTTGACTCTTGGCTAGCTCACCGACAATGCGTTTAGCATCGTTGAATGAGACATAGGCAGGAATGGTTCTGCTAATCGCGCTTTCAGAAATGATTTCAATGTGATCAGTGACCCATGCTCCTGCACAGATTGCTGTCGTTCCAATGTCAATGCCAAGTACAATCTCGTCGGATTTCATTTTCATTTTTAAATTAATTATAAATAAAAATGAGTAGCGATAATTTATCCGAAGTAGCGCCAATCTGACCTTGATTACCTAATTTTATCAAAGTATTCTATCCTCATTAAGCTATAAATTTCTGATGCTATAACGCCATTATCCGTCATTAATCATCATCAAGAAACATCAGACCCGTACTCATCTTCCACCTTGAACCCTTGAACCGGGTCTTATTGATTACATACGCCAATTTGATATTTAATTTTTCAATATGCTTCACCTGAGGAAGATAATGATTTTATGTCTAAATTCGTTCTAATTTCAATGCTATTTTTCAAGAAATTAATTGTTGAAGGTCAGGTTGTTAACTTCTAACATAAGTTTGAGAGAAATATGCAGTATGCAATTAGTTTTCAAGCTCCCTAATGAGGTTAAGCTTGAACTTCAACTTTTCTATCGATCATGAAGCGATCAGATAACCACATGCACAATTCTCTACAACAATACTTAACAACGGATTCGAATCGTGATAGCTCTGTTAGTAGGTGTAAGTCTTTCTCTTGGCTTTGTTTGGAGTGTCGTAAATTGTTGGGTTGTTGCTGAGGTCGTTGTTTCTCCAATCATCTTCAAAGTTATCAGAAGCTTGCTTCGCGTATGCGAGCTCCATCAAGAATTCAAACATGTCATCAGTGCAGGCGTATTGAGCTTCATAGAATTGTCTGTAGCAAGGATAGGCCTTGTATTTGGTTTGGTCAAGGTTGTAGTCGTAATTGTCTCTCTTGTCATAGTAGATCATGTCGCATCTCCACCACTTTTCGAATCTCAAAGCGCACCTATCATAACGCACGATTAGCTCAGAGCAAAATTTGAAATAACTCACAAAAAGTAGTAATCTTGATAAATTTGATGGGTGGCTGCTGGAGTGATAGTTCTTTGCTTTGGTCCAGTGGCAGCTTGGAAGGAGTTCTGTGCGAAAAGAGGTTGATATCTTAAAATCATAAGAAATGTGTACTGTTCTGCCAGTTGGAGACATGCCTGGGTAACCCTCAACGTCCTCAAGCGCCCCTAAGAATGGTTAATATAACTCAGAGTGTCAGTTATTACAGCCTTCGAAGATCAAAGTGTAGAGGTCTTCTGGCTCGACGAGATCGTAATTCTTTGTGCCTTTGTTGAAGTACATGACCTAAAATTCGAGAGGAAGTCAAGAGAAGGGTCAGTTTCGAGTGGTACTTTGTTATAGAGTCTGAAAAAGTCCTTGAGCTTGGTCTTTTCCCAGACAGCGTCGGTTCTCAGGAGGTACTCCTTGTCATATTCCTTCCAGTTGAAGTCTAAAATGCAAGCTATCAGTTTCGTTTAGGATTTGTGTGTTACTCTTGGTAGAGAAGTCGTAGTTGGCAGGGACTTTGCCAAAGTCAGACGTGATTTCCTTTTGTGCCATCTCTTACTTTTTTGGAATCGAGGGAATAATTCCTTGCAATTTAAATAGATCTATTTAATAAAACTTGGATTTATAGAGAGAGCAAAACGAACGAGGAAAC
>ENA-UOTZ01001782-UOTZ01001782.1-compost-metagenome-genome-assembly--contig:-NODE-1782-length-13354-cov-11.447917_pt1 | contig 13354 bp, 10 predicted proteins | sample MGYA00238144_ERZ746983 | MGnify/ENA primary metagenome ERZ746983 (study PRJEB28759, sample SAMN06268863) | compost metagenome | isolation source: single cell | place: USA: California, Emeryville, Joint...
ATGAAAATAAAAAATGGATACAACTCGTCAGTTAAAACTCGGAATTGTGGAAACAGTAGAGGAATGCTGCCTCGGATAAATAGGACTTATTTCTGCTACCTCTTTGAAATTCTTCAATGTGATTGCTGTCAGAAATTATGAAAGGAGATTTGATTCTTTTCCTTTTCAGCTGCTCACAAAAGAGACTTGCATAATGGTTCTCTTTTATGAAAGTAGTTGGAAATGAAATCTAAAAAGGAAGTTGAATCCTTTTTAATAATTGCCTCATCATATCGAAGCAGGAATTTAAGTTTTTTAATAAAATATCACATTCGAAATAATTCATGCTCAATCGTTTGAAAAATTTGCTCATCGGCAAAGTATCCAAATAGCTCTTCTATACTCCAACTAGTGTTGCCAAAAGAGTGTATGTTGCCTTCGGAATGCTTGGTAATTGGGTCAATTTTGGCTGGAAGATGGAACCGATGAAAAAAATTGCCATTTTAGGCATAATTTGGTCAAAAGATGTCATCTTTTTGAAATAAACTCTGATGTGCACAAAATACCACTGCTTCTTCGGAGCACCTCATCGCCAATAAACATTATGTTGAAAGAGAGTAACTAGAGAATATCATCAGTCCATAATTTTCCCATGCTTTATTAACAACAACTCATTTATTTAAGGGCTCCCGAGCAAAAACCTTGATTTTGTTGCATTGGCGAATGATGGAAGTTTATATAAGAGTAATTGGATGTCTGGATAACTTTCTTTATTTTTTAAGAGTAAGTAGTTGGGAAAGATTAGTTGCTGCTTCCATTTTTGGAAAGTTACTTTGAGTTAATTAAAAATTGAATGCAGATAGGTGAAATGATTATTTTGAGCATTTATCATCGAAGACACCTTAAACACAAGGGAAGACTAACTTCTACTGACATGATCATCTATTTTAGACAGATATATATATGAATAAAAAGTCGCACAGAATAAACTATAAAAGCATCGAAGAGAACCGCATTTAATCAATCATTTCTGGAAAGATCACCTCTTAGGAGCCTCTTGATTTCCTTCTGCTAGTTCTCAATCTTGAAAAGAATTCTCTGGAATATTTTTTAAACTTCGAATTTGGAATTTGTTTGAATTTATTTGCTTAAGGTATCTGAGGTTTACGGATAATTGAGGATGGAAGCATTTTAAATTAATTTACCGAAAATTTTTTTCATTGATTACTTTCTTCCTTTGTTCAAAGACACAGGAAGATGCTAGTCTATGAGCTACTCACAAGAAGCAGGCCAAGCAGATTTGGTTTATTCTCTGTATATTATAGAATATACAGTCTATTATTTTGAAAAAAGGCTTACAAGCATGAGTAGATTTTCTAATGTGCTTGCTACTGTGATTTGTTATTGATATATATATATCAAAGCGAGATAGATGCGAATGCTAAAGAATTCTTTGAAAGTGTTTTGATTATCTCACTTCACACAAAGCAAAGTGTGTTAAGTAGTTTTATTTATCCAAGCAGTCTAACGTTTTTCTTCTTCTTATTCTTTGTCCGCCACTTCGGATTTTTCATTAGATTGGGAATTTTTTCACTTGATTCAGCCGGATTCATATCATCTTTTTGCTTAATTTTCTTTGAAGATTTGATAATGATGAGCTTCCATAGCTGTCTGAAGTATTGCGGAGGTCTAACGTTGTCAGTTGTAAGGGATTTACACTGTTTTATGCCTGCAATTCCAAAAAAAAAATATGCTGCTCAAATTGTTGTTAATTTTGAATTCTGACGGGATTTTTCAAAAAATTGAATGCATTGAAATCTAAAAATTATCGCTCAAAGTATCCTCAATATTAAACACGAATGTACATAGAGTGAGTTTAATGAATCAAATAGGCATTGCCTTTCCTGATTGACTTAATTCATGACTTATTATCTATATCCTCTCAAATAAAAAAAGAGAGTGTATTTTCTTGAACTAAAGTTATCAGCACCTCTCGAATATGATATTACGTTGCTTCAGCAGCATTGATTCTCCTGCTGTAATTCTAAAGAACAGACAACCTTATTTTAAGTTTAAGGTCTAATTTAATATTTGAGGATTTAATATTTGAGGATATGGACTCTTTTGAAAATAATGTATTTTGAGTAGAAGCTTCTTTGCAGCTGAGTTTCTTCAGTGAGGGGCAGCGCTAATCGTAATTTGGAAAATCAAATCGCTTTGAGCTATTTTAGAAACTTAGATCAGCAAATCAATTTGAAGCTTCGAATCGATCCTAATACTCTCCCAAAATCATAGAAGAGAATATTTATTTTAAACAAAATTATTAAGAAGTGATCCTGAGAGCGAAGAAATTTATAAGCTTTAGGCGGCATGATTATTTGAGGTTAATTATCAGCGCTAAATCCAAATCTGATGCCGAATCCTTGTTATCATTTGCAAAAGCTTCTTTATTCTAATTAATTTCTCAGCTTTTGAATCAAGATCGATTTTAATAACCAAATAAAACTATACATCTCAGCTCTGCACTTAAAAAATTTGAAAAAGCTATGGGAGCTCAAGCTTCAAGTCAATCAAAGATGAAAAAAGTGAAACAAGCTTCGGCCAAAAGAGAGCAAACCACGCCGCCCCGCCTCAAAGGAGCATCGTCACTACTGGTAAACTCATATTGAAGGCTAAGCAAGATCATTTACCAAAATTTTCTAATCTTCGGTAAAAGAGGCAACCATGAGCTCTCCAACTTTGCTTGCTTGGTGTTCGCTTTTTACCAATCCGATCGGCATTGTTGACCTCAACACGAAGGAAAGTTATGCAAGTTTTGACGGAGTCAAACTTAGTGACACGAGTAAGTTTTATTTTTTAAAATGTTTTGTGGCTGATATGCTGTAAAATTTTTAGGATATAGTTGGACGCATCTGAAGGAGATACCAAACACAAAATTGCTTGTATCTCTGCATCATAACTACGATGAGACCGATGGTTCAGTCAATATGGCGGTATTTGACATATCAAAAAAAGTTCAAATCAAGGAAATCTATTCTCTTGGTGAAGTCTTAGGAAAGCGTATAATTATTTTTTTACCTTCTTTTTGAAGAATCATATTTCCTCTCTAGGGACTGGTGATGGAGATATAACATATAACTCACGTAGAGGTATCCTCGGCACAGCCCCTCTTGACCAAAAAATTGCTTACCACCTCTTTAATTTTGATTCTCATGCCTCCAAGACCAAAGATATTGTCAAGCTTCTCCGCAAGTCGAAATGGCACTCCCAACACAGTAAACATTAGTCGTAATTGATACATCGAATTTACTATATACTCTTTAGAGGAAGTGATCACCGGACTTGATTTCAATCCTACTGGAGAATATGTGGCCACCATTGACAGGGAAGGTGTGTGCCTAATATCAGATGTGACCACAAACTATTGTAGGTTCCATGAGAGAATCGGAATAAGTGGTAATTCTGATTGCAATATTTCTTTCAATTACATTCGGATTAAATAATTAAACTCTTGGCGATATCAATTTCACTCTCATCATTAAACTCAATTATTAGACCGATATGCACGCTGCAGATGGAGTCCAAATGCAGACGAATCACTGATATTCGTAAAGCACAGCACTAACCAACTCAATATCCTAGATGCTGAAAAGAAAACTTTCACTTTAAGGAATTCAGTTAAAATTGAATATCCAAGTAATTGCAGCTATAATTTTTTTTCTCTTCTGCAAATGCAAATCTTTGCTTTATACATGATTCGTTTCCAAGATATTCTGGGGAGAAGGACAATATATCTCTTTTCTTCAAATAAATCGAGAGATTAATTTCATGACTTTCTTCGCTTAACCCTTCTTTATTTCGTTAATTGAACTTGATAATATTTAAACTGTTAAGTGAACACATACTGGATTGATGTATGCCAAAACGATGGGAATCTACTCGTTTCTGGTGGCTGGGATACGATTATCAAGATATTTGATAAGAGAGAATCGAAGATTATCAAAACCTTTGATAACGTTCACTCAAGTAAGAATTTTGAATTTGTTTAACAAAATTAACTTTAAATTATTGTTCTCTAGATTGGATCTACTGTGTGCGATGGAGTCCGAGCGGCGATAAGCTCGCGAGTGCTTCGAATGATAAAACAGCAAAACTGTTGGATATCAAAACAGGAAAAGTTCTCTATACTGGAAACACTTCAAATGGGAGTAAATTATCTATTTCAAAATGCATAATAGTCATTCACTTATCAGAGTCGGCAATGTCAGTCTGCTTCATCTAGATAAACATGAAACGAAAAGGACCCAGAGAACAAGAATTACTCTCAAGAATGTCGGCCATACAGCACAATTCATCAGATAAATGATTATGTGAATTAGGTTAAGTAATCCTGACCTTAGGACTTCTAATCATACGTATATCTGAATATTTTTGTTCTCATTAGTGCTTATCGTAAGTAAGAAATCTCACTTTGCTATGAGTTGTCGAACTATAAACAAATAGACAACAAAGTTGAATCATTAGTATAGGGCAATGTAACACAAATTACATCTCCAGAGCATGATGAGTTCTGGATTGGCAAAACGAGACAATAGGATTGTTACATTATTTTTAATCATTCAAGCATTTAGTTATCAGTAATGACAACAATAATTATTCTAAACAGCTTCGAAGCTGATACTTGGATCCAGCACATTACAAGTGCTCTGACTTTCTCCCAAGGGTAACGGCATATTGTCATAGTTTCCAAATACCCACTGGAAAGTTAATAACCTTTAACCCATTAAAGCAAAAAGATCCATTTTCCTTGTTCACAAGTTCAATTACTTTAATTGCGTTCGTGAAACGAAAGACGAATTATTTCTTAGAAATAATATAATTCATGAAAAGCATCAGCTCGTGAAAGTAATTTCTTTCCAAACTTTAAGCTCCCTCAACTCAAAATTGGCACAGATTATTAGTTCCTAAAAATGAAAGTCTTTTTCTCCTTCCTTCATTTTGAGATTAGTTGTGAGTGAAGATTGAGGGCTATTCAGAGGAGCTTTGGTCACTTCTGAAAGTCTCTGTTTGCTAGGATCTTTACCTGTTTGCTTGCACAACTTCAATACTTTTCTAAAAGACATTTTGAAACTATATATGGTTATTTTTACATTTTCCTATGAACCTTCAAGAACACTTGATGAGAATATGAATATTTGAAGAAGACAAAATGGAGGCCATTTTATAATTTTCTGGAAGCTTTTATTTGCCGAAATCAAAGATCTTCCATGATATTCTTAAGGATATGTCAAGGGATCATCAATTATGTATTTTTTCCCTTTCTCTTTCGAAATCCAGGGGAAGTTGCAATTTTAGTAAGAATCATAAACAGTGGCTCAAACATTTTGATTTCATTGGGTAAGATGATTTTCGAAATTTGCTAAAAGGAAAGATCAAAGCTGAGAAACCAAAGAAAGCAAATCATTAAACGCCAGTCTCCATGAATAGGAAGTCCCCTAAAAAAATAAGAATAAGATCCACTACTAAGCGTCCTAGAAGTTTAAAGACGGGGATTATAAAAGAGAACATATTTATTTCCCTAAACTTGAAGATTCTACCATCTGCGCATTCACACTTCCAATCAAATGGAAATTATTAATGAGGAGATCCTTATGCTTCGAATCTAGCAGTACATAAATTTTTCTTAGTATCAAAGTAGCGCATGCATTATTGAAAGTATGAGGATAAATTTGAGGAATCACTACTCTCTTATATAAGGACTTATAGCTAGTTATATTCCAAATTTGTCATCGTTTGGGCTTGAGTAGATTTCATTGTATCGAAAAAGCCAAATACACAGGACATTATTCGACCATTCCTCATTTTCATAAACTGAATCAAAGGCTCTTGTTCGAGAAATCTATCAAATCTGTGTTGAAAAGAAATCAGTTTTTCTCATAGCAGATTTCAAAGCTCAATGTTGCTAATTTAATATAAAGAAGAATCATCAGAGAGCAGAAAGTTAGTTCACTCTTCAAATTTACTCTTATCAACAAATTTTTTGTTCGTAGTAGGTTTCTTTAAACTTTGATACACGTTGCAGACTTTCTACTGAAGAAATTTAGCAATATGTATAACCTTATCCAATTTTATTTACGTATCACTTTCTCTTTTTTCTGAATTGCAATATGTATTCGTTATTCGGCATAAATATTTCGTTTAGAAAAGAATTTTCGTGAGTTAAGTGTGAAGGCAAAAATTCAAGAAGGCCTATTCGACCTAGTTTCTTTTTTTCTCTTTCAAGCACTCAAAGTCGAGAGAATTTACTTTACCAGAGAAATCGAAAATCCATTAATTTATTAAATATATCGTACCATTGGAGCTTAGGAGATTGGTTCGCAAGAAGCCTCTCAAATAGTGTGTTAGGACTATAATATGAGAGGTAGAACAAAAAATGATTTTTCATTAAAAAATAATGTTCTTGTGTAGAGGTAAAGAATGCTGTAAAAAGAACCAAGAACTCTCAAAATTACATATAATTCCAATAGGAGAGCCATTCAGCTTGAAATTTGTACCCAAAAATTTGCTATAATATAGATATTTATTCAGCCAATTTCGTAAAATGATTAAGTAAATGCACCCTTCATTGCCTCTCAAATCAGAGTTCATTTCAACTTCTTAATCTCTTGTGCAAAAGTATTTTTGTCTTAACTTCTTTTTCATGGATGTACTGGCTTTATGATGAATTTGAATTTATGAGCTACACGAGGGTTTTTGGGGTTTATTAACCCATAATAAATTGTACTGAAATGAATTTTATCATATTCAAACTGTATGAGGCCCATTTGGACTTAGTATACCTCGTTCAGAGTGGAGTTCAATCAAGGCAAATGATAAATTTTTGAATGAAAAGAATAGCTGTGTGTGCATTCAAAAGAACCATTTACTTGAGATTCGGCGATGAATTGAAACAACTTCAGCTTTTGTAGCTGAACTTTTATCCAGCAACTAAAGGATAGTTTCTAAATACCTACCGTCTCCTTTACTGGTGTCCTTTCTTTGGCATTGAGGCAGAAGCAAAACTGCATAGGAATGAAAAAATAAAGGTCACAAATTGGAGTTCTTTCTTCAAAATTTTCCATAGCAACGAAGCAATTGAGACAATCTCCTTTTTCATCTGGAGCCGATGGATTTATCAGGAAGATATTTCGCATTTAATGGTTGCTTAGAACTTTTAAAATCAAAAAACCCACAGAATTCGATGTCTTTTCCCGAATATAAAATAAATTCCTATTGGGGAGTTAATCGTTATAAGGCCATTTGTCATAGCCTTCAAAGCCAAACCAGCTTTTGGAACAAGCCTAATCTCAGGAGTTGAAGGTAAACGCAATTAGGAAGCAGCAAAATCGGCACGAGGAGAATGAGACGAAGAATAATAAAATGAAAAAAGCCCAAAAAAGCAATCTCAATTAAAAAATTACACCTGCCCTCGAATCCTTTTTTTTGATTTAGAGCACAATAGCATATTCACTCTTAATATCCCTTTGAATGACCACATCTGGAACTACAACGTTGAAAAGTCTTAGGGTTCACTTTAGCTGAACGAAATTATGCTCAATTTGAAAATTTAAATTGCAGGGGTCAGAAAGAAATCGAGGAGTCAGAATGAAGCGTCTGCTGGATGCTTTCACCTTTAATATCATGCGCTTCTATTAATTTCGAGAAGGATAAGCATTGTTTTCAAAACTAAATATGACATTTCATAAAAAACAACTAAAAAAAAAATTTACTTAGTCAATTAAACACCTCCTGACTCAATTTTAATTTAATTTATTGAAGCAACTGAATTTCATTCGATTCAAAATTCAATTTGTAGCATGCTCATCAATAGTCGGCCCTATCAATGCCCACTAATAGCGATCGCAATTTACCTATTACTTTGCCAATTGACTTCGACGCGTAAGCTTTTCTCTTCAAAAAACAGCGACCTGATTAATTATGATAGAAAATGTGATTTATTTGCAAGAAACCAAGCTATCGGTGACTTCAGCAGCTTCGAAGAAGCAGACAAATCTCTTCTTCTTGTCCTCAGTGTGGATCCGCCGTCAAAAAATATGGAATCAGTGCCTGGTTTTATAAAAGAGGCTTTTCAGGTAGCTGGGACACCATCTTCAGAGTTTCTAATGACCAACTGTAATTCTTGAAAACTGATTGATTTGACTTCTCTTAAGAAATAATCAAGGAGCAGGAAGAATCATACTTTCATGCCCCGCATCTACAGTTAATCAAGGCGCTTTCTTATGGACTTCATCAAATGGTGATCCAACTGGCTTGTAGGACGATTGGTTAAACGTAAATTACTCGAGTTAACAGCTTTTTAAGGCTACTTAGACGGGTGAAACATCCAGTGCGATACAGGATCAGTGGATGTTTGTCAGCGCGTTTGTGAACTTTGACACAGGGTCTCACTTTGGAATCCGATATTACCTGGACTCAGTAAGTCGAATAGAGAATGTGGTATATAAAAGCAGAACTGTTGATGCTTGCCACGGAGTTTTGCCCTCCACAAGAGTGTATTGGGGCGGGGACGGATTTTATAATCACTGCTTTTGTGATTTGCAATACTTGAGGTTTTATTGGAATTATTTGGCTGATTCGCAAGGGAAACTGATAAACCTTGCTATGATGGATACCAATGGTATGAATTATTTCATCTTAACCGTCCTCTGATCCATCTTTTAATCTGTAAAGCCAAACTCTATCTGCTCTATTTCGCTTCTGACCCACAAACAAACAACAATAGAACATTTATCGTTGACGCCTCAATGAATGCAGGTGGGATAAACACAATAGGTTTTAAAGGTGAGCTTTCTTCCCATGGAAATATATATTGATATCTTAATCCTCTTATGATACCATTAGGATTGTCGATGACAGAGTCGTCTGTAGCTCCAGAGTTTGGCCCTTATAATATGCTGATGTGTCGATCTGGGAAAATCGCTTCATTCCCACTCAATGCTTCAATTTCTCAAAGCGGCCTCGTAGTTGCCCTTGATTTCTATCCCTATCTTCCTCCTTTCGGTACAAACTACCAAGCAATTTTCGGGATTCGAAACTCTGCAACAAATCTCATTCCAATTGTTTGCTACTACATTAGAGATGTCGGAAGTTTGAATATTATGATAACTGATACTTCCAACTCATATCAACTTTTCGACTCCACGATCTACAGTTCCATTCCTATTTTAAGTGGTAATTAAAAGATTAGCAATATAACTTTAGAATCATTTGTTGTATAGGAAATTGGAATCGTATTGTTGTCGAAATTTCTCAAGGGCAGCCATTAGGGCTTGGGGTCGGATTCTCTGTTGTCCGAGTATGGGTCAACGGGAACGTTACTCCCCGAGTTTATTTTGGTGATTTTGCCGCTAGAAAATACCCGATCATTGATGGAAACAACGCTGTACTTGATATATGTGGACCGTTCGATTCGACAGCCCCTGACAAGGTGAGTCCAGCTTGGTTGGGGTACTATGATGTCCTCAATTTTGTTTGGATTCAGGGCTCTCGAAATCTCTTTCAGGATCCATCAAGTAAACTTATACCTTGATATTCAACGTTTTTACTTGATTCGGTTGCCAGGCAGCTTTTTAAGAGGATTTCTCCTTCCAAATTTTAATTATTTCGACTTGCAATGTGCACCTGGATACTATTTGCAAGATAGTGTGAAATGTGTAGCGAGTCCACCAGATGATAGCGATTTCTTTCATAGTCCCACGCAATCATACCAAAGTAAGAATCATCCTTATTTTCTTAAGTTGATTTTCTTCATTTAAAATTGCCTTAGAATGCTTCTATGGATATTATTACGTAAACCTTTCATTTGAGACAGCCTGATATCTCTTGTAATCTGCAGAATTCAAGTACGGAGATTTGTTCCTCATGTACTGAAGATGGACAGATAATAATATCATCTCGATGTATGAATTGCCATTCAAGCTGCAGAAAATGCATCGGAACAAATTCCAATGATTGCATAGAGTGCAATCCTGGTACATACCTTTATTTGGGTATGTGTGTTTCAAATTGCTCGGTCTATGGACACTATCCAAATTCAGTTGATTCAAAATGTTATCCTAACTAATCTCGAGATCTTTATCTCTGATAAATAATTCTATGCTATTATAAGCCTGTACTGATCCTTGTGCGAGCTGCACTGGCGCTAATACCGATGATTGCACTGCATGCAATGATATTAGCTTATATCTAGACGAATCTACTTGTGTTGCTGCGTGCCCTGCAGGCAAACTTGCAAATATCAACAGCCAGAAATGTGAAGGTAATTACTATCTCCTCATTTCCGATAGCCTTTACTCAATACTATTTTGTGACTTAGATTGCCATTTTGGATGCCAAAAATGCTTTGGCCCAACTAATGGAGAGTGCTCTGCTTGTCTCCCAGGATACTTTCACCTTAACAACTCTACAGGAGGATACTGTTCTCTAGTTTGTCCATACGAATTCAAACCTGATTACAGCACATATCAATGTGTTACCAAGATTTCCGACATTCCAGAAGCAGTAGTTAATACTGTTGTAGCAGCCTCATCTGTCACCACTACATCTTTTATGATAGCAAATGCGATCTCTGGCAGTTTTTCATTAAACATAATGATGTGCCTTGTTGCGACCGAATCACTCGCTAATATGCAATACCTGAACATCAATCATTCAAATATAGCCTCAGATATTTACTCTGCGATGTCAAGCTCCTATATTCCTAACTGGATCGCTTCTTTCAATAATATAGGTCCAGAGCTGCTGATCTTTCCTTTTGGAACATTTCAAACGAACCAAATTAGCTCCCTTTTTCTTGACAACTTCGGAGACGCTCTGACGGAAACAATGGCACGTTTGTTAGCGTTTTTATTGATAGCTAGTGTCACATATTCAATGCGAATAGAAAAATTGAATCATTCAATGATGGGAAAACTACATGTCATTACGTTCAGCCTCTTTGCCTCAAGCCTTTTTGGACAATTCCAAAGTCTATTGCTGTACTCAGTATTGCAGATACTTAAACTGGATTTATTCCTGGATAGCTACTCAATTATTAGTTATTTGACTGGATATCTGACACTCTCGCTTACGATTGGGCTACTTGTCTTTTGCTTCTTCAGGATGCTGAGTATTTTCAAAAATAAAAATAATCGCAAGAAAAACTCCTCAGAAATCCTATCAGATGAAAGCAGCTTGAGCACCCGCAATCAAACGAGATGGCTCAAGAAAAAATATGAGTTTCTCTTTGACGATTTCAAGAAATCCCATAAAAATCATTTTTTCTTCGCGTTTTGGATTACTGCTTTCAATGCAATCTATATCCTCCTTATTATCTTTCTGCAGAGCGTTCCAGTGTTACAATGTATCCTGGTCGCGATATTGGCTCTCCTATTCATCCTCTTTCCAGCAGTAACAAACCCATTCGAGAAGAAAATAACCGCGTTCCTTCATTTCTTCAATTTCTCATGCATCTTCCTTGCAGCGATCCTTAATTTGGCTCTGGCTATTATTCATATTGTCAATCCAGATTTCTCTGGAGTTGAAACGCAAGGAAAAGCTGTTATCTCGATAATAGCAATGAACACTGGGACAAATGCAATTATTTCATTGAGTGAGATGCTGATTGTAATCTACCAAAAGCTAAAAAATTCTGGTAAAGACGCTAAAATGAGGAAGGAAAAAAATTCGAGGATGGGAGTATTTCGCTCTACCGGCGAGAAAATTGACAAAGATTTACCACGCAAACGAGAAAAGAGATATCCAAGAGTTTCAAGATCAATTCGAGACAGAGAGCAAGGAAATAATAATAAAATTTCGGCAGCAGAATTATCAACAAATGCTCCTCTTAATTTGAAGTTCCAAGAGGTTGCTATTCCGAGACCTCGGGACCATCCTGCTAGAAGGATCGTGCTAGTTCCATCAACTTCGAATAATCCATAGGGAAATTTCTCGCATTACAACCAACTCCCCATCTCATCACCTTCAGTTTGTCAGTATGTGAGGAATGCTCGCAATCAACTAGTTGGTTGATTAAAATTGTTTGAATTTATTATTTCGATCTCGTTCATATTGCTTCATAAAACCAAATCTTTTGGTGTTCTATTTTTCACAACCGCCTCTCTAATTTCCATTTCTAGCAAGTTAGGAATGCCCTTTTGAGGAAAAGTTTATTATTTTAGCTAAATACGATACGAAGAGAAAACGCTTTTATGAAACTTCAGAAACATCACATTACAGCAAACTAAAGTATGTGCTTTTGTCGGTTTTTCTTATGAGAGTGACTTAAACTAAGCTTGAATAAACAAGTTATTGTAAGAAATCTTTGGTTGACTCTCACATATTTCAATGAACTCCCTAAGATGCTCGAAACGTCTAGGGATAATTCAAAAAGTATTCTTGAAATGCTGTTGTGCCTCCTTTACTGTCGTTCATTATCGATTTTTCAGCAACAAGCACGAACAGAGGTGGACTAGGCTTCAAAAATTCTGATTTCTACTCTGAATAAACAGTTTAGTAAAAACAGTTAGAAGTAATATCTGGTTTCTACTCAGCTCAGATAATTAATTAAGACTTCAGAAAGTTATCAAATTAAGACTTTGGAAAGTTGATTGATTACTTAAGGAATAAAATTTATTCACTCTCAAATCTCAAATCCTAATACAAGAAAGTCAACAGAAAACAAGAAAATGCTTCCAGCAAGCAATAAAAAAGAGGATTCATCCAATCTCATTGACGAGAAATCAAAGGAATTGCAAGGTGAAACGCGTGGAGACTCTCAAAAGGAACCATCACCAATCATCGGTTTATATTTTTTATCGTAATCATTACATGAACCCTTTTTTTCAACAGAAAACATCCCTTCACAGGCGAAGCTACTCGCCTGGTGCTCATACGATAATAATAAGATTAGTATTGTTGAAATCGAAACGCAGCAAGAATTTGCTAATTTCGATGGAGTGAAACTCAATGAGACGAGTGGTATTCTTCAGCTTTTCCATTTTTGATTCAATTCGGTCACCATACATTAAGGGGACAGTTGGACTCATGTGAAAGACATTGCTAATACCGGATTTCTTGTTTCGCTTCACCATTGCTTGGACACATCAGCCAATCTGGAAGTGTTCGATGTGTCACCAAAAGGGCAAACTAAGAAAATATATTCTTTTGAGGAAGTGTCTGGTTGCAGTAGAATCTTCATTAACTAAAATCTATCTCATCTTTTCTCTTTTTTAGTAACTGGTTATGGAGATGTGACCTACAACCCAAGAAGGAACTTTCTTGGAGCAATGTGTGTTGGAGGGAAGATAGCCTATCATCTGTATAATTTTGACACATC
>ENA-UOTZ01001783-UOTZ01001783.1-compost-metagenome-genome-assembly--contig:-NODE-1783-length-13348-cov-59.848843_pt1 | contig 13348 bp, 3 predicted proteins | sample MGYA00238144_ERZ746983 | MGnify/ENA primary metagenome ERZ746983 (study PRJEB28759, sample SAMN06268863) | compost metagenome | isolation source: single cell | place: USA: California, Emeryville, Joint...
CTAGAACAAAAATTTCACCTTGTCGATTTCTATCAATTTAGTCCGAAAATGTTCTTGCTGATTATTTAAGTCAGTAGACCAGAGAGATATAAACAATTTTCAAACATTGTTTTTTTTCGCGGCAAGATGAGAGGCGAACTTTTCCACAGATTCGCTTTAGAATTCAACAAGGCACGACAAACGTCCATTGACAGTGCCACCAGTCGCTGGGGATCAATCGCATACGTCCTAGTATATCATTTGACTATGATATCCACTCTGAATTACGAGGGTTGCATGACAGGCAAAGGCTTAAACCAATACATTCGGATCGTCGTGAATCATTTCCATGTTCAAAAGATATCAGATATATTCGGCATCCCAGTCGCCATAATGAATGTAGTTGCTTTTGGATTCATTATGTTCGTGAGTGCTTCCCTGATGCTGGAAATCTTTTTAATTTCTCGATGCCAAGGGCGAAAAGTTGTCTATGAACCTACACCGTTCTTTAAATTCGTAGCAAAACACGGGAGCTACATCGCAAGATACGTTCTACTCGTCCCAGTGCTTCAGGCAGCTTTCCAGATGATTATGCAAAATAAAATTGAGGACGCAAGCATATGGGACCTGATTTCTGGGATTATCGCCTTCCCAAACATCATTTTAATTCTGTATTTTGACTTAGTAAGCGAGTACTTTTCCTTTCCTCCTGCATTCGGGGATCTGAGCCTCATCCCAAGGAATCACTTCGGACTTACTCTCTGGGAATTGACGATGATTGTAATCAGCACTGCTGTGAACTCAGGTCAGATACTTGAGTTCAAGTACGCTCAAATCGCCGCTTGCTTGCTGTTGGGTCTCTTTGTTTCGGAGAATCTCTGGCAGATTAACCACGTCAGATACTACCGCGATCATTTACTTAGGAGCAGCATTTTCTTCAACTCAGTGGCAACCATGTACTGCATATCTTACGTAGTAAAGATCTTTAATCTCGAAGGCTCAGCCTTGACTGAGCTTCCTCTGTTGTTGGTTTCTCCGTTGATCTACGTAGCAACTTTCGCTTATTTCGAACTAAGGCTCAAGCGAGCATTCGAAAGACCAATCAGAACTGGCTCGTTAGCCAAGGGACGCATCTCGGCATTGGAACTCCTCGCTTTCCACGCTCATTTCGAATCACAGACCGATGCGGCTTTCCTGGATACTGTCTATTCGATACTTTCTTCAAAAGATATGCTACTCGCTCATTCATCACTAAATTTAAATGAGCAAAGCTTATTCGGGTTAGGACACGCTCTCAATGAAGACACAAGACCTCGTCTAACGTCGCTAGTCCTTCAAGATAGAGCCCGAAAAACCGTTCTGGACTTCATCGACGCAGTCTTCAACCTCAAGTTGAATGATCTTACCTACCAGCAATCCTTCCAAATGGAAGACCTCTTGATATACATTTCATTTCTCTCCAGCGTGAACTTCCAGGAAGTCCAGGCGTTGAAACTGATCGCGCTCACGACTCATAAACTTAAAAAGGAAGAGGCAAAGCTCCCATTTATTCAATACTGCCAGCTCCAATCATTCAATGAGTCCTTGGAGACGACAATCAGTGCAAGAAGGACGAATAAATCACTGTCAGTCAGCGATGTACTAGCTGCTGTAAGACAGTCATTAGCAACGAAAAAATGCATGAGAGAATATCTTGATTCAAAACTGAAGTTCCTGGGATCCCTCCTTGAGCCAAAACTACAAATGAAGAGCTTGTCCAGAGACGGCCAAAAGCTTCTCAACGATGAAGCGGAGGCGTTAGCACAAATTGCGAAGGGCACAGAGAGCTTCGAGAGTCGTCACATTGCGAGGATTTTCATTCTGGACGTGCTCGAGAACAACGATGCGCTTCGTTTCAGTTACAAGTACCCTTTTGTTTTGAAATTACAAAAGTCGTTTGAGTTAGAGCTGAGTCACCGACCAATTTGGCAGCTCGATTTCAAACTCACAATCAATAGTCTTGAAAGCACATCTGATCATCGAATCGATATGTTTGTCCGCTCCAATGGCCACCAAGAAGAGGGAGATCTCAAGGCAATAAACGAGAAATTCTTGGTGTCTCTTGGGTACTCTGTCGAAGACCGAGATAAACTCGATTTCAATGAAGTTATGCCTGGCTATTTCCCAACTTCCAAGGCTTCGTTTACGAAAGACCAACACGAATCGGTTGGACTGTTCTTCGCGAGGGAGAAGGGGAGCCATTTGAGGTCCTTTGAGACATTCCGAGTGTACGAGGTGATGAATAATGACGTTTTTGAAGTGTATTACATGAGACGGGATCAGGGTACAGTCGCAAGATATATCCTTCTTAAGGAGAATGGAGAAATCATCGGAGTCAGCGGCGCGCTCGGTAAAGTATTTGAAGATACTGGTGTGTTGGCAGCGATAAATAACCTCGAAGGAAGGACCATTGAAGATATATTGGTCACGGAACATGCTCAGACCGTTATGAGTGGCTATGATGAGAAGACTGAAGATAGAGATCATTTGGGCTACATCATCCCTGTTACGGAAAGGAGCTCGAAAGACTGGGTGAATGGAAATAAAGTCGCCAAGGCTCGAGATGCTCGATTAGAAGTCTTTTATCGCTTAGCCCGGATTGTTAGAGACGATGGTGTCGAGCGTTATATGATCACTGTAAATATCACGCGAGGGCTGACAGAAGTAAAAGAAACTGTAGCTGTCAAGAAAAAAAGTGTGCAGACGGACATGAAATCTTCTACCCAAACCTCGGGCAATGCCGAGAATATGAATACTGCTGTCGACCCGGGCTCGCCTCTCCTTCCAAACCCAGTGGATCGGAATACCCCTTCGAAAAATCCACTTGATGATATCCTGGAAGGTCCATTGGAAGAAGATCCTAAATCTCCCCAGGTTCCAGCAAAATTTTTGGAACTTGAGATCGACTGTGATGAAGGCGAAGAACATGAATCTGGCCGTTCAGAAATAAAGCTTCAAACTCTTGCAGTTTCTGCAGATAAACTTCAAGCTCAAGCACTTTCTGCGGATAAACAGATGATTCCGTCGAATACAAGAGATGATGAAAAATCTAGATCCGCAAAAAATGCTATGGAGAAAATCCATAAACTCGAGTCGTCATCAATTCATTCCTCAAGAAGTTCCTCCCAGGCCCAGAAAATGAAAGAAGTGCGAAGCTCGCTGACTAATATTCAACTTCCTATCGTGCTCAAGGCATTGCATGTCTTTGGACTCGTGGTCATGACCTCGTTAATTTCATTGCTTGCTGCTGACTATGTGGTTATCAATCAGAAATACGCTGATTTGGCGACCTTTTCAGACCTAGCAACATATCCATCGACGCTATTGAGCATGTTGAGTAAATTCCACGCGTATTCAGAGCTCGTCACAAGCCACGATTACCATATCCAAAGTGAGAGGCCATATACAGTAGAGTTCAACAACAAGTGGATACCTCTGGTACGATCGTCGATTAAAGACGCATTTCATGACTTTTTGAAGACTTACATGAACAAAGCTATCAATTTGGGTCCAGAAGGGGTCTTTCCTGCTTTCAGAAGTAGCGAATTTACAATAGATCTCTATTTCGGAAGCGAATCATGGGATCGTCGTGTTAACCTCCACGAAGCCATTGAAGTCGCGAATGCGTACATGCAATCGGTTGCTGATAATGTCAACAATTCTATCCCGGCAAAGGAAGTAGATATGAATTTCTTCCGCAACAACATACTTAACTACACAGCATTACTCGACCAAGTCAGCGATACCTTATTCGATCAATTGTTCACTAATTTCAATATGATGAGTGTTTTCCTTGAGGGCATATTCATCGCTGGGATCTTACTGCCTTTTACCCTGGTCTTAATTTTCATCTGCATCTACGATAGTTTCGAAAGGCAAGAAGAAGGGATCATTTCGGTGTTTGCTAAAATCCCTAACGCTACCATCCTTCCTGAAATAGAGCGACTCTCAAATTATAAAGTTTTCTTTACCGAAGCTCTTGTAAATACGTTTGAATACCAAATGAGAGAGCGCATGGACAAAGTTTTTGCAAGTCAGCTTCAATTTTCGAAAGAAAAGAAATCTACACGTTTCCACTCTTCGAAAACCTTCGTGAAAAGCTCCTCAAGTCGCTGCACAATGGCTGTAGTTTTGTTATTGTACTCGTTCGTTTACTCCGTGATCTTCATTCCATTGTTCACTCTCCAACGGGCGAGAACAGACGGGATGCTGGCTCTCTTGTCAGAAAAGAAGAATTTTGCAGACTCCTACAAAAGCTTTGCTTCAGCGCACAGCCTTTTCATGCAAACTGTGAGCTATGCATCTTCGAAAGACAGCAGCACTACATTCAAATGGCTGAATCAAACAGCCGCTGCTTTTGATACAGCGAATGACTATAAAGATATCTTAAGCAATCTCTTCTTAAGCACATCAGCAATTTGGACAGGCGATTATGTCTCTGGTGACTTAAAGGAGGTTTTGGACATCATGACTGACGGCGATATCTGCACTCTGGCGACCAATTCATCGGTCGTTGCAGAGGAATGCCCAACAGTATTTCAGGGTATCACACAAAGAGGGTTACTGGGAAGCTACAAGAAATACCTTGAAACAACAGGCACTTTTCGCGACATGCTCAGCGCTAATTTATCTGGGGAAACACTGCTGAGTATAACTCGTTCTGAGACATTCATGAATGATTGGGGGTTATGGTCTGTCGTATATTCAATTATTGACCCATTACTGGTGACTTTCGATGAGAACCTGTCAGAAATCAGCACCGACTCTGCTAAACAAATGAAAATATTCCTTAGTCTCGGGGTAATACTCTATGTATTCCTTTACGTTGTGACTTGGATGCCAATATTGAATTGGATTCAAAACAGATACAGAATCTCGAGGAGACTGTTTACAATATTGCCATCAACTATATTGATGAAGAACGCTTACATTAAGAACCTCTTCAAAGCCCTTTGAAGTAGCAAGTCCTAAAGTTGTTGGTATGCTTGTAAGACAAGTTTCTCTCCCTTTTTATTTTTTTTTTTAAAAATTTTTTTATCCAAACTTGAGAATGAAAATTCGGCTAAAAAGTTCTAATTTTTCCTTTGACTAATTTTCAAAAGCAGAAACAAAGACCCGAATTAATGAAGAATGATAAAGCGCCCGAAGCCCAAGCAAAGAAACCAGGTTTGAACGCATGATCATCTCGCAGGAAGGAATTGAATAGATACTTGAAGAACTCAATATGAGAAAGCTTACAGGCGTATTGGTGTGCAGTTTCTAGAAACTTTGACATTCCGCTTTATTGTAAAGTCCCAGTTTATATCGCATATTTCTTATGCCGAAGACCTCACGATGCTGCCTGATGACACAAAGCATGACGAGATGACGGTGTTAAGGGTGAATTTCAGATTAGCATGGGAATAAATGGAGGAAAGAGAATTTACAAAGTGAAGGAGTGATCACTCGGGTGCTGCTACAAACTTCGAAGAGGGGCTGTTTCTATCAGGGATTTACTACAACATTTCATTATTTCCCACACGTGTCACCATTTCTCAACCCAATTGAAAAGGCTTGCAACATGGAAACATTATTTTCGAGCTGAACACGCATCATTTTTAGCACTGAGTATTGAAAAGCAAATCTAACTTTACTCTAATTAGTGCTCAATAAATAGCGGCATACCTTATGCTGCTATGGGTTCGATCAATAAGCAATTGTTTTAATTAAAAGTGGTAGCTTTCTTTACAATTACAAACTTTCGTGCGTGATTTTTGGTGTTCTTTATCAATCAAAATCGCGCTAAGTTCCCGAGCAGTAGTTATTCTTTGCCAACTAGTGAATAGCCATCAGCACATTTCAAGAAATCGAAAAACAGCAGACAGCCTCGCAGTTATTCGAATTAATGACGGAGAGCAAGCCATGAGTCCCGTCTAGTCTTATTTTTCAATCAGTTGAGCTCAATTATCCGAATAGTCATGGGAAAGTGTATCAAAAATCTCTTATATCTCACGCTTAAGTGCTATGGTGACAACGGTATATTTTTCATTATTGCATTATCAGCCGAAACTTAATCTAGATGCTTCAATTGATTTGAGGTATTGGAAGTCAATATCCTCAAGGAAAGCAGCAAATTATCGAATGAAGGTCGATATGCAACAAGTGCTTGTCAAAATTTGACTCTTTTTTATTCTAAAGATTCGTCACAATTTATTTTCATTCGCTCTTTAACGATTAACGAGTATATAAATTAACTAAGGATCATAAACACTTTAAAATCTGATTGATGGTGCTCCCGAAAATACCTCATTTTTCGGCTTCCATTCTTCTATAAAGTGCTTTTCTATTTACTCATGGAGTGCCAAGCACTCGCTCTTCTTGCTTTGCCTGGTTAATGGCAATCATTAGTCTTAAAGCATGAGATTTCTAAAAATAGAAAGAAGAAACGAAATACATTTTTTTCTGATCTTTTTTTTTTTCATCAGGAAAATTCAAATGCTATTATAACAAAAGCGAATCAAAATCAAGACAGCAAGATATCAGCAATTTAGATTCCAAAGCTCAATTTAAAATTCAAATTGAGAGCCTTCGCAAAAAATCTCGAACTTAAATAAAAAAGATATTTAATCGAATTCATTAATTGCAATAAATTTTTCTCAAATCCTTCCGTTACGATGGACGATCTTCCTCAAACGAGAGATTTTCGCCGCTCAGGCAATCCCAACTATAATTTCAAAGGCAACACAATGAGATTGCATGGAAAGGTGTATGTTGGGTCTAACATTAGTTGCAGAAGTTGCAAAGGCATTTGCATGATGACCGACTTTTATGATAAGAAGGAAAATTGGGAGAAGTATAAGGAGATGTTCGATCCCAAATACCATCGACGTCTCATAAAACAACTCCAGGACGCGGGAATCGCTCCTGATAGCAATGGATTTTGCCATTCTTTGAGAGATTTTCTTGAAAGAGATGAATTAGAGAAAGAGAAAGCGAAGCTGATTGAAACCCAAGGATATGACCCGGATAGTGAAGAGTTCCTTTCGCAGAAACAAAAAGCAAAGCGTCGTAAATTAAAAAGAAGAGAGAAAGAAGAGGAAGAAGCAAAATTTGCTGAGGAATGGGTTGATAAAGCTTACGACAGAAATGAGTTCAAGGAAACGTTGAAACTCAATGCGAATAAGAAGTTGAGTGTTGCGGATTTCCAGGCAAGGAGACAAAAAGTAAGAGTTGATGTGCATAGCGAGTGGTATCCTGAAAGTAGGTTTTTTCGCCGAAAAAATCAACTGATCGGTGTCAGGCGCTATAGAAAGCCCAGCCGAGATTATTTCGTCAACACTTATCCGAACAAAGAGAAGAAAAAAGATTTGATGGATATCCAAATGAACGATCCTGTACTCGATGTCAAAGACCGTGAAGTAGGTATTTTGGACTTCCTGGTGCTGTAGACAAACGTCTGCTCTCTAACTTTAAACAAGCATCATCTCTTGGTCTAAGAAATTTCACTCTTTTTTTTTTCTCTCTCTCCCTCGCCTTTGATTTACGAATTCAATAAATAGTACTATTAAATTTATCGGGTTCAAATGAAAGAGACTTTATTCAGAAAAAAAAAATTGGTTTTAATTACATGATTAAGGTTTCTCCTTACCTCAAGGGAAAGGCTTGAAAGAGTATAATTTTCGATTGCTGAGATAGGTGCAATTGTGTGCTGTTAAAATGTGGTTCACAAGAGCAGTCTAATCGAATAATGATTGATTGTCTTGCCAATGTAAGTTTCTCCAAAGTAATTTAAAGAGAAAGCATTCAAAGCGACGGGATTTGGCTAAAACTTGGCTGGAGCAATGATCAGGGTGTATTAAGTTTCAAAGTGGATCTTTGAGCATTATATAGTCACTTATTTTTCGGGTAGTTCCAAAGGTTTCTAATATGAATCTATCAAAAATGAGGGGTATTGAAATGTCTAAATTGACAAAGGCAGACAATTACTTAACCTTTGAATTTATTTGAAGATAAGGCTAGGACATTCCCTGAATCACGCCTTTATCATAGCCTGTCATTTTTGAAATCAAGGCTGTGAATGAATAAATGAATCGCCCAAGTATTTTTTGTTTTTTGAATGAATACGAAAATAATCTCCTATTCTCTCCTCCTTTTTCGGCATGAGAAAAGTTTTGGTCAATAGAACAGGAGCCAGAGAGATGAAATCAACTCGAACTTGCTCTCAAAATTGTAATTGGTAGAAGTTCCTCTTGTTAGCAGAGCTTTGTTCTTGTTAATAATACGAGTATCGTACTTGCCTTGGGGTAACAATAAGTCTCTAAGCTAAGAACTTTGCAAGTAATCCGCCTTCTCCTAAAAGTACGAACAGCTTAATTTTCGGGTTCTTATCTTAAAAATACTTTTTCGCTCGTATCGTTTCATCGTGCACGGAAAAATTATATCGTCATCATGAGTTTGAATTGAAAGAAGAGTTTAACAACATATTTATAGCGTTATTGTCTCAAAGATTAGAGTTTCTCATCTAAGGGGAAGATTGATCTCTCCCACCCAGCAAAAAATTAAAAGTTACTAAGAATTGTAATCTGATTATTTCTGCTGACTAGGCAAGCCCTGGTCAGATTTAATTAGTAAGAAATCCTTTGTTCCTCTCTCGAAAGTTTGCTGGGCCTGCAACGAAGCCAGATAAGCCCTTACTAATGAACGTGTCGATATCATTGTAAATTCCATTGCAAAGAAATTTGCTGTGTTTTGTCTGAGTTTCAACAGAAACGGATGTATGGGATTCCTTTTGCTATGAGTGAAGACTAGCAGCGAAGAATGCTAAGAGTGTAGGACAGGATTGCTGAGAAAAATGGAGGAAAACAAAAAACCAAAACTGCTTGGTTTGTTGCCCTTTTCGGCAAAGATATTATATAGAGTATGAGCGGTTTATAACAGTAGAGCATGCAAAACAGGCGAAAAAGACAAAAGAACTCCTTGCCTTACTAAATCTTTAGATTTCATTTCCCAGCTTGTTTTGGTGAAAAAATGGAGGACATTGAAAAGATATAGAAGTCTATCCTAAATGGTTAATTCCTGCAACAGTCAGTTTAAGGAGCAGTTGGCCAAAGAATTTTTCCGATAAACCCTATTTAGGAATTTAATTAATTGAATGAAACCCATTTCAATCAACAAATTAATTATTCTCAGGATTCATACACCGAATGATTTAATCATCATTTAGCGTTACAAAAAGAAGTTCGGATAGGTAAATCCATTTAGTGAATGTCATCGAAGGAGGAGACTCAAGGAGCATTCAACAGAAATATTGGAGGCTTATAATTTAATTTTTAATTTGTATGCCGGTTCAAAAAAGAACCATCCTTAAACTAAACAAAGAAGAAGAAAAAAATTGGAAGTTTACAAGAACTCGAATGTATCTTTAGACAAATAAGAAGATAACTCATTAAAAGTGATCTTGTCGATGGGTTCATTAATGCTCTTGTCAGGTAAAAGCACCGAATAGTCTGAATCACCACGTTTGGCTTCGCCAAATTTCTCTTTCCTAAAGAAAAACAAATGGCTTAATGTCTTTATCAGTCAAAAGAAAATTACCTTATCGCGTAATTTTGAAGATATAAAATCAATTTGAAGTCATTGATCGACAAATTGAGGTCGTTGTACCCGAATTTAAAGGAACGATCATGAATGATCAAATCGAGGAGACTCACAGCCTCTGAAAATTGCTTAGTCTAATAAAATTAGAATCCATTAATTTAAGAAATCATTGTACCTGTAAGAGCTTCGACACAGCATGAGAATACACGTCGCTGGTCATCATGTAAGCAAAATCTTTCATGGTTTTGACTAACAGTTCGATATCGACGTTTTTGGAAATAAGCTACATCATAAATTAGAGCCTTTGGAGATAACGCGTCAATTTACGAAAGTAAGAGCTGGCTTGAGAGAAGTTATTTTAAGAGTGAAGTTGTTCGTTGAGACATCTTTTAACGTCAAGATGAGTATTTCTTTGTTGCATCTGGTAATCGATTCAGGTTAGAACGAGTGAAAAGAGAAAAGGCATACTTATTATCAATAAGAGCCTTGATATAAATTGAATATATTTCTTCAAATTCTTTCAGGTAAGTTGGGATGGTAACTTTCGAGTGCTTCGATAGAAACTCTCGAAACCGGTGCGCCTGGTCGTTTGAGCAGGTGTATTTAATAACGTCTTCCCAAAGGTACAGCGCGCCGATAGACTACATTCAGGTGAGTATTCAATGATATTTAAGTGTTTTACCGTGATTGGATATTTCTCTAGTACCGCAAACACGTTCTCGACCTCTCCTCTCAGGAGTAGTAGCTTAATGTGTTCTCTTAGGTTCATATTGACCACTTTTTCGCCCTTTATCTGAGAAAAAAGGAGCTCAAGAGCCTCCTTCATATGGTCATTGCTGATAAGCGCACTGACGACCATATCGAACGCTTTGTCAGGCAGATCGACGTTATTCTCTTGGAAAAGTTTGACAGTCTCATAGCAATCAAGCACACTGCTAACGACGGTTTAGGCTGGAAAGAAAGCGGCTATTACCTTGACTGCAAGAGGAAATTGAAAGCGTCGCTAAGATTTATCATTTGAACGTTAATGAAACTGACAGTAGATCTCGTTCCAATGAGTTTTACAAGTTGCGAGAGAGTTGAAAACTTCTTGTAGTTGATGCATCTAGAGGTATTATGAGCTTAAGGCGTCAATGAAAGCGGGTATACGAGTTGATGAGTTTATTAAAAGCAGATTGTTGCGAGTAAGAGCTTTGAAGGTTAGCAATTTCTTTCAAAACCACAAGCAAATCCTCTCGCCAGAGATCTGCGGGAGAGTTGATTGCTTTAGTGAGTTGTTCATCTCCAGAGAATTCCATTGATGGATTTTTAAAGATTGTTGATTAAAATAGAAGTTTCTTGGCTATTTTTTGCGTTGGCCAGGCAATTTATACGGAATGAGTTTAACCTCCTAATCATTTCTGATTGGCTTTTCTGATATTTTTTGCTCTGGTCAGAAGTTAGCTATAATTTTGTAGAAAGGTGCTCCTTAATTAGTATCCACATGAATCGACGAATTTACGCGCTGAAGGATGATAACTTATAATCTATATATTACTTCAATAAAGTTATTATTAGTTTCAACCCAAATCCCGCTTCTGAATGGAGGTTTCGTGTTTGATTTTATCGTCGGGGTGTTGGCATTCATGGTTTGTAGTCGTCTCTAGAACTGCTCTGCATTGGATAACCTGAGAAATCCCAAACAGAGCTTAGCTATTTGAGGGAACTACAGGAGAAAGGTTTTGCTTTCTGTTGGAAAGGAACATATGAAAAAGTTGTATGCACTCCATATCAGCTCAGATCATCCCTTTACCTCCAAATCTCTAAACTTGCTGATCATCCCCTCATATTTGCCTTTTAAACTATCAAATTACCGAATAAGTAATGCCATTAAAGATTTATGCTTTTATGGGAGGTTTCGCATTGTTTGGATTGGCTCCATACTCAGAAAGAACAAACTGTATTAGTTCTCTTCAACAAAGGATAAAATAAGCCTTTAGCATCAAGGAAAAAGCACAATATATTTTCATCAACAGGTCACGAAGGAAGGTATGATATCTGACGAAGAAGCTGAAAAAAATAAAGGTAAATCAAGTAGAAGGCGAATTACGAGGAAATTTAGCTTCATCTTCAACTCTCAGAGGTCTAGCAGAACCTAACTCATCAATAACAAAATAAAAAAATAAACGCCATCGATAGGAGGTATATAGCTTAGCTTAGTTCTCATTTCGGGTGATTTTTTGTGATATTTCTTGTCGATAAAATGCCACAAGCATGCTGTTAGAAATTTTTTTGCCCTCTTGGTCATCGACTCAAAACTGAGGATTTTTAACTATCAATCAACTTTCAATCCACTATTTTATACTACCTTCTGGGTGTGGACACAGAAAAGCAGATTTACTTGATCTTGACGAAAATACTAGAACATTCAATTGAAAAATTACTTAGATCTCTGAATAAATCCAATTCAAAATAAAAAGACAACTTTTACTTTTCGATAGTGAATACAAGTAATCCAGTGAGAATGCTCAAATTTTTTATTCATATTAAATTACTTTCGCAGCAGAGCTTTCCGCATTGAAACTCATCATAGGTGCTCTTTAGTGTTTTTTGTGTAATCTCTTTTTCAAATTTTCTTTATGTTATATTATTGAATTCAGTATTTAGTAGTGTATTCCTTATTTTTGATTTTCTCTTGTTGAATTATTTTAAATTTTTGCGTCCTTTCTTATGCAAAATTACAAGCAACAGGTTAGATCAAAGGCATTCGCCATAATAAATACACATTTACAACCCATTCCCTTCAAAAAAGAGATAACGCCGAAAAATATAACATTTCAAGAAATGATACCAATTACATTTGAATTTAGATTTGTGAGAAAGCAAATATTTCAATTCTCAACTAAGAGAATCTCTTACTACGAAAACCAGATCATTATATTTTATTTGCAGTTCTATATATCACCAGTAAGTTTGAGGAGCAGTTGGGGTGACTCAAAAAAGTTTCCAAGGTTCTTCCTCCAGATTTCCTCTATATTTTAAAAGGAGGCTCCATCATAACAACCGATCAAAAAACCCTTGCTCGTTGACTCACTGAGACAGAAACCAAAATTTCAAATTTTGATTCTTATTTTTATTTATGAATTATTAAATTTCAAAGTTACAGACTCGAAATATTCTCAAAACAAAAATTCCTTGTCACAAGAAAATTAAATGCCTGCGCTTTTCATTAATTAGTACGAATTATCAATGCAGAGTGAATGCTCTCAGAGTGTATTAAGGCTATGACATGAATAAATTATTCGTGCGGAACTTGAGCCTAGATTCAAATCTCTAAATCGAATGCAATATCAAACGAAGGCATTTAAAAATTTTCACCCAAGATTCGAACTACGTAAACGCTTTACATTGCTACCCTGGAAGCGAATTTAGCATATCTCTACAAAAATAAGTGTTTTCAAATTTGAAATGACTCTATCGCATCCACCAAGGACTTTCATTCAGGTCATCAATCCACCTGCTCATAGAAAAATTATCACGCTTGAAAAAAGAGGTAGATTCATTCATTAGTTTTTCAAGTATGTCAATAAAGAAACCCGGTCAATCCTTCAAAATAATATCCTCAAATTTGATTTAGTCTTTATGGAAACGATAAAAGTAAGTGTAATAAACCTTTGGCTGACCTCACAATGAGGAGCCATTAGTTTCATGTTATTTCCATATTAAGTTTGATAATTTTATTCAATTTTTATGCATAAGTTTGAATCAATTTTTA
>ENA-UOTZ01001784-UOTZ01001784.1-compost-metagenome-genome-assembly--contig:-NODE-1784-length-13347-cov-13.980633_pt1 | contig 13347 bp, 13 predicted proteins | sample MGYA00238144_ERZ746983 | MGnify/ENA primary metagenome ERZ746983 (study PRJEB28759, sample SAMN06268863) | compost metagenome | isolation source: single cell | place: USA: California, Emeryville, Joint...
AGGAAAAATCTATGTGATCATAGGAGTCTAGTGTGAAGTTTCTTCATGGAAAGAAGAAATAGATGCTTTGAATTAATACAAATCAAGTATCAGGACCACTTGGAGTTTTAACTGTGATGTGTCCGAGGAGATCAGAGTAGACCAGTATTTGACTTCTTGAGAGTCTTTCATTGAACTTAAAAAAAATCGAGGTGGGGTTATCAAGATGAACTTCAATAACATTTGTGGTTTGAAGTAAATTTTCATTGAAATTGAGAACTGTTTCAAAGTTACCTCCTGCATTTTTCTAAATGGGATCTAGATTTGATTCAAAGTCGGATCCTTCATCGCGTGCTACTTGTAAAAAGGTTCAAGCTGGCTTTCTCACATTTTGCTCGTACTCCTTCAAGCAACTTGATTATTGCTACGATTGCAACAGCAAGTTCCAGTCTTAATGGTGAGCGGGCTGGATTCAAGGCTTTTCAACTTTATATTGCTTTGATAATCGCTCGTTGGTATTGACTCAGATCACGAGCAACAGCGACCGCACAATCGAGACAGTGGATTTACCAACCCATTTTTTGCACCACATGGATAACAAGGTGGCCGGCAGTTCGATGGGTACCAAAAACGGTTTTTAGATGTTAGTTTTTCATTGGGGATTTAGATAGCCTCAATAGAAATCTATTTTCATAAATTTTCGATTCTTATGATCTGTTGAAGCGAAAATCACAATTTGAATGTCAAATATATAACATAGTGTAAATATTGCTTGATCTGTATAATAATTCAAGGTTGCAATACTACAAATGATACTATCACTCCAAGCTCGCTCTAACGACGACCATGAAGTTAGCTCAGAATACCTGTCGACCCCCTGTAGACGAACAACCCTTTAACCAACAGCAACTCCTCGAGCAAGTAGCTTAAGACCTAAGAGGAACCCTCTCTGGACTAAATGAGAACCTGCTCGACATTGGTACTCGCGTTCCCTATCTTGGTGATGACTTCACAGTTGCTGATTTCAACCATGCTGCGGATCCCAAAGACCATGACCTCCACAACGTCGATCTCAAAAATGATAATGTTCTATTTGCTTTCGTAGATGAAGACATCGATCAGCTTTAAGCTATTTGAAGACTAGGTGGTGCTCTTTACCAGCTTTTTGTTATCACCTCATTCGAAAATGCAAAAAATATATATCAACATTCAGACTATGAGAATTTGTATGCATGTAGTATGCACATCTGCCCCAAAAAATATCTTTGTAGATATGAAATCAATAGTCTGTAATCACAAAGATACTATCTTCCTCCAAGCCATTCATATCTTTGATCCTTAGCTTATATGATTTGAGTTAGCTATCGTTCTCCTTCTTTGCTTAGCGTTTATTTAGTAGAAGATATATTGATCAGACCAAAATGTTCTTCATTTATGTGAGCGAATTAAAATTAAAAAAGTAACTATCAAAAAAAAACATCCTTCATAAGTCTCTAATCAACAGCTTTTGTTTTTTCTTCCTTCTTACCTAATTAATGATCTTAACTACCATAGAAGAAGATTCATATCACTTCATTTTGAAGATCTTTTTCTCAATCGAAGCAAATCTTGATATGCAAGGCAACTCATCAAAGCAACAAAATCAAGATGCGATTGATTGGATTCAAAAAAAAAGTAAAATAGCATTTTCAATTAGCCAACTATAGTAATTTATTCACAGTCCTCGATCTATATTTTCCTACCAAGTGTTTGGCAAGCCTTTCTTAACCGATTGATCCAGTCTGGTGGACCACGTGAGGCAGCCCAATTGATCGCAAACTTCGGAATCGCTCCCTATCGCATTGAAATAAGCCTATTTCTACATATAAGAACGTTTACCTTGAAGTCTAACTGCGTGACCACATAAATTTCGCAATCCTTTGGGTTTTTATCATTTGGTTTTATCACATACCCAGCCACATACGTATGCGCTCGAACGACTCCTTTAAGTGGTGGCATTTTAGGGTGCTCGAAGCTTTCGAAACTGATAATATAATGGTCCTTCTCAGGAAAATCTTTCTTAAACGTCCTCAACGTTACCCAGTCACGATCAGAGACACCAATTGGCGCCTAATACCATTGTTAATTGTTACAACAAGCCAGAATTTATGGATGTTACGTTATATCTGTAGTAAAACACATCAGTGTTTTCATTTATCACATCGATGACCTTAGGGTCCGCGAGCACAGTGTCCCATTTTCTTCTTATCTGGTCGTCGTAAATCATTCTAAAAACTACTTCAGGAGTGCAATCGTCTATTATCGCCCATCCTCTGATAAGCACTGATTGATTTCCTGGCGGCTAAATGCAAATTCAGTCTCATTTGAAACAAAATCAATTACTTTTATCTTCCAGATCTTCAGTCTAGGTTTATCGTTCACTGTTTCCCATGGCATTTTAGTATCATAGCAAATCTCAAAGACTTTCTGATAGACGCCTATTGATAAAAGATTCATCAGTGATTTTTTTTTGAGGGTATGTTACCTGACTTATCTTCTTTAACTTGCTTCGCCTGCGACGAATCTTTTCGCGAGATGGCAAGGTTGATCTGAGACACTTGGCTCTTATGAGACACATGAGATTTTTTGCTCCTTTGAGAAACAATAGATTGGTCATGATTGCCTTCACTTGAACTCTTCTTTTCTTCTTCTGGCTGTGGTTCGTCTTTATCATCTGGCACTACAATGTCTATTATGGTATGTGGTTTCGGTTTTTCTCGCAATTCATTGTCAAACTTGGTAACCGTGCCGAGGTCTTGGCTTCTGCTTTGTGACTTATGGGAAGATTTCCTTGACTTGCGCAAGCTTTCGTAGGTGTAAGTGCATATTGACTGGGGATACAATTCATCGAGCTCTTTTAACGAAAGTTTTCCGAAATCTGGTCTCAAGCGCATCTCTGAAAAGATTTCAGGTCTCTCATCCAAGGCCTTTTCCTCTTCCTCGTCTTCTAAAACGCTGTGCTTTATCTCCTCCGAGTCCAAAGAATTTTCGATCGAGGCGTTCTGATTAAACTCCAAAGCCACGTGGCTTTTAGTAGGTTGGTTATTCTCTCCCAATATTCGGCTAAATGGAGTATCTTTAATTTCAATGGTTTTTGGATCTTTTCGTAACGGCATTTCGTCGAGTTCTTCAACCATTTCAGTGTTCTCTTTCATACTGCCTTTTAATTTCCTCTGGTCTTCAGGTCTTTTCTCTAGCATCAATATCTCTATAAATTAGTCCTTTTTTTAGATGATCACGTTAACATTAAAAAGAATTACCAATGTCTTCCTGTTTCATGCTGTCTGTGCTTCTAATGATTTCTACAATCGCATGTTTTTCATCTGAATAAGTTGTCTTATTATTTGACTCTGAGAGAAAAGAGTTACTTATGAGAATTTCCTTCAATTTGGCCTGCATATCAATGGTCTCAAGCAATTTTTCCTTCATTTTTTTCAATGCCTCAGGGGTTCTTCTTGGATCAGGATGGTTGTTCATTATATTGGCGATGGCAGGTCTATTTCCAGAGATGTTAGCAATTTGAATGAAGGTATAGGTGTGTACTGGTTAATGTACTCCTGGATCTTTTGGTATGTTACTATCTTTCTTATCTTCTTCAGCAGCTTTTGGCTTCCGGAAAATTCTAAAATTTTCACATAAGGAATGAAAAATTCATTCAATTTCCTCGCGATTCTAGCCAAATATCGTTGATAGTCTATCCAAATGAGAGGTAAATTACTCTTTTTCCTTCACCTCTTCAGGCGCTTGAAGCTGCTGGATATGATACTGGAATAGCTTGTACGATAGCAAGATACATTTCTGCTGGCTCACTTCTAAAAGGAACTTCCTCAGCTTAATAATCACATTTCTAATCTCCTTAGGCCGAGAGAACACAGAGAGATCTAATGCAATTGCAAATTCTTCAATGATCTACCCAATGGAGTTAATTTCCCTCAGCGACCAAGAATAGTACTTTTTCTATTGCCATTCGATAGAGGTTGAGGTTATGAGCCTGGTCAGATTTCTGTATCTCTCCCCACATCAGCAGACACTGCAATTTGATTCTGATAAAATCTTCTTGAGTGAGCTTCTTATTCTTTTTATAAGTTTTTGTCATCTTCTTGCCCGCATATCTCCCCACAGCAACTCCCAATACACCGCCTAGTATACCGACATTAGCTAAGAGTAATTACCTCACATTTCTTACCAGCCAAGGCCCCGATAAGTGTGAAGCTTAGCAAAAGAAACCCAGCTAAACCAAATAATGTAGCTCCGATAATACTACCTACGTTTCGTTTGTCTGTTGTTTGACTCATATTCTGTAAGAGGTAATGAAAATTGTTATCGATTGGGTGGGATAAGCAAGCGTTACGATAACCCGGCGCAGCTCATCGTCAAAACCGATGGTATTCTCGCTTGTTGGGTTATAGCAATTGGATTTAATGATTTTCTGTATAAAATCGTCATCCGTCCTAACGTCATGGTCGTATTCGAAGCCTGTATTGAATTTTTGGGCCTTCTGAGCCCTCTTCTTTGAGACATCCACGAAAAAGTTTTCATCAGACCCAGAACTGGCTAAAGAGCCTGCAAATGTTGTCGCTATCCAAAAAGTTATTGGTTGGAGAGTAGCAGAAGAGGGTTTACGCAGTGAGGATTTTTTGTTTTGGTCTTTGACGTCCATACTCTATTTAAGTCCCAAAATTTAGTGCCTAATAGCGATTAATTCCGCCTCAATAAATAAATATTGTTTATTACCAGCGCGATCACTGAAAATTATTAAGTTATTAAATTGGAGTTTTAATATTGTGCTTTGCATTAATTTAATTTGGTTTTATCATCAAGATGGCTTCTAACAACCCATATCCCTAAAAAGAATCGATATTTGACTTCCGAAATTAGTTAAAGTCAAGATTTAGGACGTAATATGAGAAAATATTGATAATTAAGTCACAATTCGGTTCAAATTTTTGTGCGAAATGCCCGATTTGGAGTCGGTAAGCAACGTATTCAGGCAGTGCTACGCTTTCGATTAGGTTAAGAGTGCTTTTTTTTCTTTCATTACATTACAACGACAGGTTTTTGATATAATCATGCAGTTTAATAGTTAGTTTTGAGCTTAACGAGTATATAAAGCTGCCTATGGAATGTTATTTTTGTTGGACTGTTGCCTTCGTTGATGGTAGGCACTGCTAGACTTAAAACCATGACGTAAAACTCTTATTTCTACCAGAATCTGAGAGGACGTGATTCCCGACCAGTTGTCGTAAAACGACAAAATTAAATAATTAAATATCGCTATCTTTACCTTCGATAAGCTCCCTATTCCTGTTTTTTAAAAAAAGAAAACTCTCAATTTAGCTCTGTATTACGATTTCAGAGTTTACTAGTTCTCTCGACAATAATGAGATGCCCTAATTTTTTTTTTTGCAAAAATACTCTCTCTCCTCTTTCTCAACCTACCAACCTCTATTTGTTTTAGCAAATTTATGAAGCGCAAAGACATAACGCAAGCTCGTCTTCATACCCTCAAAGAGGAGTTATGTTTAGAACTTGGACGTTTCTATAAGCGGTTAACCTGGATTCTTGCATCTAGTTAGGCCAGATCCTTATCACAGAGCTACTCATTCGGATTCCTGAAAAGAGACCCCTTAGAATGATAGTATTGAATAAGCTAGAACCCAGTAAGCTCCGACTTACACTGTACTTGTTTTAAAAAAACATAGTCAAATGGTTTTTAACCTATGCAACCTCCCAAAAAGAATCATGTAGCATAAGAAAGTGTGCTTTTGTTGATTTGCTTCAAAATACGCCTCGAAAGGGAGTTATAACGATACTGCTGATGTCCACTTACCCTGAAAGAGGAGAGTAGCCAAGACTTAATCCTTATTTGAGTTTAATGGAGTCATATTAAGCCCATGCTCTTAACGTAATGAAAACAATGTGTATATTCACTCATACATGTAAAACAACATCAAAGCCAAACATGCTCTTTAAACTCAACACAAAACAAATCATTAGCAACAAACTTTCGAAGGTTTTGAACCTTCATTCTTTAATTTGAGTTGACTGCCTTTCAATCCAAGCATCTTTGCTCGTGTTTTTTCCTTTTCAGCTAATTGCTCTTTGATCATCTTCGCCATGAAGTAAAAAGTGTCGTAAATATTTTTTCCTTCTTTGGCGCTTGTTTCATAAAAAGGAACTCCATATTCATCCGCAACTTTCTTCCCTTCCTCATAGCTCACTGATTTCTCAGCGATATCGCATTTGTTTCCTACCAACACCTTTACGACATCCTCTGGAGCATATGTTTTCGTTTGTTTCATCCAATTTTCGATATGAAGCAGAGACTCACGATCATCACAAGCATAAGCGAGAATAATGCCATGCGCTCCTTTGTAGTAGTTCTGTGTGATCGTTTTGAACCTTTCCTGTCCCGCAGTGTCCCAGATCTGCATTTTGATCTTCATATTATCGACTTCGAGTTTCTTTATCTTGAAATCGATGCCGATTGTAGGGAGATGGTTCGTGGAGAACCTCTCATCGCAGTATCGAAGCAGCATACAGGTTTTTCCGACTGCTGAGTCGCCAATAATCAGTACTTTGATGAGGTATTCGTAGCCTTGGGATTCGAGAGCCATAAGTAGTGAGGGTCGTTCGATTTGTCTATTTCCTTCTTAATTTATTTATACTGCGAAAGCGATTACGATATTAATCAATATTTATTCAATGAGTGATAATGTTGACTTGGAGACGTGGCAATTATGGGCACTTTCTTACAAAAGAAAAAAGCGCGGAACTACCAAGAATGGCTTTGGAACCCAATTGTTAATTGGTGTAAAGGAATGGAATTTATGCCAGTTTTCTAGAATTCATGATTTTGTGATGAGAGAATGAGGTGAATGCTTAAAGCTTTGGAGGATTTCAATCAATTTTTTTGGAATACTGTTTATAATCTGATGGTGGCGAAAGAAGAAAATGAAGTCAAGAGATTAGAATAATTCATCAACGAAACTGCAAAAACTCGTAGTACTTTTTCCAGAGTTGAAAGAGAGAAATATGAGCATTGTCTGAGCTGAATCGGTTGGAATGTATGGAATGGAAATTGAGTCAGAGAAACCAATCTTGAAAATATTATTTGTGAAAATTCCGGTATTAAAGCAGCTCAGGCGCCGACCGAACGAAGCTTGTTTCTCTTTGAGAGGGAAATCATCGTGGCAAAAAGGAATTATCGATTCCCAAGAGCATTGTTAAGGCATCAAAAGGGTTGAGAAAACTACGTAAGGATTACACTTTGCTAGCTTGAGATCTCTCTTATAACATTAGATGACTGACGTTTCAGCACATTTATTTAGCCTGAATCCGAAACTTGCTTCAAACAAAAAAAAAGAGAAAAAGAACTTGCCTTTATGCAATTACTCGCACAAGAAAATAAATAAATCGAATTGTGCTCGTTTTTGAACAATCACATTGCCTTAGAATTCGCAGGTTGAAACCGAACAGGCAAAAATCCTCCCCTAAAATTTCTAGTCAATACACTTTTTTTAAAGTCCTGACCTTTCCATTATCATGGCCAGGACTCCAACCTTACTACTAAATTCAATACTCCTCAGAGGTAGAAAAGGAAAAAATTCATGAAATTATTGCCATGCGGCATTATAGAGACTTGCTTCACTCTTTAAGCTTTTGGGTGCTTTGGCCTTCATGTGCGTCTTCTGAGAATTTATCTGAGGTGAAACCAGTGCAATTAATCTCAGTTTCATTTGGAAAAAAATAGAAACGCCCGATTCAGTAAATCAATTAATCAGTAATTCCAACTCCACAGCAAACAAAGAATCCCTCTATACGCCTCTAAACCTTTCTGTATTCAACCTATTATGGTCCCACTACCCTATCTTATCAATACTATGCCTCATTTATAACTTCTAATGCTCCTTTGAGCCTCCCAGAAATTCTAGCCACAATGCACCCTTCTGATTCTAAACAAATTTATGCGGTTAAGTTTAAGTGTGAAATGATTTTAATATTCAGATTTCAGAAACAAACTATGCAAGTAAATCAAGGCACACAATTTGAGTCTTTTCAACGCACAGCACCCTCCTTAACCAGAAGACCTTCCATAGGAAAACCCGTTCATTCTGATACAAGTGAGCGGCTCAGTTCAGAAGCTAAAAGCTCAACTCGGGACGCATCATCAATCAAACTAAATCCTCTCAAAGCATCTCCCAAAGGGCTTGAACAATTTAATACAATCTACAAGACACAGATACGCCTAGAGTCCCATCAGCAATCAGCTCCACAACTTGGAGCTTTGAAGTTACACCGGAACTCCCGATTATCACATGAAAAATTTAATCTCAATCCGCCCATCGAGAAACCCAAAGAAAACAACTCTCACGAAACAAAACCAATGTGGCGTATATCGACTATAAAGAATCCTCGACTGACAACTCAAACAGAATCGAGCCGAGAAGAAACAGAAGCTTCGAAAAAATTTCAGCTAAAGGACCTGCTTGCAGAAGCGTCTTCAAGCGATAAAGATACGTTGCGTTTTTATCTGCAGAACGTGCAGAACGGTCCCAGAGAGCGGCTGATGCAGGCGCCTGGAATGAGATTCGGAGGCACGTTGGCTCAGGTAGATGATAGATTCTACTTTTTTGGAGGTGAAGCAAGAAGAAAAGATTTACATGAACTGTTTTGCTTTGAGATTTCGACTGGAACCTGGAAGGCAGTCAATACAAGCAATGAAGGTCCTAGAAACAGAAGAACAGGACATAGTGCTTTTGGCTACAAGAACAAAATGCTTATTTTTGGCGGTCAGGAGCCTTCAGAAGATGCTAACGAGGCAGAATGGGAAAATTGTCTGAAAGACCTGTGGTCGTTTGATCCAGGCCAGCGAACGTGGGCTTATGTCCAAACAAATTCTCAAAATTTAGAGGCAAGGAGCTATCACGCTTCTTGCGTTCATGGGAGCAAGTTCGTTATCAATGGCGGTGTTAGCAAGTATGGGAAGTATCTCAGCGACACATGGATTCTAGATTTAGGTAACCTTTGTTACATATAAGGACCTCCATTAAGCTATTATATAAAGAAACCAAGCAGTGGCAGCTTGCAGAGATGAAAGATAGCAGCCTGAATGTGGGAGAGAGCACTGCTTATCACAAGATGTGTGCAGTGTTTTCTGACACCAAAAGTCCAAGCAAGGTAACAATCCCAATTACTTTCGCGCATGAAACAGCAATCCTAAATAGTTGGCCGTGGAAGGTTATTACTGCTTTGGAGGGATCGATCCACGCCGAACTGAGCTCCCAGACAGCGTGAAAGTGCTAGTCAAAGAGAATAAAACCTCTTTTTCATGGCGAACTTTAGATTGTAAGGGAAAAAAGCCAGCTGGCCGAATGTTCCATTCTCTTGAATATCACCCCGGGCTGCAGAGCCTTATTCTCTATGGCGGCAAAGATAAAAACGAAAATATCCTTGGTGGCATCTACGCGCTGAACCTGCAGAGTCTCAACTGGGTTTATGTAAAAATCGTTGGAGAGTCGATTCATCGGCCCAGAGCAGGACACGACTCGTTGATTTTTGGATCTCAGCTGTGGATTGCAGGTGGGTCCACTTCGGATAATACTCGACAGAGCTTCTTATCTCGGTTTGAGTTAGGTATTGATTTCGATTGGATACACCCCCCTCTAAACGTTAATTCTTAATAGATCAAGCCGAAGTTGAAAAACTTCAAAAGCCTGAGGATTTCGAGTCGATGGAACTCAGCCAGGGCGAGAGGATTACCGATTTTTGCAACGAAATCAACCGAATGTGGGATCTTATCGATGAAAAGGCTATCGATACTGAGGTTGAAGAAACGGGCTATTTGTACTCAATTCCCGAAGACGATACGAACTTGTTCCGCCTTGACAAAGACACGCAAGTCGCAAGTCCTATCCGAAAGCAAAACAGCTCAAATTCAACGTTAGCAGCCAATTTATGCCTTCGAACTCACAGCGCGAGCACTCAAATTCGAATTAGCCACTATAGAAGAAATTTAAAATCATCATCATATAATTCAAAATTACCAATTGTTAAAGAAATGGCAGAATTTTTCAAAAACAATGGCTCAGACGCAAATAAACACAAAATACACATAAACTGAAGATAATCAAGCCTCGGTCGGGCTCACAGTGCCAAAACATAATTATGTTTCGGCTTAGAGCGCGTGTTTGCAATCAGAGGTTTTTTGCTCTTTTTTTCAAAGTCTTACACTGAACTTCTCAATGAATTGTACTGATTTATTTGAATAATATTAGAACTATGATTACTGTCCATCTTCATATGTCTTAACAATGAACTTGGGTTTGATTTTCTCATTGTCATTTAATATTCAATTATTTATTTATGTAAAAAAAAGCTTATGTCATGTAAATCCCACTTCTGTTCTCTGAAATCCTTCTGTTACTCCGTGGTTGGGATACTAATAGCCGAGAAATCTTATCATAATTAGTAAATTTCATTGTACACTGTTTTTATTTGATTTAACTCTTTGTGTTAATTTGATCAGTAGCAAAGTTCTTTCATTCAGTAAAGTATCATTCTTTAGGAAGTAATTCTGCTACAGCCCATTACAATTGCAAAAAGCATTAAAAGATCCCTTGATTCATGTCAAATCACAATACACCAGCTTCAGAAAAGGCTTCAAACAGCCCCGACTTCCGTGGTATGCTTTTGCCGCCACAGAAATTTAATTTGTTCTTAACATATTCGGTTTAGTGGATAAAGCAAAGGGTAACAACGATAAAGATGAGCACATCCTTGATCTTAGAAGAAAACTCAAAACTTTGAAAGAAGCGTTTTTAAAAGAACGCGAAGCAAGAGGTAGGGCTGAAAGACAGCTAGCTGAGCTTAAAGATCTCGTGATAAATCATGAGATTGATATCAATGAAAAGGTATTTAACTAAAACCTGCATAACATCATGTTTATTACAGGAAAGTCTGATTGAAAAGCTTCGGCACGAAAATTCGCAGTTGCATGAGTCGCTTAACTCGCTCAATTCGCTGAACCATCTTAATGAAGTATTTACAACATTTTTTGAGGCTAATTTGTTTTAGAGCAGAACCAGCATCGATTTGAGTGGGACACCCAAATCGGATGACTCCAAGGAGCGAGGGTCGATTGGCTCTACATTTACACATTCAATTGGAGAGATGTTTAAGTCGATCAAGGTAGTCAAAATAATGTCTGAACTGTTGTCTACATGATATTCAATAGGGTAATCAAGACGACTTGAAGAAGCTTCAAGTGGAATATAATTATTTGAGGAAACAATTCGATAATGTGAAAGAGCGAGCGATCCAAGCAGATGAGTAAACATTCATAATTCTGGTCTTGTGTTGAAGATGATGATTAGAGAAAAGGAGGATTTGAGGACGGAAATTGAAGCTTTAAAGACGAAGTTGGCTGAGACGGAAGAGCAATTGAAGGAAAAAACACAAGAGAACGAGACTTTACAGCTCTACATCAGTGATATACGTCAAGCGAATACAATACTGAATGAGCAGTATACTGAAAAGGAATCTGAGATCCAAGACTTGAAAAGCAGAAATGACTTGTTAAGCAAAGAGATAGATCAATCCAAGTCTTCCGTGGATCAAAAGAAATCTGAGATCCAGACCTTGAGAAGCAGGATTGATTCGCTGAGTAATGAGAGAGATCATTATAAGTCTTCCATTGAAGAAAAGTGAGTAATATAGGGAGATTTGGGAATCTAACATAATATTATAGAGATCTTTTGATAGAGGAAAAAAATAAATTGCTGGAGCAACTTGAGAACAAGAATAAAACTTGGAAGGACAAGAAAGCGAAATTGAAGCAGATTATCGAAGACAAAGAGAATTACGTAAGGACAGCGTGTTTAACAACAGGGATAATATAATTTTGCCGTTCCATATTAGATTGCAGAGCAAGAATCAAAAATTCAAGTGTTTTCAGTGACTCGTAAGGCAGATATAACTACTCCTGCGCAAGTAAATATAATGAGGGTTTTGTAGGTTTTACATCAGACTAGATCGTACTAAGAAGCTTCGAAGGATATGGTCTATTGGAAATTGAAACTTTTGATGGGAGGATATCTCTCATCCCTGGTCAAGTTGTTTCGATCACGCACAATGAGGGAAATGAGGAGTCATTTGTAATCAGCTATCTAGTGAAAGGAACCAAACCACACCAGGAGATTTTTGAAGCTAAGGACACTGCTAAAATTCTAAAAAGTTTAAAGTAAGTTAGCTTTTAAATTGGAGCTCTAAAATTCTCTTTTAAGGAAATTTATGGAAAAAGCCATTGAATCTAATAAGGAGCAGAATTACCCTGGTATAGGTGAACCTGCACACAAAAAAGAGAAGAAATTTTTGGCAGAAATCGTTCAATTTTTTGGTTCTTAAGTTTGTTGAAGGACGATGCCATACTATTTATCTTCAGTTTTCAAAGACTTTGAATGTGTTTTATCTTCTGAGTTACCATGTGAACTCTGTAGTAAATAATGCAGTGAAAGCATTTAACTAAAAGCAGATTATCATGTTTTAAAGATAGCATTAATACTATTTCTTCTCCACACAAAATATTTATCGATATATAATTAACTTTTGTTGGTTCCTTGCCTTTCTATGTTGGACGCTACTTTCTTATGTCTAAAACGAGCACGAAAAAGATTTAGAAACCAGATAGTTAGGGAAGTTCAAATAAGAAAAATGGAATGAGCTCTCAGGGAATTGATGCTGGTTCAATAATGTCTTTGCATGTTATAGAAACAATATACATTCTCATTGGATTATTTATGTTAGGAAAAATGAAACCGGATGACTTGACTTCGATAGATTTACGGAGAAAAAAAAGAGTTATGGACATCTTTTATTGTTATTATTTTATTGCACATTCATCAAAAAAGTGAAACAATAAAATATTTAGTACTCATCAAATTATGATTATTAGAACATCTTCTCTTCGACGAGGAGTGAAGAGTGTCTCCGCTCTTCTCGTTGCCTCTCAGAGGTCCCTGCGAAGAAAGCTGGTGAATATACACCAGCCAAGAATGGTTCAATTTCAGGTTTCCAGAAAAGCTCAACACTGCCTCGTCGGGAAGAAGAAGCTGAAAAAGGAGAGCGGAAAGACCCTTTCTTGCTTGGTTGATTAATCTTCGGCAGTCTGGACTCACTCGCTTTCGTAGTATTATTGCTAGAGCGAGATGGCGGAGCCCTCCACTTCACTCCTTCAATAGGAGTCTGCACTCCTGATCGTATAACCGACGTTGACGCTGAAGGAGTCAGCCGGGAATTTTCAATGTGCGAGAAATTCAATCCTGTTATCCC
>ENA-UOTZ01001785-UOTZ01001785.1-compost-metagenome-genome-assembly--contig:-NODE-1785-length-13347-cov-7.416277_pt1 | contig 13347 bp, 14 predicted proteins | sample MGYA00238144_ERZ746983 | MGnify/ENA primary metagenome ERZ746983 (study PRJEB28759, sample SAMN06268863) | compost metagenome | isolation source: single cell | place: USA: California, Emeryville, Joint...
GCCGTTTACAATATTTGAATCCACTGACTTGGAAATGTGGGAACACCTGTCCTAACGGTTATTATGCAGATGAGATTACAAACAAGTGCCTTGAATGCTATCAAGCTCCTTCGTCTACTTCCTCTCTCCAAACTTGCGCTACTTGTGGTGGAGGTACTGATTCAGATTGCACTTCTTGTAACTCTGGAGCGTTTCTTACGATTTTTGGGACTTGCGTACTTACATGTTCACCTGGTTGGTGGGGAGATTCAGGGTCAAACACTTGTAAACTATGCTATCAACATAAATCCACAGCTCCTACAGAAAATACCTGCAAAACCTGCAACGGAGGAAATCCAAATAATTGTTTAAGTTGCAACTCTACCACTTTCCTTAATCCGATTAACAAGAAATGCGTAATTTCATGCCCAGGAGGCTATTATGGAGACATAGGTACAAATACATGCAACAGTTGCGACACTACCTGCTATACATGCTCAGGAGGCGCCAGCACCCAATGCACAGCCTGCTCCACCATCAGATACCTCCATAGCAACGAATGCTTGACAATATGTCCTCCAGGTTATTATGCTGATGGTCCCACAAACACTTGCAAACAATGCTACCAAACTGCAGGAACTTCATCATACAAAACTTGCGCAACTTGTAATGGGAAAGAGTACAATAATTGTCAATCTTGCTATACAGGCACTTACCTCTCTGTCAGTACATGTATAACAGCTTGTCCAGCAGGATATTATCCAAGCACTTCGGCACCGTGGACATGTTTAGCCTGCGTCAGTCCATGCGCTACTTGCACTGGCGCTCTAAACACAAATTGCCTCACTTGCATATCTAGTCAATATTTGCTGCCAGCACACGGCTCGGTGACAAATACTTGCGTTAGTACATGTCCAAATGGATGGTACCCGAGAACAGACACGAATTTTTGTGGGCTTTGCTACGCGCCGCTTGGCGAAGAAATCGAAAGGGCTTGTCTGACTTGTTCAGGTGGGTATAATTCCAACTGTACTTCCTGCTCCTCTGGCACGTATTTCAACAGTCTTAATAACACTTGCTTAAACAGATGTCCTGATGGATATTATGGAGATTCATCGACTAATACTTGCAAAGCTTGCTATCAAGGCGAGTTTAGCTGTGCAACTTGCAGCGGGCCGCTCTCAAACCAGTGCCTGAGCTGCTATGAGCACAATTATTTCTATTCATCTCGTTCTACTTGCGTAGACACATGTCCTTGTAACGGAGGGTATTTTCTCAACACTACGACGAATGAGTGTGGAACGTGTCATTCCTCCTGCGCATTTTGCTCGGGGCATCGTGCTTCAGATTGCGTGTACTCAGATGAGGTTGATTATAACTGCATTGCTGGAGAATTCAGTGGAAAGACTGTGGTCCAAGGGATTGGTATTGCTGCCTCGAGTATGTCTTATATAACTGCAGGACTGTCAATTGCAACGATTCTTGCATCAGGCGGAGTATCAATGGGAGCTGCGACTGCGCTGTCATCGCTGGGGCTGCTTGGTCTGTATCAATACTTGAATGTTGGATATGCGTCAAATGTTCTCTATTTCTTCAAATATCTTTTCTCCAGCAGTTATCAGGTGTTCCCCAACATCTTTATGATAGCTGCTGATCCTGGAGAAAAAGTGAAGTACCAGGACTCTGTGATTTCTGGAGACAACAAATTCCACCTATTTAAGACTAGTCACTTATTCGTTATGAATTTCGGTGGATGGCTGTCTTTGCAGCTGTGTGTTCTCACCATAGGGGCAGCGTCTTGGCTTGTTACTCTCTTCCTACGGAAGCTAGATGTAAAAGAAGCTGCTCAAAGCAACGCCAATGGACTCAGGAGTTTCTTCCAATGGAACCTTCCCATCACAATCTTTATCTCGAGCTATATCCAAATAGTCCTCGCGCTTGCACTGCAATTCCATTTTGGTGACGTTGATCTTGGGGTTTACGAGATTTACTCCTACGTAGTTTGTGGGCTGCTGAGTCTAGTCGCAGTTGGAGGGCTGATTTTCTTCTTTTTATACACAAGATTCCGAAATCTCAATCCAGTCTCGCGTCCTCTTTTATATAATAGCACGAAAATACTTCTCAATGCAGATCGCAATGTTAGGAAGTCCCCGAAAATGAAATACACGAATAAATACTGGGCACTCGCGCTCTGCTCCCGAAACCTTATGCTTGTGATGTTCGTTGCAAATCTTTCGGATTATCCGATAGAGCAGTGTGCGATGGCGATCGCAGTGAACTCTGGATTCTTTATCGCGAATTTGGTTTGGAATTTCTTTACTTTCAAGGCAAAGAGAGTCCTCGTGCGAATTTCCGAAGGGATAAATGCATGTATCCCTATATTTTTCCTGATGTATGGCATTCACGACACTGTTTCTGGAACCGGAGCATTCCTCTCGCGAACTGCGAAAGATGCAATAGGATGGGTGATCATGGTGCTGATCTGCACTCAGCTTGCAGTAAATCTAGTGTTTCAAGTAGTAGACGGATGGCATGCGCTTAAATCTGCTGCGATAGTAGTATATCAGCTCTTGAAAAGGTTCTTGTACTATCTCACGGGACTAGATAGCTGGTACACAAAGCCTCGGAAACAACCAAGCAATTTGCAAGTGCAAACTGAGATGACCAAACTGAAGGAGCTTGAAACGACAAGTCCAAATGTTCCTTATTCTCCTGGAGAGTCAATACAATCGCTTGTGAACGTCTCTAAGCGACAAAGAATAAGTATTACTCGACACAGCTATTTGGAAGCACTTGCTCTTCACGCGAATAATATGCCAGATAATGTCGTGGATCGTAATCTGGCTAATGACGCAACGATGATTCAAAATGAAACAGCTTCGATCATAGATAATTCAATCATATCGGTCGCAAACCAGAATCAAGGATTCGATAGGAGTTCAGTACGAGTCATGAATAATGCAAGGAGTAATGTCAAAAGAGACGGGTTCAATAGATATTTGGAAGAAAATTACGGGAAGCATTTTGAGTAAAGAGAAGAGAAAGTCGAAAAACATCATTATCTAATAACACTCAATTTTCGAAATTTATTCAACATTTAATGTTGTTAAGTAGTTTTGGTTTGGATTGATGAAGAACCTATGATATTGAGAAATTTGTGACATTTTTCGAAAACCATATAAGCGGCATATAAGACGTCTTTGTCCATTATGCTAAAAAATTTTGAGTATTTACTGGTACACCTCTGAAACTACTGAAGTACTTAACAAGAGATTATTTCTATCAGAAATTAATCGAGACAAGTTTTGCATGAAGAGAGAGAGAAAGCACTTCAATAATCATGAATCAAGTGTCAGAAGCTCAATTAACTAGCACTGATTAAAAAACCCGCAGTTTTTTCACCAAATTTACGATCTTCACCCTCAATAGAAAGAAGAAAATGCCTCTCTATCACGAGGAATTTTCTCCAGGCAAATAACATGCACAATACACCTTTCTTCTATTCATTAAGAAAATAGACGCCTCTTGGAGTAAGTTTTGCATGTTCAAGCAATTACACTGCCAGTGGGCAAAACTCAGAGTTGTTAGTCCAGACTATTAAATGTATACTAGACAAGATAATTAATTCTAAAGCAAGATGAATGAAGGTGACATAATCTCCTGTACAGCAAAGCCAACTCATCCTTCCATAGCTCTCGCTACTATTCCTCAAGCTTCATTTCTTCTCCACTCTTTTTCATCAGAAAAAAAATTAATTCGAAATTGGAATCACTCTGTTTCTAAAAGAAAAAAAGAAATGATTTATTAATAGTAATCTCCATTTATTTAATTCCAAATGAAATCCGAAGAAAACAGACTAAACTCTCTTTTGCCACCAACATTAAACGATCGCTTCATCAATCTGACATTAACCTCTCAATCTACCACATACCAAACCTACAAATCTGAATTTAAAGATGATCACTCCGTGCACACAATTCGCGTCTTAGATCTGAACTCAACAATGGCCCAAGAAGACTGGGATAAGGCAGCCACCTTATTCATCCAAGAGCTTTTATATCTCAGCTCAAATAAGCTCGTTTCAATTGAATCTTTTGAAATTAGCGAGAAGCGAATTGCATGTGCTACAGTACCTAGCACCACCTTAAGTGCCGAGATGGAAAAGCTCAGCAAGAAGTCCTTAAAATTAGAGGTTAATACTGAAAAGTTGCTGAGAAATATTATGCATAATATCCAATTTCTTCACAAAGAATTAAAAATGCCAAGCTGCAGAAATATCATTAGACTAGATAATATCTATCAGTTTAGAGAAGACTTCTTCGTGCTGGGAGACTGGGCTGGAGCATGCCAGACAAAGAAGTCTAATCCAAATGGATTGATTGACTCAACCCCAGTTGAGGCTGAATATGAGGAGATATTTAAATTAGGGCTTGTTGCGCTGGGATTGAACGGGATAAAAAGCCAAGAGATCGAAAGGATGCTTTCGCTAAAGGAGAAAAATCCTTCGGATTATGAGAGAGCCATGAAAAATTGGATCAGACATAATTTGAGCAGTGAATCCGAAGCCACCAGGAATTATCTCGAGCGAGTGTTAGGCAAAGATCCCACGCTGCGGCCAAGCCTGGCCGAGGTACCCAGCAGCGAAAACCTTGAAAAATGCAAGGAGCAGGAAACTTTACGAGAAGAATTAAAGGTAGAAACTATTGTTCCTAAAGTAAAGCAGGATCATCAAAAATTACACGCATATCTTCAAGGTAATGATATTGAGCATTTAAAATATAATTTCTCTGTCAATAGCCTTTCAAAGACCTCCAGAGTTAGTGGCTTGGTGCTCAGGGATCAGTAATTTAATAAGTCTTTACGACTTGCAAACAAATCAGCCGTATGCTGCGTTCTATGGGACGAAATTGCAGAACTTTGACAGTGAGTACTCTGTTGGCTGTTGAAATAAAATTAAGTAGAATATCATAGCTCATGGACGCATGTGAGGGAGATTCCGAACTCCGATTTGCTCGTCTCAGTGCATCATTCGTTCCATAGCAGCGCCAAGTTTTCGATTTTCGACCTCTCAAAAGAAAGAGGAGGAGTCGCAAGTATTTTTGATTCCGACGAAATAACTGGAGGAGGTAAATCACCTTCTTTAATCCTTTTCTTCGTGTTTTCTTGTGTTTTTTCTCTTGATCTAACTCTACAATGCTATTAGTGGTCGGGAGAGGTGATATTGCTTACAACCGGAAGAGGAATCTACTTGCTCTCATGCCCTTAAGTCGAGAAGTCGCTTATCATTTATATAATATCGAAGAGGCGAATCACACCAGCAAAGTCGTTTTCTTACGCAAAGCCAAGTGGAATATGTTGCACACCGCAAGCGCAGGTAGCCCTGATAGCTCTCCATTATAAACTCACTGCTACTGTTAGAATGCATCATCGAAGGATTGGATTTTGACCCTGTAGGCAATAAAATTGCAATGATTGATACGGCTGGCACCTGCTTGGTTTCCAAGGTTGATACCGATGACTATCTGTTTCATTTGCAATTTAGCAAGCCAGGTATGCTGGGATCTCATTTACCTCATCTAAACGATGTTTAGATGCGATGGCACGATGCCGTTGGAGTGCGGTTATAGGTGATTCAGCCATCTTTGCAAAGCATAATTATAATAAATTGAACTTAATCGATGTGGAAAAAAAGGAACTATTGTTTAAAGCTTCAGTTGAACTAGAAAAACAGCATAATTGTAAGTGATTGTTGATCCTCTTGAGTCAATGACCAACAATTTATCAATAGTGACTACCTATTGGATCGATACTTGCTGGAGTGATGAAAATCTGCTTGCTACTGGTGGGGAAGATAAGATCGTCAAGGTGTTTGATCGACGGGCCGGGAAGATCGTGAAATCATTTCCTCGAAACATCCACGAAGATTATATCAACTGTGTGAGATGGAACTCTAATGGGACCACCATAGCAACGGCTTCCGATGATCAATCAATTAAAGTTTTAGATTTCAAGACGGGAAAGCTTCTTTTGCTTGGAAAGACTATCGATGACAGTAAAAATTGCTTCTTATTCAAGAAAGTAATAGGTTTATTGTAACAAAACTAGAATCGGCATATTCCGTTTGTCTTCTTTAAATTCAGAGGCTACAGAAGTAATGTTTGTTTGTGCTGAATGTTAGCTATAGGAATAAAATTGATATACCGGTACATTGAAGCTATAATAACTTTATGTATTTAATTATAAGACTCAAATAAATCGAAAAATGTTCATATTACGGTTTAATGTTATAAATCCTTTTTCATTAAATTGCAATTTGATTTAGTTTCTTTTGATTAGACGCTAACACGCAATTAAAAATCCTTCATTTAGTTTGGTGATTTACTTGAGAAGAATAATACGTTGAAACCTTAATGTTATTACGATGCAGATTTACGAAGGCTTTCAAAGTTATTTATTTTTTCTCAGTCTATTCTTTGGGCCTTACAATAAAGACACAACTAGCATTCGAGTTAAATTGTTAAATCCCACCGTCTATCTGTCCTAATTCTGAAACATAACCCATTCCATCTTCTCTATCACCAGCATGGCCTCTTTTCTCTTCATCATTTATTATAAGCTGTCTCGGCGTCACGCTTTCATCAAGCCCAACCCAAATATCTTTTAACAGCCCCTTCTTCCAAGCAACAGCTGAAACAGCTCCAATCGTGCAAGGAACTAGATACAGCAGCGCAGGTTGTGCCAACTTCAACACCACCAAGAAAAACCCACAGATTGCAAGGCCTATCCCATACCCAACAACCGCTGCTGAATGAAACACTGCCGTTGCCTTTGCCTTATCAAATCTATAGCAGTACGCGACAAACAGCCCAGGAAGCACCATATCCCCAAGCCCCAGCATTCCACAGCCCCCTTTCAAAGGCGAATCCCTATAATGCGGCCATTCCAACTTCAATGGGAGGTCAAGGGAAGTCGCTACATAAGCCATAACGGAGTCTCCGAAAATCGGCTTAGAAATAAACACCCAAAAAATGTCGTAAATAAACGCAAGACCGAGCAAGAGCGTTGCGACCTTCATCGAGCTGATCCGTGCGACTCTCATCACTAACAGCACGATGCAGATTCCGATGATATTATTCAACATCCAGTTTTTTGTAAATAGCCAACAGAGGACGAGTAACCCGGAAATAACGAATGAAATTATGCCAGCAACGTCCACCTCATCAAGGCAAGGCAACTTTACCTTTCTATGCAAACTGCTATCATCACTGGTGAATTTTCCGATGATTTCGTGAAGAATCAGGGAACAAGAGCTGACTGAACTGATGCAGACGAGTCCGGTGACGATATTGAGGATATAGTCCTTGAGGAAATAGAACACCATTAACATTATCGACGCAAACACAATGAAAAAGACGGCATGGACAGGCTTGACTTCATCAGCGTTCTCAGCTTCGTCAGCGAACATCGTTCGAGTGTGTCGAGTGCCAAAAAACACAATGATCGTAGCGATCGAAAGCAATATCACGAGGCTAAAGTCAAAGCTAGAGATGGTATCCAAAGTGCAGATTTTTTGGTAACTGAACTCCACGATGCTATCGGGAGCAGCTGTTCCTTCCGCACTGCCAAACGAAAGAGTGATTTTAAGGATGGCCCAGCCGTTTAATTTGTTTTTATGGATGCTATCGGTCTGACATTCGTAATTGACGACAAAGGCCATCGTTTCGTTAGGGTTAATCGTGAGAGAGTTCATTAAGGGAGGAGTAATGACGCCATTGAGGATTTGTGGGTCGAGAGTTTCGAGGCCGACTTTTTTCAGATTAATTGGCTGTGAGGATCCGACATTTTGCAGGTAGAATGTGCGTGATGAGTGGTTGACTCCTTCCTGAACGATCTGAGGTGGGTGGCATGTGCTGCATTCGGCTTTGATGGCTGACCATGGCTTACTGAGAGTAGCATTTTCGTAAATCGTGATGGTAGTAGGTGCGCCTTCTTTTCCCGAGCTGTTTGTGTATATTCGCAAGTGATCGACGGATTGAGAACGTGCGAGGTAAGCTGCAAAGAGGAAAAATGCAATGATTTGAAGTATTTTAGCCATTGATGAATGGTATGTCTCGAAGGTTTATAGACGATTGATGACCGAACGAAAGTTTATGTAATTTGGTGGAAGGGTGATGGTTGAGAGGAGAGAGAGAAGCTTTTCTTGAACGAAATTTGTTTTGATAGGCTTTTTAATGTATTATTTTATTATTTATCAGCTCATTTGATTCGATTTCTCATTTAGATACAAAAGGTCTTTTCACAAAAAGAAGCCGATGTTAAAAGACTTTGAGAATATGTTCAGGGATTTTTGGCTAGCAAATCAGATTACTATGCATATCAACCTTTGTGCCAAAGGAGAGATCAAGATTGAATGATTTAATAACTTTTTGTCAAATAATAGCTTCAATATTACCAACACGGTTTCTTAAATTATGAACACACTTGTAAACAGTTAATCAATGAAATTATATTGTATACTAAATTGTAGAGGTAAGAACGAGGGATTGATTCAGTTTATAAACCTTTAGAATATTAGAGGCCTTGCTTCGCCAAAGAGTTAATTTATAGAACTGGATCGATTGAGAAAGGTTTTCGACTCTATCTGTCTATAAAGTTTTTAAAACATGTAAGCTGGTATCTCTAATCTAACATTTCTAGGTTGTCCTAGCAAAAACTTAGAGATGGGCAAACTGAAAGCAGTCTACATAGTCAATTGACTGTGCTTCATAATTACTCCATCTTTACTTTCATTCAAAGAAAGAGTTGAATTTTTGTTTTAAGCAAAAACTCACAATTCCTTTGATTTTCGGAGCTGGTTTTGGCGGGATCAACAACAATAATGCGAATTAAAGCATTATTTTATTTATTACTACGATTCGCAAAGTATTAGTTTACCGCTTAAGCTCATAACATCGGATAGTGAGTAGAACAACTTAATATTAACTCAACAGCCATGAACCAACAATCCCTGCTCCGCTATTACTCGAAAAAAACAACGGAGCCCAAAAAATTTTCCCAGGACACTTACATGGTCTCTCAGCAAACAGATCAAATGCACATCGAAAATGAATTAGATGAAGAATATGATGAACATGAGCATGATCCTTGGAGCGGACCAACGGTTGGACTCCCAATGAATGATCATTCGAGGATTAACCCGCACACTTCGTTCATTCCGACAACAGGAATTGAAAAAATTGCTGAATATTCACTTCCTATCGACGCTTTCGCTGATAATAAGCATAATAATCACACAACAAAGAGTCTTTTCGATTATTACCATCTTAAAGCTGTCCCTAAGTCGCTTAATGTCTCTCCAGTCACCAAAAAGCCTCTCCTCCTCTCCCAAACCTCGATCGGCGAACAAAACCAACAGCAAGTACATCATTATGTATCAAAACAAACCTCCCTGAGTCAATGGTTGAGCAAAAACGAAATCAACCCAGTAGCAAATAAATGGTAAATCCCATTGAAATTTTACTGTTTCTTATCCTATCAAAGGCCTTATCTACCCAAGGATCTTATGCGGAGGGTCATGCAGTATTTAAGTCTCGACGATAACGCCCACCTAGCTCTCGTTTGTAAGTATTGGCGAAAATGCTTCAACTCGATCTGGCTCAGCTACGATTTTTTCGGAGAAGTCAACTCGAAAGAATTCAAAGATAATCAGTTAAGGGCTGTGTTTGAAAAATCGGCGCGTTTGCCTCATATCAAAAAAATGAAGAATCTAATCAGCGGAAAGAAGCTGGACTCCTACTTCAAAAGAACGAATATCAAAGCGAAGGTCTCTAAGGATATGTTGTCCAAAGGAAAGCTCTTCGAGAAATTTTGTGTCAAACCCCTGCGCACAAGCCACTCGATATTCTTCTCAGATAAAGAAATAGTAGACATATGCGAGTCGAGCATGTACTCTCTCTTGTATATCTCGCTCAAATCATGCAATTTAATCACGAGGCCTTCGTTCGAAGCCCTTTCAAAGTGCAAAAATCTGCAGCATCTGACACTCCACAAATGCAGGTCATAACTCTCTTTAGATGATAGGAATTTTAAAGTGTTTTTTTTTTTAGTTTCTTCACGGATTCAGACGCACTGATGATCCTAACCTCTTGTAAAAATATTACGGATCTCAGTTTCAGCGGAAGCTCAGGACTAACAGAACAAACATTGGTGGCAATCTCACAAAACACGCATAAACTCGTGTCTTTGGGTCTGGCAGAAAACGAAAGAATTGATATGAGAAAGCTCTATCATCTCTGTAACCTCAAGAATCTGAGGAGGCTGAATATATCGGAATCGAGTGTCGAGAACGATAACCTCATCTCGATAGCAAAAGAGCTTCCATTAGAGGAACTCGAGCTCAATGGTAAGCCTAGCCTATAAGAGAAAAAGTCGCTACTATGGTGAATTATTATTAATAGGATGCAAGAAAATTAACGACGGCGCTCTTTATATGCTTGGAGAGCACAAAATATCAAAGACAATCAAATCGGCGTCTTTTGAACGAAATCGAGACATATCAGAAGCAGGTGAATTTACTTATTGAGCTGTTGAATATAATAGTTATCAATTTGTTTTAGCGTTATGGTTCCTCGTTGACAACTGCCCGAATTTGAAAGTGTTGAACTATCCGAACGATATTTTCTCACTCAGAATTGAAGCCACGATTAACTATCGCCAATCTCTATGAGAAACACCTTGCAGTGGACTCGGTGAGTGAGAACCATTTTTTAATATGCCAATTAGGCTGTGTTAACTTTTATCGCGATTTCATGCCTGGCCGCCCAACATTTCTTTGTAATCTCTACGAAAAATTACAAAAAGTTTTTGCTTTGTGTGTTATATCATTATTTTTTCTTTTATAAGAGAACCATTACTATTGAAACTACATTTTCAATAGCTCTTCAGCTTAATTTCCTAATAAGCTGAACAATTATAAGGAGAAATAGCTAAGGAGACAAAATTTTCGTAGGGTAAGTAGATAGATATATTGATAGCATATATATTAGAAAGTCAAGGTACGCAAAAGCCTTCATTATATGAATTCTCTTACTAAGAAGTATACGTACGATAAATAAAATCAGACAGATAGCCTCTGTCTTAAACGCAAGTTGTCGAGACCTTACTAAGGCCCAACTTAAGTAAGTTTCTACGTTGAATAAGATTCGATTGGTTTACGTTTGTAAGATTTTGCCCCTCGGCTTTTAAGCTGAGAGAACTGGTGAGTTTTAAATTGATTGTTGTCGATACGTTTCCGTTTGATTCTCCTCCAAGAGAACTTCTTGTTAATTTGAGCAACGAGAGCGGCTTGCGCACAGGTTCGGGGATGCATATATCTAGCGAATTTTCCTCGAGAAAAAGCTCGGCGCGCTCATAAGCTTTCGCATATAACTCGTCCCATGGAGAGCTTTCCTTGGTCGAATCTCCTTCGAAATCATCCATTGCTTTCTCAACTGTAGATGTAACCGAGTCGTTGGCTTCAAAACTGTAAATAAGGCTCATGGAAAATGGCTCCAGAGAACAAAAAATTTTTTAGATTAATATGATTAGAATCAAAAAGCTTGCCGACCCTTTTATAAAACTGTGAATTGGTCTCGAATTAAGAAAACTTACTTAATGCTTCGAGATTTTAAATCGCTTTATATTACAGAACAAAAAATTCCGTTCTGAATTTAAGGCCACCTTGGCCGAAGGAGAAAACTTTAGCCGAGACAGAGCAACAGATCTAATGGACTGTTTATAAATGCCTCCGGAGAGGAGTCGTTTTTAGTACTGAACTGGTATCTTTTAAGCTGGTGATGAAGCGCTAAGGTGGAGGGTCTGTTAAAGTAAGTACCCTCTAGCAAGGATCTAAAATTGAAAAAGAACAAATTTTTTTAGCAGAATCAATTTCGCAAGCTAAATTATTAATCAAGTATCGGGCAGTGAGTCAGGCAAGAGTATCTAATTGCACGGATCCTTGGATTATTAATCTGCTAAATTAGAGCCAGCTCAAAATCAGTGTGATAATGGCCAAAGAAAATTAATGAAATTGTTTTTATGCGTATTTAGAACTGCTTTAGAACAGTAGCTCTTTAGCTTCGAGATCGAAGCTTGACCGCTAATCGGAATTTTTTAGCTCCTGCATAGAATCTGGAAGAATTTTTGGTTAAATTGACGATTTTTCCAATCCTCTTCTTTAAAGGCCGGCTAAGGTTAATTTTAAACAACTTCTTTTGGACATATAAGGGAATTGGCGTTCCAAGCGACGAGAGTTAGGCTCTAGAAAACTGTTGGATTGGAATTTGATTTTGTTTTCCAAGAAAGAAAGCGAGATTTGTTATTAGTAACAATTTGAAAAATGAGGGTAGTGAGGGTTTCATGGAAAAATCGATGATTGTCAAAGATCTTCAAAACGTTAATGGCAAGTTGGAGGATTGTACCGCGTCCTTATAATTCTTGGATTGAGGATTTTCTGCAGCAGATGGTATGATCTTCCTGATTTCTAAGAGTAGATGAAAAAGTGAAAAGGTCAAAAGAGGAGAAAGAGAGAGAGAAACTCTGGATTGACTTCTTTGTTAGAGAGAGAAATAATTCCAAGAAATTACTGTCGTAATACTGCATTCACTAATCGAGATCAATTGGCTACTCAAAGTAGTGATGTATATTTTTTTGAAAAAAGATTCTTACAAAAAGTGAGACGCATTGGATATGATGTTGATCAGCAATTCACCTGATAGTGAGGATTATGAAATTTATTATTGTGCTAGCTATAATGCTGTTTCGCTCAACGTAGAAAACCAGTTAATGGAGTTCAAAAACTCTAAGAGAAGGCTCTGTAGAATGTGAAATATTATAGTACGTCTCTTCGTCGCTTTCTTTTCGGTATAATGTAAGCTGCTCTCAGCGGCTGTTACCAGCCACTATCATTGTAAAACGTGATATATTATGTTAGAGAACATTCGAGTTTCTGAATTTGGAAACACGCTTAAAAAGGCTTAGGTCTTCTTTGTGCAGGCTCCAATTAATCCTAATCTTGCGCTTTGAATAGAAGACGGCAAGATTCTCTCAGTTCTGATTTTTCTGGAAGCGCATGTTTCCAAGGAGGCATGCCTGCTCTGTTCCAAATCCACTGAAATCAAGTTCAGACAACACGCTTTGAGCTGAAAAATACAAGTAATACATTAAAGTATGAGGTTCTCCCTTATTTACTTTCTTAATGGCATAAACATCAATCATAAATTTGAAAGAGAAGAAAAATACTTTGGTCAGTGAATAGCGATATGTTATAAAAGGTGAGCAGGTATTGTCAACCACTTAAAACAAGTCAGCAACTCGGGTTCATGCTAGAAT
>ENA-UOTZ01001787-UOTZ01001787.1-compost-metagenome-genome-assembly--contig:-NODE-1787-length-13333-cov-31.827173_pt1 | contig 13333 bp, 11 predicted proteins | sample MGYA00238144_ERZ746983 | MGnify/ENA primary metagenome ERZ746983 (study PRJEB28759, sample SAMN06268863) | compost metagenome | isolation source: single cell | place: USA: California, Emeryville, Joint...
TAATAAATCATGAGTTTATCCCATTCGATGTTGACGTCTTTAAATACTTTTTCCAGATCATGCCGTCTAACCAATTTTCGGAAAAATATCCTGATCGTCCTTTTGGTGTCGAAGTTGTGCGTCTGCTCAAATAAATAGAGCGATTTTATCTTGCTCCTAAAAAATTGTTCATAACTGTCGTGTATTATGCATGGTTCTCGGTGTTGTGTATCCTACCAAGATTTATAATAAATTTTTTATTAGTGGGTTAGCAAAGGACAAAAAGTGAACCTGGCAACATATTTTGCAGAGGTGATTCTGACAGAAAGTCGATGCTAGATTTTCACATTCTCTGAAGGCACTTTGACACGGAACAATGCCGTGTAATTGCTTACTGTCTTCGACGCAATAGAATGTGTCTAGCAATTTCTGTTTAATGACATCAACAATATTTGGGGTATCAGCGCTTGTTGTGTGTGGTAACAGTGTTGACGAAATGATACGAAGGATTGTTTACCTGAAAGTCATACTAAGTGTCCTCGAGATCGCATAGAGCTGGTTTGGACTAAAACATTCCAACATATTCGGCGTAAAAGGGAGCGCAACGATCGCTGTTATCCATGGCTCATCTGTGTAAGTTTTCATATTAGAGAATTAATAGCCGCGAAATAGGAGTGGGGGAATGATTACTGTCTTGCAAATGGTTGTAAAAAATCATAGGAAATCTCATAAAATGCGTCATCGCTTTATAAACATCAGTGTATGAGATATCGAAGGACTTTTTAACGAGCTCAGGCACCACTTGCCAAGGTAATTGATGCTCGAATTCTCGCTTGTTTAGAAAGTCGTTTCCCCCAACGTCTATGAAATATACAGATAATTACGTTTTGAGGGAGATGGCTTGTTTTTTACTCGAGTTATAGTTCCCTTCAAGTTCTCTAAGAGTGATCTTTTCAGGCTTCTTTGAAATGTAATTCAATTTCTTCACAATAGTTTCGATGTCTGTTTGAGAAAGGTCCTTTGCATCTGCGTTGGAAGGACGGTGGTGTAAATAGTTTTTAAAGAGGAATTCGTCTATGCTTCGAGCTAGAGCCTCTTTAGTATCGAAACAATTAATATTAAGATTGTAGCATGTTGATCGGATTTTCCAGTATGGGTCAAACCGTAGGAAATTTAGTTCTATGAAGGAGAATTGAAAAAATATTAAGATTATGCCATTACCTTTAAATTCTTGCTCATTTAGGATATATTCGTCATCATAGTAGTCTTTGCGAACCAATTTTGCTAACATTTTATCTCTGAATTATTGATTTTGAAAAAAGTTTTCCCATTTAAATAATGCGGCTGTTCAATGTCTCTCAAATATTAGAGTTTTTATTAAAGCCGATATTATGAAGTCTTTACAGCTAACAAAAAAGTGTTCATTTTTGTCGATTCGCATGGAGACCGAACAAATTCGATGTTTGTGTTGATTGTGTAGAAATATTCAGCATAAAATGTCGATGTCTAATGAACCTCTTTGCAACCAATTATATCGGATGGGGCGAAATACTATTTTCATAGAATGATGTGAATGAAAGTTATAGTCTTCACTTTGGCCAAGTTTACTCCAGGTTTCTAAACAAAATACTTGAAAAGAAGCAATCATATTCTTTTGAGATGATCCACAATGGAAACAAATTATATTCCGAGAGGATCTCCAAAATATTCTTACAAACAAAGGGATGCTACATTGCCACGTGTTTATGCAACAGATATACTTTCCAAAGAATACACCTTTAGATACCAGTTTTCTAAATTTTCATCATACCTCTATATATTTTTTTATTAGGGTTTTTCAGTGTACATCGTCAAACTTAAAACCCAAAAAAACCAAACACAATGATCATAAATTCATCGCGCGTAATACGTCTTAGCAACGAGAGCTACATGCCAATTTCGATTGTGATTTTGCTGTTAATCGAATACCAAAGATTCTCTGTTTTCTTTGATTTTATGACTCTCGACTATTTTCCTGAGCAGGTGGGTGACTTCATTTTATCAAAGGCTTTTAGTGGTTTTCTTTCTCGATAAAAAAATAAAAATTATATTTCGCACAAGCTGTGGATTGATGAAAGGGACTCTGGATTCTAAACATCTAAAACAAGTACATTTCTTTTCGTGAGACAAACTCCTAACTCGCAGCAAGGACTATGGTAATCAAATTCTCATTGAAGCGATCAAAAAACATCCCAAAGACCAGAATGACGCAATTGTAACACTCCATTAGACTTCATATCACAAACTGACTAACATCCTAAAGAGAATCTATGATAAATTGAAGACTATAAAGTTTTTTAAGGTTTTATTTGACAGTCTTGAAGGTTTTGATGACGAGGTCTCATTCCTTGAGCTTGCAAAAAATGTGAAATATGAAATGGTTCAAGCAAACAGGCCAGTTTTTCAGCAAGGAGACCCTTCCAATCAGAAATTCTATGTTATTTTGTCTGGGACTGCAGCTGTGATTTCTCGAAAAAATTGGGCGTCGTTTTTCAAGCAACCGAATAAAGAGGAGAGACGAGAAAGCCTCAAACCTCACGAAAAAGAGAAAGAAGGAGACCAGACGGAAAGAGTACAAACTCACAGCACGAGAGAGGGAATTAACCCCATTGTTGAAAATGCTTCGAGGGACGGAACCCCGCCTGGTTCCCCTTCTCACAGTCACCGAACTGCAAGAACCCTTTTAGATGCTAGTAATCTATATGAGATAAATTCAAGCGTTATCGATTTTTAATTGCCTTCATTTTTCAGAGCATCCTTCAATTTTTCTGAGAAGCGAGAGCATAAATAGAACAAAAATGGCATCTTCTGAAGATCCAACCCTCATTGAAGAGAAGGAAATGAGTGAGGAGGAAAAGGCAGCGCAATTTCATCTAACCATGAAACATTATGGTCATTTTCTGAAATATCTTACTCAAGGGGAAAGCTTTGGCGATCTCGGTATTTTCTTTCGAGAGTTAAGAAAGGATTTCAATACTTTTATTTCTTTTAGCTCTTTTGGAACCTGGAAGCATCAGATCAGTAACAGTTTTATGTAAGACCGCTTGCGAATTCCTCACGCTTGATGCTCTCTCCTACAACAATTTCGTCAGAAAAACGAGGGATCTAAAAACTGAGTTCTTAAACCAAATTTTTGGTTTGAAGGACGCGATTACATCTTCTTCAATAAAAAACCTGATATTCTATTCCTTTCAAGTAATTTCAAAATGGAGAAAAACTCTTACTTACAGGTTTCATTTTTTTTGTTAGACTGAGGTCTTTAAAGAATCTGAAATCATCACTGACGAGGACCAAATGGCTGAGATGGCAAAGGTGTATGCTTTGCAGACAGGTGAATGCGAGATCCAACAGAAAGCTAAGGCAATTAACCATAGAACCTCTGAGTTATCTGCCTTTGAAAATTGCAAATGGGTCACACTTTGCAAAGTTGGTCCTGGTTCCATAATTGGAGAAGAAATTTTGCTTCAACAGAAAGATTTGAAGTATAAATATCGAGTAGTCGTAAGTTAAATTTGCTAAAGATCTAAGGCGCTAACAAACACGCTTGCTCCTATTTTAGGTAAAATCGAAGAAAGTGTCAACCTTGAGTGTGAGCAAAAATATCCTTCGTACAAGTTTTCCCTATATTTACACAGAACTTCGAAAATTGTATGAATTCAAGGAAAAACAAAGAACTAAAGTGTTTGAAAATATAATGACGAATGTATTTAAAACCGATCAGGCCACACACAAAAGAGAAGTGTTCTTACAGACCAATGCAAGATTATCTCCTTATATTGCAAGATCTGCTCTTCAAAATTTTTCCAACCGATACAGCGTCATTGAGAGAACTCGTTCAAATAGTCCCTTATCCACGAAAGAAGATAGCATTCAGTCATCGAATACATATCACAACAAAAGAAGATCCTCTTTCGAATTGATGAAAGAGTCTGAGGATGTGTTTCTGGACCTAAGTGATCAGCTAGACTCTGTTTCTAACAACCTGTCATCACCTCTCGGTGACAAAATACAATTTCACAATCTTGCAGAACCGCGGCAAAGCATTGAAAAAGCGAATTGGTTGCAGGAAAAATTGCAATACTTTCGCAAACCCTCTGAAATAAACTTCGTTGAATTGAATCGGTCTGGACAAGGGGGGTATCATCCTCCTACAGAAAGTGTGTGTCCAACGACATTTCTCGGCAGCAAGCACAACAATCAAAAAGGCTATTTTTCGAATCGAAACCCAAAAAAGATTTTAAATCGAATTTTTAATCCTACTTCTATGTATTCTCCAACACTCCCTACTCAAACTGACGATGAGAACGATACTGTACCGAAGAATGGTAGCCATTGATTTCTCATATAATTTAGCTTGACAATTTTTCTTAAAGATTCAAAAAACAGAGAGCACACATCCAAGCAGTTCTTTGATGCAGTTTCGATAACGAAAAAAACCCTCTCTCCTCACCCAGATCACAATGTGATAAGAGTGAAAATTTCTACCAAGCACGCCAAAAATGATAATATGTTGCCAAATAAAGACAGAGCTCTTCTAGAAAAACTCGAGTACCTCGAAAATTTCGAACTCAAGGAAACCAACCAATTGAAACCTCCAGAAGAAGAGTTCAATATTTTAGGCATGAAAGAGAAAAAGGCTATTAAAGAAGTGAAAAGAAGACACGTCATAGCCACGAGAAAAACAGAAAAAGCAGCAAACTACTTAACACATGAACACCGTCCCATTGATCATATCATCTCACTCATGAAATTCAAAGAATTACAGGCGAAAGAAAGGCGAACTCCTTCCCGCATCTCCTCTCCAAAGTTTAAAAATTTTCATTCCATTTCTCATTCTAAAACTCCTGATAAAAATTCTATTATGGCTACCACCCCAACTCAAACATGCAAAATTGGTATATTCACAACAACTCTCGCAAATAAAAAAGCTGCAATCCTCCAACCCAAGAGAAGTCTTTCTTTCTCAAATAATAGTGCTGTAAAAGACTTGCAACTCACTTCAACACCCACAAACGCTCTCTCAACACGAAAAAACAATCTTTCAACAATGTCGACCATGGGAACCCCAAAACAACTGTTAAAGCTTCATAAACGACGAATTACATCACCTGATCTCCAAAGTGCACCTCAAATTGCTCTTGAAGATTGGTCTCCATTGATAACGAAAAGCTTAAATAAGAACACGTTAAATTCACGCATTAATCGAAGTCTATTTTGACCTTAATTATCCAGACGTTTGCCTAGCCGCGATTTTAGAATTACAATTGTAAAATAGTATTAAAAGATGTTAAATTGTTTGAAGATTGAGATTTTGTTTGCTTTTCATTTTAAATATTGTCATCGAGGTTCATCACGATTCAGAGAAAGTGTCTGAGTTAATACCAGATCACTTTCTTTCATTTTGAAAATCGGAATCCTCTCAAAGTATATAGCTACAACCCATAAACGCAGTCATTGTTTTCAATAATAAATTTCCCACTCAAAAATTGGCGCAAAAAAAGAGAGAGAAAAACTCCCTATAAAAGATTCCTTATTTTAAACTATTTCAAAAATTAAACCTAACTTGTCAAAAATGGAATCCACAGCAACCTTTGAGGACATAATCATTGAAGAGACGAAAAAGTTTGTGAGAAAAACTTTGGAGAAAGCCGAGAGTGGTCATGATTGGTGGCATATCCTTCGTGTGTACAACAACGCCATGAACATTGCGAAAAAGGAGAAATGCAATAAGTTCGTTGTTGCTCTTGGAGCCTTGTTGCACGACATCGCTGATTGGAAGTTCTCTGGCAGTGACGAAGAGGGCCCAAAAGTTACACGAGAGTTCCTGACTACTCTGAAGGTTGATGAAAAGACAATTGATGAAGTAAGCTACATTGTCAAAAATGTCTCATTCAAGGGTGCTAAAGCCAAGGATGGCATGGAATCCTTGGAGGGAAAGATTGTCCAAGATGCAGATAGATTAGATGCAATTGGAGCAATTGGAATCGCAAGAACATTCTCTTATGGAGGGCACAGAAATCGTACAATGTATGACCCTGATGAAAAGCCCACTTTACATGAGTCCTTTGAAGCTTATAAAAAAAATGAGGGAACTACCATCAATCATTTCTATGAGAAGCTGCTTTTGTTAAAAGACAGAATGCATACAGAGTCTGCTAAAGCAATTGCAGAAGAGAGACATCGTTACATGGAAGAGTATTTGAAAAGATTTTATGGTGAATGGAATGGAGAGTGCTAAGAAGTGCTTTATTTGTGACAGTTCCCTTGCAATTTAACAGTTATTCCAATATTTCATAATAATCGATAGATAAATTCTGCAAATAGTCAGTATTAAATTGTAATTTGAAATCTTGCATCTCCAATAAGCGGTATTAATTCACATGGTTGTATAGAAATGCTTGGTTAAAATGGAAATGAAATTGTTAAAATAATTGAAGTTGTCTCTTTGCTATTGGCGCTTTTTTTTTGATTCACTATGTTGTCAGAATATCATTCCACAAAATTATTGATCTGAAGAAGTAGCATATATGCTTCCTCGAATTAAATCTCTCTCGTTTGATATCCATATTCTTCAGATGGATTTTACGACAAAGCATCACACAAAGTAGCATTTCAACCATTTGAGAAATGTTTGAGAGCAGAACAAATTACAACCAATCTAGTGAACCAAATAATTGACTCTTAATACTCGTCTTTACTGTATATATAGGTAGCATAATTTTGTTCTTCTACAAATCACATGTTACAGAGCAGCTAAATTATCAAGAGGAGAAGGTCAAGTTGATTTTTCGAAATTACTCTCAGAATTTTGATTTGCTTTTCGTATTGGAGATTCTGTTGACCGCGCCTCCTCTCGGCTTCCCTTATTCTTTTTATTTTTTCTTTTTAATCGTTTTCGGCAGAAATCAAGACATTTCCTTAAGTATCCGTGAGTAAGCTCGTCTTTCACCAAGTAATAAAGCCACATGATGAGAAAATAAACATTCACAAGCACTATCAGAACCAAGAGCAAATTCGACACCCCACTTGAAACGGTTTCTAACAATTATATAAACATGGTAAGGAGTATGATCTAGATCTATATATTTACCGAATGCCAAGAAATTTCCGAGAAACACAGTCCATAAAACAGCATACATAGCGCGTTTCTCTATTACGTTGCAATCTTCATTCTCATAGGGTTGAAACCAGATATTGAGAAGATAGCTGACAGCTCCAATAAGTAAGGCAACCAAGGCCTGCACCCGGCTATCGATGAGCTGGATAAATACCGTGATAACGACCAGTATCATCTTCCTAACTATGGATACAAACTCCCTAATGTTCAGGTGTTAAATACATGAGATTCAATATGTTTTACCAGAACCACGTCTTTCTACGATATCCAGTATATAAATATCCAAAAATAGCCTCCATCCATGGGATGTCGAGACGATTTCGGTATTTATATAGCATGATAAATGCAAAAATTGGAAACCCAAGTCCCCAAATGACGATACTAGGACCTGCTATTTGTCCTGACCACGTGAGATGCTGCTCAGAAAAGCACTGAACTTCCATATCTTGGAGTAGAAACATCAGACTGCTTTGACTATTATGAGAATTAGCAGTTCCAAGTTTCACGCAGCTAGTTTGGTTGAGGTAATGATGAGAATTATCACTTGAAAAAGAAAAATTTACTTAAATGCATACAGGCTTTGCTGGAAGACGGTCGGATGCATCAAATAAAAGAAGATGATCATACTGCACGCGACGCCTGTCATGTACCGCTTGAAATACTTCTTGCATTGCTTGAAAAATTTGAGCCTACTCCAGTACAAAAACACAGCCAACCAGCCCATCATAACCAAGAGTAGGGCGAAAAACGGAACGAATGCTATGATTATCAATTTCTTGAAATAGAAACTCAAATCTAAGTCTTTCATGGGCCCGACAAAAAGAAGACAATCAAAACTCATCGCAGTAGTCGAGGAAGATTTTATAGTTTCTTGGAAATCAAAGAGTTGCCGAATTCGATCTCCCCAATCGAAATCGAGCTCTCCTACAATAGAGAGCAGTTGGAAATATGTGACTATTATTTTCAAGTAGACATTTGTCGAGTCATGAGTTTTCTTCTTTTCAGCCTCGCTTTTTTTCGGAAAATGTTCTGTGATAAATCTATCGATATCTATCAACCGTTTCTCTCCATTACTATGATTGACGAGTTGGCCTTCTTGTAGCTCTTCTTTATTCATAGCTATTTTCGGGGTCTCCTCCTCAGCGATAATAATGGGTTTGGGAGTATTAACTTGTTCTTCTTCTTTCAAAAAGCTAGGAAGGCTGACATCGAGGGAGATTTCGCCTTGTTTGGGAGAGTGTTGTTCTAATTTGGTGGAATTTTTTCCACTCCTTGCCCTCTGTTGTGAGTCTGGGTCTTCAAAAATAGATTCTTTCAAGAATGAGGGGATCGCAACAGATTCATTATTTCTGTTCTCTTCTGCTTCTTTATTTTCTGTGTTAAGTTGAATTATCTGGCCGAAAACAGCAATCCCGTCTTTGCTAGTTGCTGGTTCTCTGATCGATGGCTGTTTTAACACCACCTCTACTTCATGGAAATGATGATCATCCAGTTCGCGTTCGGCTAGATCCAGATTCATAACATAATTTGCAAGAGCTTTCTTTGTCGAGTAAACAATCAAGGTCATCGCAAGAAGGAACACCACGACGTTCAGAAGGTAATATTGCCAACTGTCAGAGCATTTGACACAAGTTTGGGTAACGAAATTCCCTCTAACATACCCATCGCTACACTTTGTACAGAGATTTCCTTCATAGCCCTCTGCGCAATATCCTGTCAAGCAAATAGTGCTGTTGTAACTCTCTTTACACGTGACATTTTCTTCTGCAAAGCTACTGTTTAGACTGTATCCTAAACATGCTTGTGTATTGAGGCATGAAATAATACTTTCTTGGTAAGAATTGAAACGCCAGTAGTTGGGATAGGGCAAAAGTAAATATGTCCCAGCGCAATTTGCTGTTGAAGTAACACTCTCATTGCATACTGTACATGAAGTTTGACTAGGATCTTCGAGATAATAGGATCCACTGGAGCAATAAGAACACACATTACCATCTGAAATAACCTGTCCTCTTTCGCAAGCTTTTGTCTCATATTTATACGAGAAACTAACTTGGCTGTATGATACGAGAGCGGTTCTATTGTAGCGAGTCAGCGCTGCAGAAATATCACTACTGCTCAGTGAAAATTCAAAGCTTTGTCCTGGAGTGACCGTGATGTTCAGAGGATATAAGGCAATATAGCCGTTAATTGCTGAGAACTCTGACGACGAACGAATAGTCATGGAACTGGAAGTTGTTGAGACTGTAATCGATGTAGATGAATCAACAGTGACAAGATCACCTTTTTCATCGAGAATTTTGAACACTATGGGTGGAGTAATTGCTTCTCCACTCTGTTGAGTGGTACTTTCAGTCAGAATTCTTCCGGAGCTGGTCGAAGTATATCCAAGCTCGGCCAAAATATCTTTGATTGGACTAGTTTCAATCTCCTCTGAAGTTGCCTGCTGGAAAGTGACAGGATAGTAGGCTACATCTGAACCGTATGGAGCGCTATTATAGCTCATGGTCGGGTAAGTGGTGTCAAAATTATATGGGACTTGATTTACGATTTTAATGGCACCTCCTGCAACTCCGGCTTTGTTACCAGTGATCTCTGTGCTCGAATCAATCGTCAGCTTGCAAAGATAATTTTCACAGTTATAATATATACCACCCCCATTTCCTTCTACATTCGCTGTGGTATTAACAGCGGAATTGTTAGCAATGATGGTCTCTAGTATCTCGGCAATGATTTGAGCTGATATGTAGATTCCTCCTCCACTCGGTGCTTGATTGAAAGAGAAGTTGGAAGCGTCAATATTGAGCATTAGTGTCGTGCTCGTGTCGTAAGGGAGCTGTTCAAAACGTACAGCTCCTCCAGCAACAGCAGAATTCATGTCACTGATGGTCACATTATTCAACTTGAGAGATTGACAATTTAGACATTGGATACCATTAGTATTTATAGTATCCCCGAAAGTTTGAGTTATGACAGAATTTGCAATTTCGATTTCTCCTGAGACCTCGAAGTAAAAATTGGCATGCGTATTATTTATGGCTGTAACGTTATCTATTGTCCCGCTGCCTGTGGTACTCCATATCGCCGATCCCTGGGTTGCAGTGTTATCATAGAAAATGCTCGACGTGAGGCTAATGATTCCATTGAAATAAATTGCTCCTCCATACTCAGCATAGCTATTTGAGAATCTACAATTCACAATTTCTAGTTTCTGGTCTGATTGATCACTCTCATAATAGATAATTCCGCCTCGAGTTGCAGCGCTGGAGGAAAAGTTCGAATCTTGTATGTATGTATCCGTTCTCACGGCTTTAATAAAGGCGCCTTCGATCTCGCTGTAATCATAGGAACTATCATCAGAGTATCTTCCTGTGTATGTACAATTGGAAAGATATAGGGTTGTATCATAGAGTTCTATGTTATCACTACCTCCACCTCCAGTATTTTTGGAAATTATGGAGTTTCTGAGAGTGAATGTGGACGAAAACATTTGAATGGCTGCATTGTATCCAATATTCTCGGTTAAAGTGACATCTTCGAAAGTAGCAGTCGAAATGATCATATACATAATACCAGACCCTGTACTACAAGTGCTATCGGCTATGGAGACATTTCCAAACGTTAATTCCGCAATTTTGACATATAAGATCGCTCCATTATAGCAATAATTTGAAGCAAATTCAGTGTCATTGACGGTAGCTGTTGATTCCTCAATCCAGATAGTTGATTCGCAACCAATGCATGAAAGTTCTTCGAATAACACACTTGAGATAGTTAAAACACTACCCGATGAGATATACAGACCAGAGGCTGTGCTGTAAGCAGAGCAACTTGAGAAAGTAGAGTCAGAAAGGGCAACCGTGGAATCTGATATCGAACCTGTCGTCAATGATTTCGTGTTTTCGAGAGTCAATAATTCTATGCTAACAGCTGCAGAGGTTTCTATTGAAAATACTCCGAAACTAACGTGCTTGTCGAGGTCAGTTAATGCTATATCATTTGCATCGAAACTCGAATCGATACAGGAAAAACTTGATATGGTGTTCGTAGTAATTGTACTTCCTTTCTTAATTTCACTTAACGTGAGACAACTCGACAGGGTCAGGGAATTCGTTGGTGAGGTCTGACTATGAAGAACGAGGTTTGTTTCGGAGCAGGTAAAGGAGCTCACAGTTACTCCTGACGAACCAAGAATCGCCAGGCACAAAGAGCTTCTTATCACTGCACTCCGTTCTACACTACTAAATGATGGAATGGTGAAAGTAACATTTTTTATTATCCCACTGATTTCAATATTTTCGCAATTAGAGAGAGCCAGACCCGAAAACGAGTTTGTGGTCACGTTAGCAATAGTATTCTCTTTGACGATTGAGGAAGTTGCAGCTGTATTTGAGACTGATGAAATAGAAATCAGCCCTAATGGCACACTTCGCGCTAAAGTACTGAAGACACTTGAGAATATTGACCCACTGAAGCTCTGGGAGATATTTGAAATCGTGTTTCCTGAGATATTAACTAGGCTGCGGCTATAAATCGAAACCAAGGCTAATTGAACAGAGTGATTAGTGATCGAATTGTTTGAGAAAGTGACACCAAGATCATAGTTCTTGTCGAAGTTGGCGCTAACGGTATAGCTAGAATCGAAGTTAGGTTCGATAATCGCAAGAGTGCCTATGTTTTCCTGCAAAGAAGAAGTTGAAAAAGTATTTTCAACGATGTAGACTCGGCTGTTTATTTGAGTAAAATCAGTGGTATCAACCTTTTGTCTAAAGATTGCTGTGTACTCCTTTATGTCATCATTTTGAATCAAGGCTAGTTGGATGTCTGTGAAAGTATTTAGGGTTGCACTAAAAGTCTGCTCGCCATCCAAAAGAAAAAGCGGACGAACATCTTTAACATTAAGATTGCTGAATTCGTTGCTGTCGATATTCACAGTAATAAACGTAGAAGAGCTGAGGAATGGGTACATACTCTTTGAGATTGGCCAATCGGAACCAACTTGGCCTCTTGAAGTGCTCGACACTGCACCATAAATTATTTCCCAATATTTAGCGACTCTAAAAATTGCTGCTCCGTACTCCGAAAAATAAGTGCTGGGAGTATAATTTGAGGCTGTCATGCTTTGGAATGTACTATCTGAAAAGATATTATTTGACAATGATATGATGGCTCCTGAAGCCCACGAGCTAAGCGAACTACCAAATTTATAACTTGATGAAGGGAACAGTGGCCAAAAACCAACGACCACAAATGGTGTGAGACAATATGATTGATTCCAAGCCTGAATGTGATAGCTTGTTTTAGCAATTGTCGGATCACTTGACACAATACTTAGAGATTGAGGGAACTTTCCATAGAGTCCGCTGTAGTTTTGAATAATATTTGAAGAGATATCGAGCGCTTTAGTTCCGAGAAGTCTATCTATTGTTATCGCGGAAGCAAAATAAAGAGCTGGATCTGCTGTATTGACACCATCATCCGTGCCCATAAAAATCGCTTGTGAATTGTTGCTGAAATTATTGCTGGTGATGGTAAGACCTACAACCATTCGCACAAGTAGAGGGGACGCAGGAAAAGAAGGAAACGCTTGACTTATAGTGGTATCTAGAGTTGCCACAGTCGGACCTACATAGGAGTCCATTGAAGCGAAGCTCCACGGGTAGATATCTTTGAATGGTGAGTTTTGGTAAGGTCCTGTTGACCATAGCCAGGTGACTGGTGGAAAATTGTCTTGGAAAGTATTGTTTCTAACAATGACTTTCATTCCTCCTGAAACAATCATTCCTTGCGATAGAATTGCTGCGTTGCGGATGAAAGTGTTATTCTCGACAACAATAAATGATGAATCCCACTGTAGCCCAGAACCTGCAGGAACAGTCGCTTCTAAAAAATTGTATTATTGATTAGTTTTGTGCAAGTGGCTTCTATTAAATTTTACTAGTTTCGGTATAAGTGGACGTACTCAGCCAAGCACTTGCTATTGTGATTGGAAACGTGTGCGTTGCATCTAATTGGTTTGTCGAGAAGCTGTAATCCAAAAAGTAATCGCCGGCTTGAGAACTGTCTTTTCGCGCGGTATAGTACTTTGAGAATATGAAAGGTATCAATTTTGGCACGCACAGGATGAGTGCGTTCCCTATATTATCCTCGCAGCCCGTATTCTCACTGAATGTGTTATTATAAACGTAGATACCTGCC
>ENA-UOTZ01001789-UOTZ01001789.1-compost-metagenome-genome-assembly--contig:-NODE-1789-length-13318-cov-14.719508_pt1 | contig 13318 bp, 10 predicted proteins | sample MGYA00238144_ERZ746983 | MGnify/ENA primary metagenome ERZ746983 (study PRJEB28759, sample SAMN06268863) | compost metagenome | isolation source: single cell | place: USA: California, Emeryville, Joint...
CAGTTCATGTTCGTTGTTTGAAATGCTTTAACTTCAGAACTTTGATAAAATTTCCAATCTGCTACCCATCTTTCCCACACGGATGGGTGTTAATGGAATCTGTTTTGATGCTGCCTGAAATAAGATGATAATAATATCGTTGCGATCGAATATCTTTGTGAATGGAATCTTCCTATGACGATAATGAAGGATCTTCTCATTACTGCTTATGCTCAAGAATACAACTAAAGGAAGAATGCTACTACAACATCATTCTTCATTTCTGAATTCAAAGAAGAATGGTCTTTCTACGTGCTTAAATGAAGGGAATTCATAGATAGGTCTCCCTCAACGTTGATTGTTCATATTTGTTTATCATTTCCAGAGTGGATGAAATGAAGCTTTATTTCTGTTTCAAATACACATTATTTTTATTTATTTGTTTAATTCTCAAGCAAAGAACAACATTTTGTACTCGAGCATCAACCACTAAATGGATCTGCTAGAGAACGAGTTTCACACTGAGAACAAAGAATCAAATTCTGCGAACAACATCCAGGAGACAATACATGTAATCTCCCATCAAAAAATGCAGCATTAGCAATTATCTAAGAGGGTGAATGAAGATAATAAAGCCACTTCAGATCCGCCTACCGAAAGTCACCAGAATGCCACGGCAGGTAACGAAATACCTCCGCATCCTTCTATAACAACTATAACTAGAGCTTGCAAAAAGCAGCGAATACGTAGAGTCTAATGAAAGTAAATACTGTGCTGCGATATGCATTTCTAAGAGCTTACTTGCAGCTTTTTCTAAACCAGAAGATAAACTCATTAGCATCCAACCCATAAATCAAACTTCGAGCCAAAGTGATCCAGTATATCTCAATAATAGAACTGAAAACTCAATCCTTTTTAGAAAAATTCCGATATAAAAAGCGTGCATGATCAAGAGTTCGAGAACAATGATTCTCATTGTCTTCAGAACGATGGTATCATAAATTTTTTAGCTCTTATTGAACTAAATGACGATTTTCTATATCGTTTCAAAGCTGATGGTGCAGCTTTTCTTACACTTCAGAATTCAGAAATGCTTAAGAAGAAACTATCGTCTAACAATGCTGACTCTTCTTCTCGGTTGCAAAAAATTAACGAAGTCATAGAGAGAGCTCACGGCCCACTTGATTCAGTAAGCTATTCTCATTTGAACGCAAGAAGACTATCTATCTTTTATCCTTAGACAACTCCTGACGATAAGTTACAGGCGGCGGCCATTTTGGGAAAAAAATGCCAAATTCAAAAAGAAGCACATGACGGTAGAGCAAAAATTAACATTTATGCTAAAAAAATCATATATTTATCAAAGAGAAAATGACTAGTCAATTACTTTTGAAACCTGAAGAAAACTTAACGATGCAACCTGAAAAACCGACTGATGTGAATTTTCAAGTTTGCTTCGACCATTTGAACATTAATATTTCTAGACATCCTTCAATCAGAAAATACTTCTGCATCCTGAATCCCATATTAAACAAGTAAAATCACAAAAATTCGTTGGCTTGGTTATTAACTTGATAAGAAGAAAGTTTACTTAGTTGAACAGAAACCTTCAGCCAGAGATAAGTGGGAAATCGAAGAATTAATTCGCAACGAAAATCTTCAAAAAGCACAAAGAACAAAATTTGAGCTTGAGGAGCATTTAAAAGGGATTGAAGGTACTTTGAAAGAACTCAACCAACAAACTCTGCAAACTTCGCCTCGAGAGAGACGAAATAATTCTCTTTCAAAAGAGAGGGATGCCATGTTAGGTCAGCAGGCTGAAAAATTTGTTCGGCAATTACAATGGCAGAGAAAACAAAAAGAATTAAGAGATCAACAGAAAGTAAAGTTGATACAGGCGCATCTTCAGGGAGAATTTGAGAGAATACAGAATACTAGAAAATCAGGGCGCTTTCAATCATTAGATTTAGGGAAACGAATTGACTCTCTGAGTAATGAGCAGCAAAGTTTCAATCTAGCTAGCCAAAATGACTCAGATAGATACACGAGGAAACCTCAAATCGCACCTCTCTACAAAATAATGGAGAAAAGATATGAGGAAAGAATACTTTTCCCTGAATTAGAAAGACGGAAGCACATCCTTAGTATGAGACATAAACTTTTCAAACCACTTGGAGACCATGCATTTCAATCATTTCAAGAACAATATCAGCAAGAAAAGTTGAAATATGAAATCCCTAAACATCGAGAACAACAGGAAGAAATATTAAGTCACCCAAAACCAAAAAGATATCATTCAAAAACCATTCATCAAGTCGTTGAATTTGACGAACTGCAGAAAAATGAAGATTTGATCAAGCTTGAAGAAAAAAAGAAACTGTATCAAAAAAAAGTCCAATATGGCAGAGCAATAAAGGAAATTTATTTTCCGATGGTGGTCAGAAATCAAGAAACAAAATTAAAGCAGGAAGCCGTTCAAGCTCTAGAAAGGTTGAGAAAGATAAGAGATGTCGAGATCATAGAGAAAGAGAGGAACAGCTATCGGTTTGAGAAACCTAGATTCAGGTCGGATGGGCGTGAGAGACCTCTCTTCCCGCAGGAGAAAAGTGGTTCAAATAGTCCTGACCCAAGCGATTTTAGAATCTTGCCAAAACCCAAGATCAAAGCAATCGAGTCAAATCGACAATTCGAATCAGGGTTCGGTACCTTTGATAGTATGAAAACAAAAGAGTCCCAAATTAGAAGCTTCAAAGCTCGAAAACATTCTCCAACTCGAGAGTTCGGAATTGATTCATTGAAAAAAACTCAACCACTTTCGAATGAGTTCGAATTTACACAAGAAAATTCAGCTGAGAACAAAAGAAACTATCCCAATTACCTTGAAGAATTGAAGCGAGAACGAAGAGAAATTGAAAGGAAACAAAAAGATGTTGTCAAGAAGAAGAAGCAACAACCTTGGGATCGTTATATAAAGGATCAAAATCTTAGTTGTGCTGAAAAAGTTACGTATGTTCTGAATGATGCTAAAATTTTGGAAGATAAAGCTAAACTCAGATATGACAGACTACTGAGGAGATCCGCTGACATTAGCTATGAAGGAACAAATGAAGAAGAAACCATTGATGAGCTTTTTGTTAGTGCGATTAAAGCAAAATTGGCTGTTTTGAAGGAGATCAATGAAGCTGAAAATTTAAATAACAAGACAACATTATGAATAGCTTCATCAATCTTCGTTTTATTTTTTCATCTTCTTTTTCAGAATTGAAAAAACATTAATCAACATTAATCCATTGCTGGAGCTGAAGAAGGTGAGTGAGTTTAGCTTTTTCAACACTAACGGGCAGGGTTAAATTTTTTGAGTTAATTGTTCGAAGCAATGTCACTACTTTGGTGTTGTGAATAAGTTTCTTATCATCAAAAATTTTAGTTTTTGTTGTTGATGTTTCTGAAAAAAAGTAAAATTCTACGAGCTCATTCTAAAAAACAAAAACAGGTAGTTTTTGTCGAGACAACTGCATATAAATTGTGTACATATCAAACTAGTGATTATATATCTGAGAGCAGATCTTCCATGAGAGTTCGGTCTTCTTCAGGAGTCGAGATTGATTTTCGTTGATCAGCGATTTTCGGATTCTTTACAGCTTTCTTGCTTGACTGATTCAGCGACTGTGCAAACTTGGCGAGCTCATCATCCGCGGCCTGTCTGGCTCGAATCTTGGATTCCGCTGTCTTTGCAGCTTGAGCTTGTTGTTCTCCCTCTTTCGTTTCTGAACCAGCCTTTTGATCTTTCTTTGCCTTTTCTCGTCTATACAAAATGTTAGAATGAGTTGATTTGAGTCTTCAAGAATATAATTTTTACAGAGGATTATCGAAAAGTGCCGCAAGGAGGTTTCTAATTTGTGGTTCTATAGTCTTGTCGGAAGTTCGCTGGAGGTATCTAGTCAAATTAGAAGTTATTATTTGTTTAGGTTAAAATATTAGAAAACCTGTAGCAGATTGATCTTGTATTTTTTCTGAAAGAAACTTTCGATGTCAAGAGGTAATTCAGGAACTTTGTGTAAAGTTGGTATTCAGAGGCCTCGTTAAGCGCGACCACCAATTGATTCACTAATTGCCCATCAAGTTCAACTTTGTCCTAAAGTATACAAGGTTAATATGTAGTTAACAGAAATGGGCTTTACCTTTAATAATTCATTTTCGAAGAAATCATGAGCAGTTTCTGAGAGAGCCACTGGGGCATCGCAATAAGTTTTAATAAGCACTTTAATCGGCTCTGAGACGTTTGTGACCTGAAGTTGATTTTTATCATGTATTACAAAACCATCTCGATCGATTTATTTACTCTTGGATTTGATCTCATTTGCTTCAAGAGATTTCTCAGACCAGCTTCATCATCTCTGAGAGCGGCAAATCCATTTTGGTAATCTTGAGCATCATTTTGAACCCCCATGCTTTGGTATTCTTTGAAGAGTCTTTTTCCCTATTATGGCTTTTGTTAAGTACTGTTTAGATGTATGTATCGTCTTTACGAAGTCATAAATCTCAAACTCCAAGAGCATGCTTGTGAAATCCTTGTAGAATTTAATAAGAGAGGCTTTATTTTTTATTCTCATTTCATCTTGTCTCTTGAGGTTCTCTTCTGCTGACAACCCCTCTTCCTGCCTTGGCTTTCTTGACGATATTAATTCTTTGACCTAAGTTTTTTCGACAGAAATTTTTGTGGAAAAATATAAACAACAAGGATCGTGAGTAAATAATTACCTTTTCAAAGAACAACATGAATCGATCTGTTTCTCTGTACTTCATCAACAACTCCAAATGAGGTCGATAAAGAGAAATATCGATGTCGGCATCATAGTGAGTAACATAGAGCTTTGCTAAGTATTCAACATTTTCGGAGAACTCTCTAAATTTCTTCATCACATCGATGGCCTTCAGCAATTGCTCCTACAAATCAGTTAAGATCCTTTTCAGAAGAAGGAAGAAAAAATATTTACTTGAGAGCTGAGCAAATTCTTTCTAATGAAAAGTGAGCAGATTTCGTAGAGAGTCATCGGAATCTTCTTCTCTCTGCAGATGTCAACTATCAGATCCCAAATGTTGTCAGGAAGGCTCTTCGAATATTTTGCAAAATGAGCGATGGTTCTCTTGAAGCATTTTCTTCTGAAGTCTTCGGAAATGATCTTAAACAGATAGTAGTATCCTGTATTTCCGACTGAATAAGGGAAAACAGACATTCCCAAATATTTGTTATAATCTTTTTCTAGTGTTCCAAACGCCGTCTCCAATGAAATCACTAGCTCAGGGCTATCTGCCAACTGGAATTTTTCGTAGTTGATGTTGAGTCCCAATTTAACAAGTTGAGGATCATTTGGAGTTTTCTTTCCAAGCAATGGCTGGTGGAACATCAAAAAGAAGGTTTTCTCGGGTTCTCTAATGTGGTACTTCTCGAGAGAATGGTTCTTAAAGAAATCTGAAATGAGCATCTGAGCTTTCGTTTGATCAAAATTGTTCCTAGAGGTCCAATTCATCAGATGAACAGCGAGAACTAAAATTACAGGAAGTTATATTCGAGAATCAAGATTGCATCGTCCTTTTCGGTGTGAGAACCGAGGAGACTCTCCCAAAACTCAGGTGTAACAAATACCTCTCTTGGTTCAGCAGTTCGAGTTTCTGATCGTTTAGTCTTAGACACCTCTACAATTATAAAAAACAGTTAGCTGTTGGAAGAGAATAAGGAGTTATATACCAATTGCTTCGAACTGATATGAAGGCTCTTTAAAAATTTCACTTCTCTCGCTTTCTTCCCCTTCAAATAAAGTTGATTTAAGCTCTTTGATCTCCTTTCTGCTGAGGAAAGTTGATGATTTATCCTTGTCTTTGGATTTTGCTTTGCCCTTTGATGCCTCACTGGCCAATTGTGACTTAAATGCCAAGTAATATTATTATTCATTTAAATAGAGAAAGAGAGATAAATACAAGTTCTCTATTTAATGAGTCTTCTCCTTCGGTGTCTGCCTTCTGCTTATCGATTTCTTCCTTTAGAACCAATCGCATTAGTATTGAATATTCATTCGAAATATTACTTGTTTTTGCAGCAATTTTTTGAAATTGCTAAATGGATGATTTTTATCCAAGGTTTCTTCTTTCGTTGCTAAATTATCTAGAGAGTGATCAGCTTGGGTAGACTCTAAAAATAAGAATACCAGTCTCGTCAGTTTCGTTGGTTTCTGACAACTCCTTTTTGGTGGAAAAGCCTCGGGTCTGGGTTCGTCGTACGTTTCCTCCCTTAGCGCCTCGTGCGCCGCGATAAGATTCGTCGCTATCTTTTTGTGGATGATTCCAGTAAATCGTTCGATTTTTGTGGAATATTTTTAGCTTTTGTGCAGCTTCTGCAATGGCTATCGCTCTTGATTTAAGATCAGTCTCAGAGCTTGTAGAAAATGTGAGCATCTTATGGAGATCTTTCTCGTAAGTGTCTTTGAGGGGTTGCGAAATTAAGGCTTCATCATGCACTAACTGATATAAAACTTTCAAGTCCCCATCAACGAAAGCTCTCTGTAGTTTATCGGTGGTGCTCTCAGGTCCCTCGTTAACTTTTTTTTTGCGATTTTCTCGAGGAGCTAGATGACAAGAGAAGAGAGATTTATAATTATATAGAGTCTAGAACGACGTGTTTACTTTTGAAAAAGCATTCTGTGTCAAAGCGAGTGATGTTAGAGTGGTTGAAATAAACAGCAGCGTTCTTCTTTGAAAAGTTCTCATCGAAAAGATTGCTTCTCGCTGGGTTTTCCTATATTCAGAGTTGTTACCATATATCCGAAGAGGAGTATTCTTACGGATGGAGTTGCTCCTTCCTCAAAGAATCTGAGGCCTGTGCTGTAGCTTTTCGCGATATTCTTTTGGCGCTTCAAAAGGATACTAGGCTAAAGAATAAGTTGTTATTTTAATAAAAATTCTGGAGGAAATAGTTACAAGGGCTCTCTTCAGATAGATGTTATAGTTGTTCTCCCCGAATTCGGTTTTGTAGTATTTCAGTAAATCCGAAAGGTTTGTAGATCCATCATGAACTCTATTAGGTTGAGAAAATAAATAAGGAATCTATATTAACACCATTGATAAAAATCAGCGATACCTTGCGAGAATGGTGAAAACAACTGCTAGTTGTTTCATTCCTGCCTCAAATGTATTTGAGCTCAGGAAAATATCGAGGAAGAGGGACACAAGTTCATTATTTTCTGAGAGGTTGTACCTACAGATTTTTCAGGTAAAATTAAGAATAAATGAAAAAGTTCGGCTCTTTACTTGTATAGAAGTAAATCCGTCAGCTGATTTTTGAATTTCAACTTAGATTGATGGTCCTTCTCCGTTCCCCAGTAAATGTTGCAAAGCTTTGAAGCAAAGAGATCAAAATTAATGTCGGCCTTTATTCGTGATATCAATTAAACGATATGTGTGAGAAACTTACCAAAAATGTTTGCTTGCTGCCATGGTACAACTGATAAATAAGGACCATGTAATTGAAATTATTGAGGTGGTGGAAATTCTCAATAAATCTATTGATTTCCATTAGTCTCTCTTTCTGAATCGGTCTATCGGTTGGCTTGTGATTCCATAATCTTGCAAGCTTTCAAAGAAGATTTATGTTATGCCAGCAGAGGAAAATATACTTCTAAAGCATCCAGATAGCTACTGTTCTCAGCACAGCTGTTCATTACTTCAATGAGTTCTTGTGCGGAAATGAGATGAGGATTTGCTTCAAAAAACTCTGGCACCATGAAAATCTTCAAAATTTTAACGAACTCAGGGTAACCCAACAAAAGCCTTTTTGTTCATATTGAGAGTTATAAGAATATGTGTTCACGTCGCAGATATTTCATACCGGAATTCATCTTCATAAAAGATGTTGTAGATGCGATGGGAAAATGCGTATTTTGTGAGCTCAATGATTTTGTTGATGCATTCTGCCTTGCTAACCAAGTTAATCTCATTTTCGTTTTCTCCCTCTCCGACAAGAGATCCCACTTCCTTTTTTAGCCCTTCTATTGTTAGCCCTGTATCCGCCTGATCACGAAGCTTTGGAGCAAATATTTCGTGTAACAAGAAGTTTTTCGAGTAGTAAGAGACACTCCTTCTAACTGCCTAATTAAAGAAGAAAAAAAAAAGAGAGCACATTTAACAAATTAATCAAAGAAGAAATTTACCATAGCGATGTCGGCTTGAGTATCTACAGCGGATTCTCCAGTAGTAGCTCCGGAAGTAAAGATCTTGAATTCATCGAACAGACTGTCACTTCTCTCGTACTTTTTCAAATCTTCTGCAATGAGAGCTGGTCGCTTGCTTGATAAGAGAACTGAAGGGTCAATCTCTCGAGAGATAACTGTCCTTCTTCTTCTCACAAATTCCTGAGGTAAAGCCTCTTCTTCAGTTTCGGGAATCGGGGTATCCACAGCTTCTTCAACAACACCTTCACCTGATTGGACTTCTCCTTCGGCCTCTCCTCCTTCTGCAACCTCTTCCTTCTCCTCAGTTGAAAATAAGTTTATTGCAGTGGCCTTGGCGAGCTGTTCATTTTTTGAGAACAGGACTCTTGCAACTCTTCCAGTGGATTTCAATAGGTTTAGCATCTTCTGCTACTCCAAAAATCTTTATTTATTATTCTTATCTCTCTCTATCAATTAAAGCCAAACGTGGAATAAAATTTTGAAAATCCAAATAGATCCTTGGACTTTAGTTCAAAATTGGTAGTTCCAGCTCAATAGAGAAGGTTTCGCCATTGGAAAATGTATTCTTTGAGGGCTTTGGTTTTGATGGATATTCCTTTACGGTTTTCAAGAACAAATAAGATGCTTAAAATATGACTTCAAACATCAAGCTCTAATGTTTGTTGACGTCATTTATGAGAACTATAATCTATTTAAGCCAAATAAAACTCTTTTGAATGACCAGGTCTAGAAGTCTCTAGAGAAATGAAAAGTATGATTTGCAGGCGAATATTTTCTTGTTCATCTGCTTATTGAAAAATTTACACATTTGAGCGATTTGGATCATTATGAGTTGTCAGCATTCTGAAGGAGAGCTGCGATTCGAAAGAGAGAAAGCTAAGAAGATTTCGTATCAAAGACTGATATTCTCTCTGAGATGGAATCTTATGAAAGTTCGAAAATAGTTGATGTACGATGATCCATAAAAATTGTAAAATTCACTGCCAAAGAAGTATCATCAACCTATGAAATACACTCAAATTTATTCGTGTATTAGAGTGAGAATGGAAATATATTTTTTTTAATTTAATGAAGCGGACAAAGCTTTAGTGACAAAAACTTAGCAAATTGGTATTTATATTTCATTATTATATGGAACTGCAAAATTGATAGTAGGAGAAATTTCACAATTTATTTACGAATATAGCACTGGAGGCTACTTAGATAAACTCGCTCTCTTGAAAAAGAACCTTCGACTAGGAAACAATATCGTGAGAGTAATTCTCACATCGATTAGCAAATCACTTGTGATTAAACGATTAGAGTCTGATTAATCTAATTAATACAACTGAAGACGAAGACTACTACTACTAGGCACTCTTGAAGAAATGCTACAACGAAATTTTCAAGAAATGAAAATTCGATATTCTTTAATTTGGCGAATGATGCATGAGCTTCTTGGCTGAAATATTTGATCTAATATGATAACAATGTAAATTCAATGCCATTATTATAGATATGATGGCTGGAGTGAAATTAGAAAGATTTTGTTCATCGAATGAACTAATAATGAAATCAGAAAAGAAAGAATATTTCTTCGTTATCTATTGTACTAATTGATCGAAAGAGAACTACAACTGTGATATTATTTCAGCTGGAGAAGAGGGACAATATTGGTATCATATGAACATCCTGTTCTGACAAGAGAACGGTTGATAAATATAGGTGCTAGGGATTTCTCTTGAACAGAAAAGGGAACTCCAGAAATTCAAAAAATAATCAATCATACTTTTTATGAGCTACAGCTCTTATAATAAATCATTTTGTAAAGTTTGGTTTGTGAGGCATTTTCAATTAATTTGTGAAAGGCTGCATAACTTCGAAAGATTATAAATGCAAACATTACAAAACATATCATAATTCACTCGTATCTTCAATCCTTCTTCGCTACCCTTCTGTAAAAGAGTATATATGGTTGACTTCTAAGAGCGGCCTCCCTGCTGAGCAACTTGAAATGGCTGTCACTATACCAGACCCATTCAGAGTCCTCTCTAATAAGTTCTTGTTAGTACCAAAGAAGACTCCTGGAGATAATTACTCGAAACGATGCTTGACGTAACTCACATAGTGCCCTCCATTTAAGTTTCCGGAATGAACCACAATACCATATAATTCGTACAAGAAAGTTGGCTCTGTCTGCTCCTCGAAGGCATCGATCTGATTCTTTTTCACTAATTTTCAAAAGTAAGTTCATCACTGGAATATTCCATGGGAAAGTACCTTTTAGCAGCGTAAAAGGATCTAAATTCAGATATTCAGGAAATCTGACATCTGTATTGACTTTCTCGAATCTGTTAGGACCTATCTGTCTGAATCTTTTCAGGACAATGTTCAAAATTTGAGGCGGCTCATAGATGAAAAATCTTCTCCAGCTTCCACCTTTGCGACATCATAAATATGAAGAAAACTAAAACAGAATTACTGCTAATTTGCTTATTTTTTTCACAGGTTTCACACTTGTAAAAATTTGTTTTTTGTGTGAGCAATTCGAAGGATGCGAACTCGCGAAGGCATTCTTCAAGTGAGATCTTTTTTTTGAGAACAGTCTTTAATTCTGAAAAGATGAAAAGTGAATACGCTGCCACTTGTAGTTTTCGGAATCTGAAGCTGGTTTTCCATAATGGGTTCAAGCAAAACATAGAGATCTGGATCAAAATTAGGAATTTGAACCTCTTTTAGTTCATCCGAGCTTATCGTTCGGTACTTTCTTTTAGAGTCATTCTCTTCATTATTCTGTTTGGAATCAACAGTGGGTTCCTTCTCCTCTTCTGGAGTTGACTGATTTTCTGATTTTTCTGTTTTGCCTGCTTTACCTTGAGTTTTTGAAGTAGTGGACTTCGGAGCAACGATCTTTGGTTTCTCCTTCCCAATGGCCACGGGAATGTCTAAGCACAAATCAAAGGTGCGACTTATGCTTTTACAGTCATTGCATTTAACTTGCGAGAGAATTCATGTTAGAAATGATGTCGCTAATGAAGGAAACTACTGTAATTGCAAAGATAACCTCCAAAAACATGCTCGATGTGAGTCAATTTCTTTTTTCCACCCTTTTTAGACTCTGCAATCTCAAGTTTTGAGAAAAGTCGTTCCTCACAGGTAGAGAGTGAATCTTCCAATATATTAGCTGAGAAGACTCAGTAGAGTGCTTACCAAGTAAGGAGCGGAGCAGCTCCTGAGCATCTTGTTGAGAAAATCCTCTGAACTGAGAGAACCTATTGAAGAAGTTATTCTTACTGAAACGATTGATCGGTCAATTTACAAATGAGAGATCGAATGAAAGAGAGGAGATGGATCATAAATATTGTTTTTAGAAGCGCGGGCTCCCGTGATGAATTGCTGAAACTTTTTTGCAACATTCACAGTCCCTCCAGATCCGCTCGCGGCTGCCCCTTTCTTGTTCTTCTTGCTTGATGTGCCTTTTGATACTGTAACAAACCCATCATTAGAAGGTTGCGGTGTTTGATTATCTTCAAACACATCGACGTCCATCCCTTTTTTGCTAAATATCTCTCCATTCACATAAGGTTCAGTGAGCAAATCTGTTGCATTTAGGCACTTTTCCGAATATATTTTAGCAAATTCATAAAGTAGCTATTTTCTCACTTGCATCACAGAATTGAAAAAGCATGTGTTTCCGATATTTCTAAGCCCAAATATTGCGCGATTCGATGCTATGGAAACGGCTTTCTTGTTCTTTTCAATTTTGCTGTTGTCTGACTCTTTAATGGTTTTAGCCTCTTCAAGAAACCCATAATCGATATTTTTCGGTTTCTGCTTGCTGTTTTGCTTGAAAATAAGTTGTTTAATGTCATCTCTAAACTTTGACAAATTTTTGATTTGCTGATCCGCCTCATCTCCTGCCTCTATCATAGAGTCTATGTCATCATCACATCCATAGCACCTTTTTGGTATTTAGTGAAACCAATAAAATTTGACAATATTCATACCATATTACGCCGCTTGAAAAGTTTACCGTGATAAAATGTGTTGAATTGTCATTAAAATGTTTCAATGCACATTTATTTTCAGTGTCACGGCCACACCCCATGTTGCCACACTCCAAGCACAGCCAAATCTGGTCGTCTTCTTCCTCTTTTTTTTCGTGTTTTGAAAAACACAAGGTAATGTCTGAAACTTTCGAAAAGTTGTTGGAAACTTTCTCTTTCTTTAGCTAATTACATGAAAACATATGCTCAATCCAAGACTCAAAGCCATTATTACTTTCCGATAGTGGGCACAAGCCTTTTTCATTATTTTATTTTTGGTCAGATTTAGAATGTAGCCAATTGAAAATTTTACAAAGAAAAAGAAGGATACTTTGCGAATTAAATTAGAAATTGAAAGGACTCCAGAAAATACGAATAGTTGATAAATATTCATTTTCTCACTTTTTCCCTGACGAAAGAACATTGTCTCTTTTTTTCCCTGAATATGAATTCACAAGATCTCTTAGCCCCTCCGTACATGCGAATTGTTCCTCAAATGAAATCAAAATTCCATATTGATCTATATATACTCGTAATTTCAATTCTTACATGCATTCTAGCTGAATACTTGCCGTGATATTTTTTGCTAACTTAACCTTGATACAGACGAACAATATATAGTCACGAATTTTCTAAAATAGTAATCATTCATAGTGAGACTCACATACTGCAATCCATTTGTTATACTAATGTGCTTTTTAGACACATAATATTTGGAAATATCTAAAGAAAAGAAGAGGATAGTTATTCTCCCAAATTCACCTCTCTGTTCAACTGATTTGCATTCATAAAATACACTGAGAAAATCATATCTTTCAATGTAATTACTAAAGTGAAGTTTTTGTAAATTGGTTTGCGACTAATTAAATTCATTTGTTGAGTTAGAAAAATAAGTTTTCTCTCTGAATATCCTGAACCCTTATACTTGAGCTAACTAATCTCAAGTGAATCTGAATGTTTCACAGCAATCGCGGTCTGAAGTTAAGCAAACAAACTAATGCATAGGTTTCTAACGGTTATTACTAAGAAGGAGGTTTGGTTTTTTTTCTTGGGTATTTACAATTTCCTCCACGTATTCTTTTCAATAGT
>ENA-UOTZ01001790-UOTZ01001790.1-compost-metagenome-genome-assembly--contig:-NODE-1790-length-13308-cov-9.712418_pt1 | contig 13308 bp, 10 predicted proteins | sample MGYA00238144_ERZ746983 | MGnify/ENA primary metagenome ERZ746983 (study PRJEB28759, sample SAMN06268863) | compost metagenome | isolation source: single cell | place: USA: California, Emeryville, Joint...
TATGTTCACATCTGATATTAAACAGATTCCATACTGGTCAATAGTTGCAACAATCTCTCCGTTAGGATTGAAATCAAAGCCAGCCACGAAGTTGTCTAGATACAATGATGTTAAAATGGGTCGGCAGCGGGAAATAAATTTATTAATTACCATATTTAGTACTATATTGGGAGTACCATCTCGATTTTCGGATGAGTTTTACAATACCATCGGACTTTGATGTGTCAAAATTAAACAGATGGTAAGCTGTCTTTCCTCCAACACACATTGCTCCAAGAAAGTACCTTCTTGGGTTATACGCTACATCTCCAGAGCCAGTCACTAGAAAAGGAGAATATATGAGATAGATTTTAATTAATGAAGATTAAACCTCCAGAGACTTCCTCAAATGAATATATTTTCTTAGTCTGGCCTTTTTGTGAGACATCGAACACTTCTAGATTGGCGGATTTGTACTCGTCGTGGTGAACAGAAACAAGAAGTCCTGTATTGGCAATCTCTTTTACGTGGGTACGACTATGATCTTAATGTATTGTGACCGAAGTGAATCAGAAATGAAAGGCTAAAAAATACCAGTCTTGCTGAGTTTCACTCCATCGAAATGAGCAAATTCTTGCTGCGTTTCGATTTCAACAATACTAATCTTATTATTCTTGGATGAGGACCAAGCAAGTAGCTTCCGCTGTGAAGGGATGTTATCTATTTCAAAAAGGGTCCATGTAATGATGACAACAAAAACTATAATACCAATTGTTGTTAATAATTTCTTTAGAGAGTCTTCACGCGCTTCATCGTGCAATTGCTTTGATTTCTCGTCGTCGAGATTGGATGAATCCTCTTTTTCATTGTTTGTTGGAAGCATTTTTCTTGTTTTCTGTTTACTTTTTTGGTGATTTGAGATTTTGAGATTTGAGAATGAATAAATTTTATTTCTTATGGTAACTCTCTGATCTTAATTAATTATCTAGGCTGAGGAGAAACCAGATATTACTAACTGTTCCTCAATTTTTATTCAGAGAATGAATCATAATTTTTGAAGCCTATTCCATCTCTGTTCAGGCTTTTTACGCAAAAATCGAAAATGAGCGACAGTAAAAGAGGCATAACAGCATTTCAAGCGGACTTTCTGAATTATCCCTATATGCCTCCAACATCTTCGGAAATTCATTGAAATATATGAGAGTCTATCAAAGATTTCTTGCAATAACTCGTTTATCCAGGCTTGGTTTGGGTCACTTTCATAAAAAAACCTACTACAACACAAATTCTTTTTTGCTGTAGTGTGAGGTTTCTGAAGTGCCATAAAATAGTTTACTCTCTTCGTATCATATTTAGCTAAATTAAAAAAAGTAACCCCCAATATGGCATTCCTAACTTGATAGAAATGGAAATTTGAGAGGCAGTTGAATGTTTGAGCTCCTTTTCTTCGGCCAATAAAGATGACTTAAAAGTTTTCAAGGGTTTGGAGCGCCCTAAGGCGAAACCCATGCGCAAGACTTTCTCGGACTTATTTTCAGCTTGAGTCTTACCATCCTTCGGATTCAGTGTTTCAGACTGCCCTAGTGATATTTAGCAGTCGCAGCTGGAAAACCGATTTACATCGAATGCAGAAGGTAGTTCAGGCTGATAGATGTAGGCAACAGAGTGATTCTTAAGCTACTGTCACGACTGATTGTCCAAGTTGAGTGTGCAGCCAGCGAGCATTTATCAATGGTGTTCTGATCACCACAGCTTTTGCAAGCTGTCATCTTCCAGTTTGATATCGACTACAATTATAAACATCCAGCTCCATATATGCTTATCGAATATTTAGAAATTTGATTTGGTTGGAAAAATATCTTTGGAAAAGTATAAGCGATTCTTCAGACGCCATAGAAACAATAGATGTTCTATAAAGGTTGATCTGAGCTGCCCGTTAATAAATGCCTTTTTCCTCGGACTCTGTAATACTAAAGAATTAGTATTTATTTACTCTTCCATTGTATATTTTAAAGCTCGCAGATATAGCTTTCATGGAGAAATACAGGTAATATAACTAAATACAAGTTTGCTACGATAGAGTTTCAGGATGTGAATTACACATTAACTTAGTATTTGAGGATATTCGCAATAAATTTATACCTAGTTAGCTTATCCAATATCATAATGTTTTTTGCTAGTAACATTCGATTAATTACTACAATGTAATTTATATTCAATGAGCAATGTTTAAACATCACTTCTAATTTTATTTTTCAGGGTTCAAACTCAATATACGAGGCAAATAAATGTTAAGAAATAGTATTACTTTAGACTGACGGCAATTTTTTAACAGTACTCCCGATAAATTATTGATTAAATGAAGAAACTTATTCTGCTATACTCTATTACTTGTAATGTGTTGTTACCTTGAAGCATTATTGATAAAATTGTTCTCATTGTAATTTCATGATAAAATTTTGATTATAAAATTACTAACCTCATGATTAATTAAATAGGCAGAAAATCCAGTTCTCATACGAAAGTGTGCATCAGAATAAATTAATGCTAGCAGCAAAGAAGTTTGTCGCAACTTTAGGAATACAAGTAAACAGCCATACTCACAAAATTAATACTAACTGGGATTTGTTAGATTATGGTGCATCTGTCTGATTTATCGGATAGGAAAATTAAAGGCAATGCTATTTGAAATGGAAATAAGTATATTGTATATCTTTAGCAAGTTAGAAGAGTTTATCAACAGCAAACCTTTAAGCATATAAAAAAATGATATCTATTTCATATTCATTCCAATCTATGACCGTGTAATAGTAAGGTTTCTCGAGATTGAATTGAATCAATCAAAATTAGCGTGTCTTTTCCGTTGTTGACTTCTCCTCTCTCTTTTTTTAATCAGTTCTCTTTTAGATGAAGCACACTGACATAGCTGCCTCTACTCAATGAGTTAGTTCACAATAGTTTGCCTGCACAAATAATTTACCACTGTCTGGTGTAGTTCCCTTATAAATCACCTTCCCAGCTTTCAAGTCTATCAATTTCACCGAATTATCGAAAGAAGAGCTGGCAAGCATATCTCCATTATTATTCCAACGCACACAAGTGATACTGCCTAGAAGATATTAATTATAAGGAGTAACCGATCGCATTGTCCATGAAATGAGATGATAACCATTATGCGAATCTGCTCTACTAATCACTTTCGCGATCTTCGCCTTCCGCCGATCATAAATTTTGACGCTCTTATCGCTCCCACCAAACGCAAGTAAATTCCCATCATTCGGACAAACATCGATCCAATTCGTCCTATCTAGATTGACATCGTTAATGCGAGTAAATGATCCGTAATCACTAGAACTGTCTTCAAGGTGGGCTGACTTTTTCAATACTAAGATATTCTTCTTCACATCGAAGATATTGAGACTCTTTGAATCATATTTCACAAATATTGACGAGTCACCACTAGTGCTCCATCGACACCGACCAAATGGGTCTGAAGAATGAATGCAGATGAAAAAAAGCTCAAAAAATTAATTCATTTACCTTTTTTCAGTTTCGTCTCTGCGTTCCAACAATTTGTTTCTATGGTAGATACAATAAACTTTCCATTTCCGTCCAGAGCGGCTACAATCTCTCCATGAGGGTGGAAGTCAAAAGAAACGTTCCAATTCACTATTTAAATAGTCGGTGCATGTAAATTGATGCATGAAGCTTCAGACCAGTTACTCCCGAATGATGTGGTGTCAGAATTCCATTTAGTCTTTCTCAATAGCTTCACGCTGCAGCCACTCTTTGAGCGACTATACCCAGTATCGAATATATGGTAAGCTATCCTCTCACCAATGGGAATTGCACCAAGAAAATTTCTTCGTGTATTGTACGTCACATCTCCGTTTCCTGAAACTAATAAATCAGAAATCAGGAATCGAGTTTCAGATAAGGAATCGAGTTCGTATTTTGATAGCGGACTCGAAAAAATTTAGAAAAACTATGATTTACATCCGTAGATTCTCTCAGAGGAGTAAACTTTCGCTTTCTTTGAAATATCAATGATCTCCATCTTAGCAGTTTTTTCTTTGCTATGGTGGAGGGAGACGAGTAATTGTCTTTGTGGAAGCTCTTTCACATGCGTCCAGGTGTCAACTGCGATTGTAGTTTATATTATTTCAAAATCGAAAAACCATAATTATTACTTATCTTTGTTAGCTGGGCTCCGTCAAATTCCGCATGTTCTTGTTTCGTCGAGAGATCGAGGATTTTAATCTTATTATTAAAGGTAGAGCACCAGGCCAGAAGAGCCGGAGGAGCTGAATCTACTGTAAAAGTATTTGAAATTCTATTCATAACAAAATGGAAACGGCACTATCCATCATGTGAAGTAACTTACTTTCTGTTATAGTATCAAGAGAGGAGTTAATGTGAGAATTCGTGAGAGCTTGCTTCGATTCTTCAGGGTAGCTCTTATCTTTGCTATGCATCATTAATATTTGCCGGGGTTTTGAGAGTTAAATAAAAATATTTAATAAAACATTGACTCAAATATTGTAGTTAACTATTCGATTAGTATCTTAGCCCAATAATCAAATGAAACGACATTTTGCTGCGAATATTCTACAGCTACATTATCCTAGCGATAGACTCTTTGCTTATTGACAAAATTACGATACCAAAGATATGAGCTATGTTCGAATGAGCCCAGGAAAATTATTTCATGTTTGATAGAGTTTAATTCTTCATTTTGAAATTGTAATTTCATGGACTTTCACTATTATTTTTTATTTTCGCATACATTTCAATGTGATCGCTGTAAATTAGATCCAACTGTCAATCAAATCAGGTAATGACATCCAAGAGTAAATCCGGCACTGCATTTGATGTTTCCAGTTTAATGACTAAAGTCATTAATTTTTCTCTTTTTATTTATGATAAAATCCTGATACATTATTGTTATGGCAAGTGCAATTGTCAAGAAGGGATTTAAGTTCTTATTCGACTAATTTTTGGAAATTTAGTGGCGTTCTTTTAATATATTTCACGAACATCTATCTATCAGCAATTCACTTAAATTTTGAAGCGAGTGTTTCTTTTCCTCTCACCTTATGAGAATAAAAACCAAAGCCTAAAATGAGGTAAAAGTTTGTTACTACTTGTCATTTCACTTTTTTATTTATTGGTATTGGTTCTGTTGGATTTGTCTTAATTCTAATTCGTGCTTTAGATCAGTACCGAGTATGAAACTACAACGTCTCAACAACTAGGAGAGTTTCTTCAATACACTTTAACGTAGTTGTAATGGATTCTCACAATAATTTCTTATAAGTTTTCAAGAAATCTAAGGAACAGAGATAATAAGAACAGGGGAATAGCGTATAAGTCTCAAAGTTAACTAGATCTATAAAGGTAAATTCATGAGGTTTCCAACATTAGTTTCACTAAATGGTTTGAAAACAAAGAGTTTTCTGCCTCAACTTTCTTGTTTTAGCCTTCCTCCTCGAATTTAATCTGTGCTTAAATGAAACAGACAGATGTTGGTCGCTCTAAAAATTAAATAACAGTGAGCTGTCTTTAATAAAACAACAATTACTTTCATCTGAGGTGAATCCAGTGTAGAGTATCTTTCCCGTTGTGAAGTCTATCAGATTTACTCTCTTATCCTCAGATCCACTGGCGAGCATGTCTCCAGTCGGACTCCATTGTACACAATAGACTTGCTCTAGAATATTTTTTTTGTTAAAGAGAAAATTGAAATTAGAAATGTCAGGAAAATTAAACAAATCACAACGTTTTACTGTTATGTATGTCATTAAAGGATTTGACGATCCTCAACGCTCGCTTGTCAAATAGCTTTATACCCGTGTCACAAGCTACTGCCAATAGATTCCCATTACTTTTGCAAATATCGATCTCACGACTGTTAACTAAATACACGAGAGATCATAAGATCGAGGGTGGCATCAAAATAGGTAAAAATCGGTCCAAAGTAGCAACTCAGCCATCGAATGAAGGAGAGAAAGAAAGACGAAATCGAAAAGAAACATAGAAAAGATGGATAAGTCCCAACCCAGTTCAATTGGTCGCTTGAGTATAAGAGCTTTCTTTTCTGCATCGAGTATGCGAAGATCGTTCTGCTTGATAAATAATAAAGGTTCACAAGTATTGATGCTCCACCTACAGCGGCCATAAGGGTCTAAAGAATAATTGTTAGATCAGAAGAAGTAATAGAAGCGATAGCAATAGTAATGACTAGCAAAAGAGTAATGGTGAAGGTAGAAAAGCTGATCAAGGGACAGAATATTTTTTCACAATGTACGTTACCAAGGGATTTCCTTTCACCTAACTTTTGATGATAGATGCAATTGTCGGTGTTCATATCAGATATTGAGCAGATTGTATCTGCGCCGAAAGTCGCGACTGTATCTCCAGTGGGATTGAAATCAAAGCTAGAAATCCAGTTCTCCTCTAAATATATATGCGATCAATATATGGAGCATGAGTAATTATAAATACCTGTATCAACTTTGTGTTGTACAGGCCACCGTGATTTTCTTAACAGCTTTATATCATAGTTGCTCCTTTGTCCAGAGTATTCGATTATCCATAAATGGTAAGCGATTTTTCCTGTTAGGGGGATCGCTCCAAGGACATTCCTTCGTGTATTATATGTTAAGTCTCCGTAGCTAGTCGCTAAAGAGAGCATTATTCACGAAGTTATGAAATTGAGAAAATAAGCTCAATAATATTGCCAAAAACCATCAAAGACGAGATAATCTTTTACTTCCAAAGATTTCTTCAAAAGAATAAATTCTTCTTGCGCATTGTTTCTTTGAAAGATCGAATATTTTCATATTTGCTGATTGAGAACGGTAGTGATTAAGCGAGACCAGCAATTTGGTGTTTGGAATTGCTTTCACAGATGTGAACCACCCTGAAAATGTGTTATCGATGGTACTTTCGATTAATTAATGTAATGCCAATACCTCCTGTTTTTATTTGAACCCCTGCAAAGGAAGCATAATTTTGCTGCGTTTCAAGTTCTATGACATCGATATTATTTGTCGGGGATGAAGACCATGCTAACAATGTGGAAGGCATGAGTATTCTCTCTTCTTCTAGTCAATGGTCGGGCAGTTAAGTCATCAAACGGTTGGAACAATGATATTGAGGGGCATTTTAGTTTGTGAAGAGAGTATTACTTATAAAAGAGTCATTTTACCTATTCTAAGGGGCTTTTTAATCGAATCATCTGCTGACATATCATATTTGTCTTGCTTTACCTCCTCAAAACCAGAGGAAGTAAGTTTTTGGTCATCTATTTTCTCATTTTTCAAGGACATCTCGTTACAATATGTGATTAAAGCACGAGCGGGAATTTAAAAATTTTATTTGATGTATGAAAAATGTCCAAATTCAATCTCGATTAAATAACTGCAGGCGAAATTAGATGATAGGACAATTGATTCAAAATAGAAGATGAAAATCCAATCCAAAGAATTGAATCATTAGCTCATTATGAATAAGCGAGTGATGAATTGGAGCCACACGAATGATCTTTGCTTCTCACTAATTGATACGAAGTTGTAGCCATATATTACATAAAATGCGAGGATACCTTCGAGTTTAAGCTTCCTTTGGAAATTGAATAAAAATTTACTTCTTCTTAGATCTCAACTCATAAGAGCTTCCGTGTTATAAAAGAGAAGAAGTTAGATCTAATGAACAAAGTTTTAAAGCTTTCACTTCAAATAAATGGTTGTCCTTTTGAGGATATATCGACTATGAAAAACCAATTTTTTATGGGACCAACGCAGAATGTTAAGAGTCCATTTTGGAAAAGAATTGCAAATACTCTTTGAAATTGCAAATTTTGATTTGTTTATAATTAAAATATTTATCGTCGGTTCTCAAAACAAATTGAAAGAAGAAAAATTCGATAATATATGCTTGAAGAATCAAAATCAATCTACAATGACAAGCAATTTGAAAGCATTCTGAACGGTAAACAGTCTTGAATTTGAATCCTTTTTGGCCTTTTAGTGGATGTGTTCATGCTTTGCTGTTCATCTGATCGAATATTCGATAGAATCTTCTAATCTGAATCTTCTCGCTTGGTGTTCAGTGTTCAATAACAATATCAGCGTCATTGATGCTGAGTCCAAGGAGTATTATGCAAATTTTGCCGGAACCCAACTTCAACACAAGGACAGTATTTATTTCAACCTCCTATATCAAATGAACACTACATACATTTACCAAGGCTATCTCGGTTGGACACATGTCAAAGAAATTTCAAATACCGGACTGCTAGTTTCTCTACATCATTCTTATAATAAAGCAGCTAATATGGAGATATATGCTATTTCTCAGAAAGGAAAAACGAGGAAAATTTACTCGTTCGAGGAAGTTGTTGGAGGTATATTACGTTTACATATTCATCGCTTTTTCGTGTTAAAAGCCAAGCTTATCTCTTGTGTTTTCTCTATTTGTTGAGAATTCTTTTTGTTCATATAATAACAACATTCATCTTCAGTCGTTGGATATGGAGACGTTGCTTATAATTCAAGAAGAAAGATCCTTGGTGCATTATCTGTTCGCAAAAAAGCTACTTATCATCTGTTCACTGTTGAGCATAACTTACATCACAAAAGCAACGATGATGTAAAGTTATTAAGAAAGACGAAGTGGCATAATCACCATAGTTATTTAAGGAGTAATTGACAGCAATTTTTCATGACATTTTTGATAATCTTTCTCGACAATAATTATTTGATTTAACAAATCCAAACTCATTTGTTTTTAATTTTTATAGATAATGTGATTACCGGCTTCGACTTTGATCCTGCTGGCGAGACTGCGGCAATAATAGACTCTATTGGAATGTGCTCGATATCAAACCTTAATTCGAACCATTGTAATTTCTATCTTCAGATGAATAGCATGAAGTACTCCGGTAATTTTTTAAATATTTCATTTTTCAAAACCTTTTAATTCTTGCTCCTAGATATCATGGCTCGTTGTAGGTGGAGTAGCAATATTGGAGAACCCACTGTGTTCATAAGGTTCGATCTCAATAAACTGAACATTCTCGATGTTGAAAAGAAAGTCTTGAATTTGAAAGATCCAATTCAAGTTGAAGAAAAATGTAATCTTAAAATAATTTTTTTGTTACAAATTATCTATAGCTGTCTGGACGTGCTGGATTGATGTTTGCAAATGCGATGGGAATTTACTAGCTTGTGGTAGCGATAACTCCGCTATTAATATTTATGATCGACGTGAAGCCAAGATAATAAGAATCTTTAAAGGGATTCATTCAGGTCAACCATGTGATATTCTGAAACTTTTTTGATTCTTTATGCATATCATATGAAAAGAACTCTCAGTATATTTTTTAGGTATGGTCCATTGCGTGCGATGGAATTCGACTGGAGATCTAATTGCAAGCGCCTCCACTGATCAGACCATCAAGTTAATCGACTTTTCGACTGGGAAGGTCATTCTATCTCAATTCACCTCAGATAAAAGTCATTCATTTGATTAAAACTACTTCTTATGTATTTTTATTTTTAGAAGCGGCTACCTCCGTATGTTTTCTTTAGCTAAGAAAGGCCTTCAAAAAGAAGTTTGAAGATATTTGCTCCAAATAGTGAATTTTTGACCCCTCTAAGACAAGAATAAATAAGAGAGAATAGGAATCGTTAATTTATCATGACAAGATATATATTAATGATTCATTCTATGTTGTTACGATGAGTCAATATGTGTTCCATATGTAAGTTCGGAGCTTGCATCTAGATAAACTAAAATTTAAGTATATAAATACAATTTCCAGAAAGGAGAACGAAGCTGTAAATTTAATTCATGTTCCACACATTAGAACTAAAAGTTTGTGACAGCCTTCAGATCAAAGCATTTCCATTAGAAATTTGGAAATCTGCAAACCCCAAATATTTCAAGTTTTCATTCGAAATATGTTTCGATTGCTGTAGAGACTGATGTAGGAGCTAATAATTGCAAAGCCGTCCTAATCAAGATGTAGTTAGTAGAAAACAAAAGATTTTTCAGGAAATTACAAACATTCGTTCTGAAAATAGGAGCATTCGATCCAGAAACCGGTCAAAAAGAGGTTTTTGTAAACTGAAGTACCCTTTGGTAGGAGCTAGCTTTTACCATCTTATCGACGCAACACAGCTGTGCCATAAAGACTGAAACAGGCTCAATAAATTTAAATGTGAACCAAATGAGTCACGAATTTAATTAATGCTTCCAGTGTGAATCAAGCACTTTATAATCTCAAAATAAACCAAATACTGTATCGAAATCCATCTCACTATGCTTGAAGACATCACCAAACCCGCTAGCCTCGATGTTTTGACGCCGAATATCCAGTTAAACTACAAAGATTACATTCAAATCCAAACTGATTCCAACAATATCACCGGGCATATCATCTACCAAGCTAAATTAAATACAACTGATGAAACACATCACATCAGAGCTTTTAATTCCAACTCAACCATGCCTCATAAAAACATGAATCAAGCCATTACACTATTTCTTCAAGAAACTCTTCGCCTGTGTTATCTCAATCCCGAAGCTATTATTAAAGAGACTTTTGAGTTTTATGATAACAAAATTTGCTATGCAATGAAACCGATAGCGGCACTTACTGATGAAATAAATGGCGAAACCGGAACAAACTCCTTACAGCAGCAGCCACCTGAGGAGCTCAAAACAAATTCTTATGTGGACAAGGAAGACCAGCTTCTTGATCTCAGAAAATATTTGGAAGATCCAAATCCTCTGAAAATTACAACTATTGAACTACCTGAGAAAAACATTGGCGCAGAAGGAGCGCAATCATTGAGTAAAATTAATTCATGGCTGAACCTCACCACACTTGATTTGCAATCGAATAATATCGGCGAAGAAGGAGCAATCGCCCTGAGCAGAAATAATTCATGGGTGAACCTAACAGCATTGGATTTAGAGAAGAATGGTATAGGTGCTGCGGGAGCAATCGCATTGAGTAAGAATAGTGCATGGACGAAGATTACAGCGTTAAATCTCTACTATAATAACATTGGATCTGAAGGAGCGGCGGCGTTGAGCCAAAATAGTTCGTGGACTAATCTGACTATGCTGAATTTACAATCGAATAAGATTAGAGATAAAGGAGCGAGGGAACTGAGCACAAATAGCTCGTGGAAGAACCTGAGAACCCTAAATTTGCAATGGAATGATATCGGTGATGAGGGAGCAGTAGCATTAAGCAGTAATACTTCTTGGACAGAGTTGATGACACTGAATTTACAATGGAATTACATCGGCGATGAAGGCACGGAAGCATTAAACAAGAACAAGGCATGGGCGAAACTTGAATTGCTAGATTTACAAGGAAATACGCCCATGACGATATAATTGCTCTGGGCTCAGGCCAAGGGAGCAAGCAATTGAGTTGGTAAGATTTCTATATCTTAAAATTTTATTCATTTCTATATTATTCAAAAATTCATTGGTTGCTTGCGGCATATATCTATTAATCGATCAGTCACACTATTATTATTATGAAATCTCGGCATTTATCACCATCCAATATTCGGCTCGATAAACCGATCAAGAGTAAAATATCCCATCCTTGTCAAAATGTGTATAAATGTAAGACACAAAGGCAGCCTTTGAATCCCCAATGTTCATTGAAAGTAATTGTACCATAATGATGTCGCAGCCATCATTGTGGTCTTCGAAAAACGAGATTTCTTCATGTGTATTACTAGTGACTATGTACGTTTAAATTAAATTAAAAGTTTTTCTACAAAAATAAAAATCCAGCAATTTAGACTCCGTTAAGTTTGACTTTGCCAAATTTTCGAGGAATATGATCATCTAGGAGTCCCATCCTCTTTTAACTGGCCACAACATAAAATTTATAATAGCCCGTCAGTTCAGAAAACATCAATTCGATTAACACTCATGTTCAAAGATCAATTTAACCAGTAAAACTTTAAATGGTAACTTCTCCTTATCTTCCTTTCGTCTCAGTCATCCCAAATCTAACACGTGGCTCATAAATCATATTTTTGAAACGCCAAACGAGAAGAGCCTCCGTTATTCTTTGGACAAACTCGAAAATGTGAGCATTTCTTCATTTTTTATCTTTTTCTAAACACTGCTAGGCTGTGGACGCCACCGCTCTCTCAACGAATCGAAAAGACCCTCTCACCAATTCAAAAACACAGAGAGCAGATAACCTGACCACCGAATCCTCTGACCCGCTTAAAAACACTCGAGAAAAGGAACCTCCCAAGAATGAAACGAGTTTGAAAAAACCTCTTCCTGATCGACCGATAGGCTCAGGAGTTCTGCTACCTGGAGGTGAGAAAGAACTATTACGGAATTTACCAAAAAAGAAGAATCCGAATATAAAGAGCGACAGAAAAATAGGAGAGGCCATGGAGATGATACAAACTTGGAAAAAGCTTGCTGAGCGATATTTCGACCCAGAGACTGGCTCTTACAAAAAAAGAACCGAAAAAGAAGCAGCAAACAAAATGGGTGTATCGGTATGTGCCTTGAGACATGATCAAAAGTTAATCAAGTAAGACTTAAACTCAATAATTGTCAATAAACATTGTATTTATAAAAACAGTCTTGGAGCAAGGCACGGTTTTAGCTTCCAGAAGCATCTAGATGACTCAATAATATACCTTGCAGCATTTACGAAAAAGTATGAAGGAATGGATACAACAAAAAGTATATTTTGAATTCAAAATGAAATACTTAACTAATGGTTTAGAGAAAGTTGCGCCATATAGGCCAGAATCGAAACGAAAAACTCAGGAAAATAAGATCGGAATCATCCCAAGCATAAAGATGGAGGAGCGCTGGAACTGAGAGGCCTGCACTTTAGGATGCTCCAACAAGTTTTCGAGTTAGTTCAATGTGAAAATAAATATTTAGCAATCGAATAATTTTCTACTCACCAGTAGTGCATTTTCAATTAATACCATCTGTAAATGAGATTGACTTCGATGTAGAATTATGCTCAGCTTGACAGAAACGCAGTCCAAAGCCGTGTGAACCAACATTAATCATTAATAACTGTCCCATCAATCATCAGATTTCTATAACAGGCTTGATGCTAGAATATTAATAGAGCTTACGCTTATTCAATGAGTTGAGCCACAGAATGTTTTCTTGTCCTCAACAGCTTCAATTCGCCGAATACCGATGTGGGTAGATACCCAAGAACAACATGCAATTCTTTCACAATTTTTCTCGCGCTTGTATTGAGTAAAAGCTGATGACTATAAAGAAGATCAATGAAATATTCTG
>ENA-UOTZ01001792-UOTZ01001792.1-compost-metagenome-genome-assembly--contig:-NODE-1792-length-13286-cov-31.574230_pt1 | contig 13286 bp, 5 predicted proteins | sample MGYA00238144_ERZ746983 | MGnify/ENA primary metagenome ERZ746983 (study PRJEB28759, sample SAMN06268863) | compost metagenome | isolation source: single cell | place: USA: California, Emeryville, Joint...
TTTAGACATATCGTTTTTTTATTCCAAGGAGTCATCCTCTTTGATAGAGACAGCAAGGAACCTGTAAAAGAGGAATGGCTACTGATCATACTCGATCTCTCGACTGTAATGTATCCAAAACTGCAGCAGTTGAGGAAGCACTTTCACGTGATCTGAAATTTGGACGAGACTAAAATACCACAAGACCCTCCTTAAATGAAGAGAACTTTGTAATTTCATCTCTGACAGGTACGATGAGATACAGAGATACGATCCCTTTCAATCAGAGTAAGATGATTTATATTATCACAATTTGTATATTTTGATTCAGTGCAATCTCATAGAGTCCTTCAAAAATCAGAAAGTCTTCAGGAATATTTGTGACAGATTCCAGAAAGCTTAAAGTTTGGATCGATTTGCAATATCAATGGTCCCGATTCGTTTATATAGGAGATATGATAACACCGATCTAATACTTCTAACATAGCAATAAAAAAAAAAAATTAGCTAAAATAGCCGGAGCTGCTTTTTCTATTAGCAGAAGAAAAGAGAACTTTGGTTCAATAATTTTGGTGAATAGGTTGAACATCACTATCTCAACGATGTTTTTCTATCAAATAATCTAGACTGTAATTTCGATCGAATTTAATGAATGTCTTAGAACATGTAGCCTTCTAATTTAATACACTTCGATCCTGAGGCCTGGATTACTTCGAGTTCGGTTTGAAGATTACCCAATTTGGATTTATTATATTCTTCTCTATCAATTTCGTACTAATTTCATTACCAGTCAACTTGAGTTGTTGAAGGTTAACCCATGAGTCATTCTTCAGCAAATATTCATATCCTTCATCAGTAATCTTATTATAATCCAATTTCAGTATTTGAAGACTTTTCCAATTTTTATTGTGAGCTAGACAGTTAGCTCCATAGTCTGCAATAGAATTAGATCTAAGGTTGAGTTTTCGAAGATTGATCCAAGTTGTATTTTTGCTTAATTCCTTTGTCCCTGCATCTTGGAGGTCGCATGCAGCAAGTTTTAAGACTTTCAAATTCATCAACAACTTGCTCCTGCTGAATACTTTGATGCCTTCGCGTCCGATGGTATGAAGTTCCAACTTCAAAATTTCCAAGTTCCTCCAGGCTTGATTTTGAGATAAGCAAATGATTCCTTGAGCTGAAATAGGATTGTGAGATAGTTGCAAATATTTTAAGGCTCTCCAGGAAGTATTGGTTTTTAGGCCCTCTGCTCCTAAGCCTTGGATCGAGTTTTTATATAAATTTAAGACTTCCAACTTAACCCAACTTGTATTTCGGCTCAAATACATTGCTCCTTGGTCAGTAAGAGAATTATTAGCTAAATTTAAGGACTTTAAGTTAACCCAGCTTGTATTTTTCGCTAGTCCTTCAGCTCCTTTAGCGCTGATATGATTTTTATCAAGACAAAGCGTTTCGAGCCTCTTCCATATTTTATTTTGGCCTAGATATGAAGCACCAGTATCTTTAATTCTACATGATGATAAATTCAGATATTTTAAATTCTCCCAATAGCGACATCGAGCTATATGAGCAGCACCAACATCTTCAATACCATTTTCACACAAATTTAGAGATTCTAAGTTTGTCCAAGTCGCATTCATCGTCAGGTGGGCAATACCCTGACTTTGTAGGTAATTGATTCCGAGATCGAGAATCTTCAAATTTTTCCATGTTTCATTGCTACCCAATGCCTCAGCTCCTCTAGGATAAATGCCATTGTATTGTAAGTTCAGAACTTCAAGTTTTTTCAAAGTGGTACAGCTGCATAGTTCTTGTATCACGGTTTCCATTCCTAATGCATTCATGGATAAATTAAGTATTTTCAAATTTTCCAACGATTTATTCCTTAGCAAATGTTGGACATCATTTCGGGAGATGCTAGATTCTAGGTCCAACTCATTCAAATTGTACCAATTGATTTTACTGATATATCCATCTTTTTTAGCTTCGAGGAAATGACCAATTTGAAATTTATCTAATTTAATTACTTCCAGATTAGACGAATCCCAATTCTTGAAAAATTTGACAGAATTCAACGGGATCATCCCAGTTAACGATAAGTCTAGCACCTTTAATTTTTTCATTGAGGAGATTTTAAGCAACGACAAAATTTCCTCAGTTTTCATGGGATTTTTCCGGAGTTCAAGCACTTGTAAATTCATCCAAGGGTCACTAACTTCAGGAACACAAGTAAGTGCTGTATCGCCAATATTGTTGTTGTTCAACTTTATGGATTGGATATTGATCCAAGTTTTGTTCTGACATAAGGCAAAGACTCCCTCCGCAGTTATCGCATTCGAGTCCAAATTCAGCTTCAATAATTTTGTCCAAGTTTTGTTCTTGCTGAGATGTGTTGCGCCTTGGCTTTCAACACGATTAAAAGCAAGATTAAGCTCTTGCAAGTTCTTCCAGCTTGTGTTTTCACTTAAGGATTGAGCTCCCAGAGCAGAGATGAAATTATTTTCTAAGTTCAATATTTCTAAATTTGTCCATGTTTCATTTTTGCTGAGACGTCCAACGCCAGAGTCCCTGATAGAGTTTCCCGATAGGTTCAGAGTCTGCAATAGCGACCAAGTTGTATTTTGCGCGATATACTGGGCTCCTCGAGAACCAATGAAGCAATTTTCTAAGTTTAGCGTTATAAGGGACTTCCATGTCAAATTTGCACTAATTGCTTGAGCCCCGAGACCCTCTATAAGATTATCTGATAAATCGAGCGTTTTGAGATTAGTCCAAGTTTTGTTCTCGCCGATAAGGATGCAATGGATTGGATGATAACATTTAGTTTTGAAGTTTAGATCAATGATAAGTTCCGGAGTTGAAGTATTGAGGACATCTAATAACTGTCTATCTATTTTGCCTTCAGACAAATTCACACATTCTAAGTCCTTCAGTCTTTCGTTTAATTGGCCAATCAAAGCCAAGCTGTTTTTGAAATTCGTTGAATTTCCTTGTAGTTCAAGCTTTCTGAGCTTGTGCCAGGTCATATTCTCTCTTATTGTTTCTATACCCTCGCTTTCAATCATATTTTGATATAAATAGAGTTCTTCAAGCTCCGTCCAAACTGAATTTCTTCCAATAGTGACGGCTCCCTCGCTCTTGATCTTATTAACACTTAGATCGAGTATCTTCAGCTCCTTCCAGAACGAATTGTTTCCAATAACAATCGCGCCCTTATCTTCGATGAGATTATTATGTAAGTAAAGCTCTTCAAGCTCAACCCATGTTGAATTTCTCGCGATTCCTGCAGCACCCTCATTGCCAATTCTATTGGCACCTAAATTTAGGATCCTGAGCTTTGGCCAAGCAGAATTGCTTGATATCACCATGGAGCCTTCAGCGCTAATGTTATTATACTCCAAACGCAATTCTTCCAAATCTCTCCAAACTGTATTTCTTCCGAGTTCTTTTGCACATTTGTCATATATACCATTACCTGATAGGTTCAATACCTTCAACTTCTCCCATCGAATGTTTCCTGTGATTGCAATCCCGCCTTTATTTCTGATATTGTTACCTTGTAAATAGAGCTTTTCGAGATTGGTCCACATAAAATTTTTGCTGATCAGTTCTGCGCCTTTCTGTTCAATATTTTGATACTCTAATTTTATCTCTGTTACAAGCGTCGGATCTGGATTCAATAGAATCTCTTGCACAAAATTTGAATTGAATTTCCCATAGTCTCCTCTTTCTTTAAAAACCGTGAGGTTGCTTTCAGAGATCCCAATGCTCGCATCGATGGTCGTGTTTCCCAATCTTAGGGTCTTATTATTCCAGTTCTCACTTCCCAGAGTTTTGAAAAATATTTTATTTGGAGTGTTCAAGGCAATTTGTCTCCCATCAGGTCTAAGGGCCATGTGAGATACATCACAATTCAAGAATTGAGTTTTATCATATTTACCATCTGCGAGATCTTGAAAGATTGGCCTTCCACTGTAGTTAATTCCTATTAAAGATCGGCCATTTGGATGAAACAATACAGGCAGGTGTTGGGTATCAGAATAAGCGAGCTGTTTAATAAGATTTCTCCTTATCAAATCCCAAGCCGACCAAGGCCGGGATGTGGTACTAATCACAATCTTATCGCTCATATATAGACCGTTACATGAGGTGTAAAAAAAAATTTGGGCGGGCAATTTGATTGTTGCAACGTATTTTTTTCTTTTAAAATCCCATATGTGTATTAGATTTTCCCGTCTAGCATGGGAAACCGCCCATTTGCCGTTGGAACTAACTTTAACTAATTTATCATTGGCGTCTTCTCTTGCAGCTCTTGTTTTTTGCTTGGAACTCGTGGCTAACTTCTTCACGATAAGAACCTTCTCTCGAGCGCTAACTAAAGTGTTGCCATCAGGACTAATATCATGCGTACCCACAGCAAAAGAACTCTCTGTATACTCCGGAAAATATTGAGGTGAATCAGAAATTGACTCATCAGCCATTATATTGTTGGCGATTTGGTTCAATACCCAACTTCTCGTAAAATTCTTTTGCTCAGGAAGCCGCTTATTTTCTTTGAAACAACGCAATTTTTCGTCTCGCTCATAAATGATGACTCCTTCTCTTGTACAAATTAATAAATTCTTTCCGTCTGGCGTATAACTCACATTTGTTACTCCATCCGGAGTCTCAATAGGAGGATATTCTTCTAAGATAATATTGGATAAGTTGGCTCCAGATAATCCTACGTTTTTCAGCTTGGCTTTCTCAAATACTCCACCCTGTAAATTAGCTCCGGTTAAGTCAACGTCATGGAAATCAACAAAGGTCAGGTCTAAGCCAGGAATATTCGCTTTTCGGAGATCTAAATTGCGGAATTTAAATTTCACAGCATTGAGGACGCGAATCACGTTGGCCTTAGCGATATCATCTGGTTGCGTATCATCCCAGCATTTCTTTACTTGCAGAGAGTTGGAATCATTCGTTTTTTTCTCTTCAAGCTGTTTAAAGGTCAATTCTTGCCCTTTTTTGAAGATATTTGCAAGCTTCAAAAGGTCTTGGGCGGAAAATTTCTGTTCTTTCAAACCTTCTGCTAACAGCTGGATTATCTGAGAACCATTACAAAACACCTTCCTGTGTAACAAAGATTCACTGGAGTTTGATATTATGCTCTTTTCGATTCGGCTGACGACAAAATATTCCTGGATCGATTTATCTGGGAATGAAAAGTTATAGCCAGAATTAGGGAACTCATTGCGCTGAAGAATTCCAGCCGAAACGAGCAATTCATCGATTCTTTCAAAGCCTTTTCCTTTTTCGAGAGTTTCTAGTGAAGAGAGCTGACTCAACAAAAGTGCGTGCTCTTCAGCTCTCTGCAAGCACTCTGTTAATCGATTTTCTAGGCTTTTTTCCCTTCCAAAACAATCAGAGTCCTCACGTAGGGCCTGAATCGCTCTTTTGATGCTTTTTCGAACATAAAAGCCGTAAAGGTACTTTTTTGGGAGTTTTGGTGGTATTTCTTCTTTATTCTCATTAACGAGCTTATAATTGGACGAGTTTAGACTGAGATTTCCCTCGAGGAGATCAGAGAGCAGCTCAGAGCCAATCATTAGCAAAGAGGGTCTGCTGAATATTTTTTCCCAATGAAGAGAGCTCACTATAAGCTCATATTCTGAGATCAACGGCCAGGAAAATGGATCTACCGTGGCATGGTTGCCGTTATCGAGGATACCTTTGAGAACTATATACTTTTTGAAATAAGCTCTGACTTGGTCCTGCTCGAAAGGTAGAATAGCTCTTTCTAGAAAGGATTCTGCTACAATTTCTCCTGTTTCTTCTTCAACTGGTGCGAAGAGTGATTCACGCTGTGAGATTTTGGAGAAAATATTGTCTCGAGATGAAATGATGATTTTCGAGTCATCCCAACCATCTCGAAAGCCATTCGACATATAAAAGCTCTTCTGTAGCTCATCACCCTTATCTAAGGGAAATTGCTTTCTATCAATAATGTCATCGTATCCATCGAAGATAAAAAGAACCTCTGGTCTGTCTTCCCCTGATAAAGTTTTTAGAGCTAATATCTCGTTTTCTGTCAACAATAACTCTTGCATGAGAGTCTCGGTAATCGCTGATGTCCAAGGTCGAGTGAGTCTTCTCAATTCTGTATAAATTGGAACCAGTTTTTTGCTTTCTTCTTCATCATATCTCTCAAAGATGAGTTTTTGAAGATATTTGCAGAAAAGTGATTTTCCGGCTCCAGGTTGTCCCGTCAATAGGAGCACTTTCGAAGATGGTACATCCAGAAACGATTTTTTCACATCTAAGATTAGCTCAACTGGTTCATTTTCTTCTTCGTTCTTGATTTTGCAGTATTTTTTGGTACGTAGTTCAACATACAAGTCTAATTGGCGTTCTACAATCTTGTTACTGAGTATTTTTTCTCGATATTTATCAATTTTAGTAAATAAACTTGAAAGTGTGTCTTGTTGATTATCCAAGCGAAAACTCCTTGAGCAGTTGAGGACGGGATTTTCGAGAGATTCCATTTTTGAAGACCTTTTTTAAACGAGTAATAGGTTTCGGTGTAAGAGAATCAGTAGAATTAGTTTGCAATTATTTAACGCAATAAGATATGCTAAGAATATTAAACAGGACTCAGTTAATTTTTGTTGGAAACTAAAGTTCAGAACTTTTAAATTTTTCAGTGCTGCACAGGAAAGATGAACATCTTCTTTTATTCCAAATTATTTATAATTTCAGAGCGGAACACTTCTGGTTTTTCAACAGGGTTTTCGTGAGCCTCGGTGAAGCAGGCTGCTTTAATAAAATTTTCTATAATAGATGGGTTTTCATTTTCTCGCTCAACCAAAAACGAGCATTTTACACCCGATTTCCAATCGAAAGAAAATAGCGAATGCGTAATATTCTATTTTGATGAAAGATCTTCAAGTTCCCGAAGGCAATTTAGAGACTCCAAATTTTTGTCACTGACCACAAGGAATAATTTCATCATTGTTAAGCTGAGAAAGCTAGCTTTTCATACATGAAAAGTTAGAGTAGTGTGAGAAAAAGTCATGAGAGTGGAGAGAATGGCACAATTCAAAGTACCATTAGCGGGGTTTTGCCTTTATAAAATTTGACTCAGGATCAGAATGACAAAATAAATTTAATTTCCAAAAGAGCAGAGTCCAAATGGTAGAACCCAAGCCGCAAAACCCTCCTCGGATGATGGTCAATCCACATTCCCTCACCCAGATTCGCGAATTTGATTGTCCAAAGCATCCTGGCGAAAAAATTCAGAGAGTTGCAAAGGAAGGCCCTCAAATCCTGTTTTGCACCTTGTGTCTCTCAGAGACTAGATTTAATAACGACCATGCTCTTCCAATTAATGAGCATATCTCGAACACTGTAGCCTCCTTTGAGATCATTAAAAGCAAATTGCGTATTGTTGATGGAGATGATGAATTCTCAGCCCATATTGACGCTGAGAAAAGGAATGTCGAAAAAGCTTTTGCAGATATTGTCGATTCATTCAGCGAGCTTTGCAACCAAATGAAAACTGATGTCCTTGCTAACTTGGACTCTCAATTAAACAACTTTCGCGCAATTCAAAAATCCAATTCTGAGTCTTGCGGAAATTCTAATGAACTCACCACAGAAGACGGAATTATTTCAGCAATTAACAATTGTAAATCTACCACTGATTTTGAAAAATTGATGAAAACAATCAATTTTCAATCGTCACTTCGCACATTATTCCATTCTTTTCAAGCGCAAAACGCAAAATTCTTGAACGAGCTCAATTCTTTGCAGAACATGATCAGCGCGCATCCAAAAGCTGAGAATTCCTGCCAACAGCGACTCCAAGATCGTCTGGCCGGTGTCAAAAAAGTTGTTGATAGACTTGCAATCGTTGAAAGTGGAATTAAGAATTACTCTTGCTTGGAAAAATTGGAATTAACTAGCGCTAAGAAGACCAATGATCAGTCCTCAGTGATAAAAGAGCCTGAATTGCTCAGTCCAAGACTCAAATCCGAGGAGCTGCCAGAGCCGCCTGCTCCCGATTCGCTCTTTTGGGAGTTTTGGAATGATTGCCAAGACATTGCAAATCAAATTTTGGAATCGGATTATTTCCAGGGAATCAAAACTGGGACTCTTAATCCCAACGTATATGGCTCGCTCATGGTGCAAGACGCATATTATTGCTATAACGGCATAGCTGATTATCGCGAGGCCTCTACACATCCACTGGACGAAAAATGCAAAACTTTCCTACTTGAAAAAATTGACGTTTACGAGAAGTACAATCGAAATTTCCGTGATAACTGGCGTCTACAGAATGCAGATAGCGTGACTCCTTGTGCTGCGATCAAGGAGTACGTTGAGCAGACACGACTTGTGACTAAAAATCTCACATCACCATATGTATTTACTGTGATGATTCCATGTGAATATCTTTGGCCATGGGTAGCCGCTCAGCTCGATCCAGTGACTCCGAAAGATAGTTTATACCGCTCCTGGGTTGACGCCTATAAGAAATATCCGGCAGATGCCTACAGGACGGCAAATATGCTTGAGTCTTATCGTAATAAAATCGATAAAGCGGAGGCCAAAGCTATATTCCGAAGAGCAATGGAAAGTGAACTAAAGATATTCAAATCTGCAACTGAGCCTAAGGATAGCCTGTAGGCATGTATCTTCTTTCAAAAATATAACAAATTAAAGCAACTGTTAGATTGCTCAAATCTATGCTAAACGAATTCTCTGAAATATGAAAGTTAGGAGAGTGCTTTCGGTTACTGTAGATTTTTATGGGAACTATAATATTTCTAGCATGGCAACAATAAGCATGTTCTTTGAAATTCGCGATTCGGAATGAATAATAAATTTGTACGCATCAAAGCTGATTTTATCATTTGAATGAGAAAAACTGTTAAGCTTTGATACTCATCTTAGTACATTAAGTGATTTTATGAAGCATTATTAAAATCATGAGTAAAAAATAATTAAATCAGAAAATTTTAGTTGTTTTTGCATATTTAGATGGAGAAAACAAGCAAGTCTGCAAAAACAATCTGCCTTCCTTTATCTCATGAGGTCATCCCAACAGCCCATCATTTAGCTCTCATGCAATATTACCCCAACGATCTGAAGCCACATACTGTTGTTTGTATTTATTCTGACCAAAAAAGGTTGAAATCTGTCATTTTCAATCTACAAACCCGCAGAACTATCTGCAAGCAAGCGTTCAAAAGCATAGGCACTAAGGATTCAGAGGAACTATCTTCTCCTAGAGTAGATTCTGATGCCTTTGTAATCAAAGAGAACAATCGGACCATCATGGTTTTGAGATATTCTGAAACCGAATTTCACTTGCTCTCTTTTCCTCGATTACGGGTCCTTTACAAGTTTGCCACTCACAAGCCAACAAAATCGAAGCTAATCATGTGCTACATTAACAACAAAATCGTTACTTGGTTCAAGGACGAGAATTTACTCACGTTCTGGAAGCTGTTTAGCACAAAGCCTTCCTCCTCATTAAAACTCCCTTTCTTAGTGGGGTCAACATACTCTCAGCTAACCAATCGAAATCTTCTTATCCTACAAAATGAAAAGAGTAAGGAGTTAGCCTTTGTTGATGTGATAAAAAAGCAGATCTTGAAGACGATAAAAGTGGAGCGTAATCTGTATCATTCAATCAACAGTGAGGACAGGATATTTAGATATTCGGCAATTTTCTTTCAAGGAGCCGCAAACGGAGAGTGCTTCTGCGACACCGTTTCATCTGATTTCCAACTGACAACCCTCGGTCGAGAGATTGGACTGCGAGGACCTGGAACAAGACTCTACTTTCTCGATGGAGCGAAGCTCATTCTCCGACAAAGCCTAAGGAAGTGCGAATTCTTTGAATTAACCGATGATCAGGTGATCTTTTATCCAGCCTTGAGACCGAAAGATGAACGGTATTCAGGATTTCTTCAGCTACCAAAGGAAAAAAGGAAGTTTGTACTTGCTTCAAGAGATGGCAAATTATTATTTCTCCAGCTGGGTGATGGGAAGTGAATAGCGTTTTTTTCAGAAAGCAGCTATTTGTAAAAAAAGATGATTTTTTTGGTATTAGAATGCACATTCAATCTCAGGGCATAATGAATGAGTATTTGAATAGAAATTTTTATCTGGAAAGTATTAATTCCTTGAGAATTTGCTAATTTAATCTCATCATTAGATCATATTTCGAATCAGGTACATATTACGAGAGAATTTAATGAATTCTTTAACAGATTAATTTGAATTAGCTTGCTGTAATGAGTACTATACCTCGATGTATTGATTCTTAAAAGTTCACAAGTTAGATAGTTTTAGATAAAAATTTAAAAGAATCTATCTTGTTGTCAATCACTCTGAACGTTTCCCGGCAGGAGATCCATCCAGTCATACCTGCCTCAGATAACCTAAGGGTTTCATATTCGAAATTCTTTAACATAGCGTCATTTCAGAAGAAAAACACAAGTGTCAGGGGAAATCTTTCTAATTTGCGAATATATTTTATTTGTATAAAGTATGGATCAAATGGACAATTATTGCTGCTTCATCCAAATTTTAAGAAGCATTAGATGATTTATATGATTTATATAATTAGCAATTTGCAACAAATTTGTGGGGAAAAAATGAGGTGGTTTTTCATCTAATGCGAGAATTAAGTGATTGATTATTAAACAGATAGGATAGTTTTTAAATCATTGATTTCGAAAGAAGTTAATAACATCAGTAAAGAACCAATTACTTTTCTGAGTATTTGGAAAATATCCGTGAACAGTGAAACTTTCTCATTTAACTAGTGTCATAGTGTCTCACTGGCTCTACGAAATCATACTGTCACTTTATTACTGCTTCAAGTCGTGTTCGAAGAATAGCAATATTGCATAAGATACGAATGTTATTCTGCTGTTTCGCAACAGAATACCTTTGCTCCAGCATAAAATTCTTCATATAGAGATTAATGAATTAATCAGAGGATCAACTAGGAGTCAAAGAGAATTTAGATATTAAATCCCATTAGAATCGTTTCCAATAATCCGCATATGCCACATCATATAGAAAATATTGTTTCCTTTATAATTCATACTCGTTTGTCCTCAGGTAACTTGTAAAAACTTTGTAAGCTCCCTTCTGATCTCTTTGTTAGTGTCTTCATGGGATCTCTCTAATATGTCAACTTCTCGTCTCTCTGAATAAAAAAGATGGCCTACATACAAAGCTCATATACCAGCTACGCAAAAAAAGATAGTAGTATGCCTCACCTTATCCATTTTTTCTTGGGTCAATGCTTGTTTGATGATGGAATCAATATCTTTGGAATCTGCAGCTCTTCGTGTGGGATATCTGAGATAGAGAACTCTTTGAATTTCTTTATCACTACCTCTTTTTTTCATGGGATTTCTTCTTCTCATCAATTATTGCCATCAATTGCTGTTTTGAGAATTGAAATGAAGGAATCTGATTGCATAATGGTCAGAATATGTTCGAGCTATTTTGCTGAAATTTTGGATTTGCAAGGATGCTGAAATAAAGGAAATTAAAGCTATTTAGACTACCAATATATAATGATAAGGTATAGAACATTGGATACTTAACTGTGCAAAGGTATCTCTGATATCTTCAGAGCATATATGTTTGAATAAACACTCTGCTCAATCGATATATTTTATAGTGCTATAATCTCAAAGAGCTCAACATGGATGCTGATTTAAAGATTATTAATATTGAGTTGTGTTCCATATGTGGGTTTTCAAATTTTTTCCAAAGAACTGATGCAAGATCGAAAAGAGTTTGAATTCTTGGTGAATTAAAAGCAGTAAATTATTTTTGAGGTTGCTTATATGAAGCTGCATACAGCAGAAAATATTAATTATGAAAGAATGAACTTTCTTTCCTAAATTCTCAATTCTATACCAGCCCACTTCTTTCGCAATAGTGCCGCTCCTTCTGCACCGATATTATTCCATCCTAAATCTAGTGTTGTAAGATTGGTCCATGAGGTATTCTTGCTTAACGATGTCGCTCCCTCTGCACCGATATTATTCCATCCTAAATATAGTGCTGTAAGATTGGTCCATGAGGTATTCCTGCTTAACGATGTCGCTCCTTCTGCACCGATATTATTCCATCCTAAATCTAGTGTTGCAAGATTAGTCCATGAGGTATTCTTGCTTAACGATGTCGCTCCTTTAGCACAGATACTATTCCCTCGTAAATTTAGCGTTATAAGATTGGTCCATGAGGTATTCCTGCTTAACCATGTCGCTCCTTCTGCACCGATATTATTCCAATATAAACTTAGTGTTATGAGATTGGTCCATGAGGTATTCTTGCTTAACGATGTCACTCGCTCATCACAGATATTATTCCAATATAAACTTAGTGTTGTGAGATTGGTCCATGAGGTATTCTTGCTTAACCATGTCGCTCCCTCTGCACCGATATTATTACTCGATAAATCTAGTGTTGTAAGATTAGTCCATGAGGTATTCTTGCTTAACGATGTCGCTCCTTTAGCACAGATACTATTCCCTCGTAAATTTAGCGTTATAAGATTGGTCCATGAGGTATTTCTGCTTAACGATGTCGCTCCCTCATCACAGATATTATTCCCTCTTAAATTTAGTGTTGTGAGATTTGTCCATGAGGTATTCTTGCTTAACCATGTCGTTCCCTCTTCACCGATATTGTTCCAATACAAATTTAGTGTTGCTAGATATGGCCAATTCGTCTTTTGAGTGAGAATTTTTGCTCCTTTGTCACTTATATTATTCCGACTTAGATCAATCGTTTCGATTCGGGGTATTGCATATTCTGATAAGGCTTCAACACCTATATCTCCAAGTTTGCGCTTTGATAAATTCCAATTCTTAATCTGCCATCCTTCAACGTATTCTTCAAATGCTATTAGTTGAATGCTTAGCTTTCTTTGAGATCGAGTTACCCATCTTTCTATCTGATTAAACCTCTTCTTAGTGATCCATGTTGCACTATTGTAGGCCTCTTCTCCCTCTCTTCCCAGGACATGAACTCCAATCACATAATATTCATTCGTGTTGTCTCTACTTGATAAAACACCCCACTACCACTTTGGCCAGGGGTCGTTAAAATATCTTCATAGTTAATGAGAAATTCTTCATTATTTCCCTCTTCGAAATGTATCGATTTTCCTTTCATTCCCCACATCTGATGGCTTCCTTCTCCAGAGAGAATGCACAGTTCATTTGTTATTTTATTTCGAACTTGTCCTGGATACCCAATAATAGTCAACTCTTTTCCTTTTAGAAATT
>ENA-UOTZ01001794-UOTZ01001794.1-compost-metagenome-genome-assembly--contig:-NODE-1794-length-13277-cov-44.598485_pt1 | contig 13277 bp, 11 predicted proteins | sample MGYA00238144_ERZ746983 | MGnify/ENA primary metagenome ERZ746983 (study PRJEB28759, sample SAMN06268863) | compost metagenome | isolation source: single cell | place: USA: California, Emeryville, Joint...
TTTCCATGTTCGGGTACTCTCCGGATCGAATCGTAATTTTCCATTTGATCAAATTCGTATTGAGCACGGGTTTGATCGACTGAAGGAGCAGTCGTATTCATCGTTTGTCTTGAGAAACCTTGAGATCTCTCCGGAATCGTCGCATGAGATCCAGCGATTTTTTGACGAATCATCTGTTTTAAATGCTCGCTTGCGTTCGTTCTCTCTGTACTTCCAGCCTCAAAGCCCCTTTAAAACGAGTTACTACGGTTATCTGAAACAGATTTTGTTACAATCTCTGGGTGTCTCGAGAACTCGAAGGATTTGATAAGTAATGATAACTGGGAACGGTATCATTATAAATGCCTCTGGTACTGCTCTGAGGGATATTAGTTTCAAGTTCGTCATTCCTGGGAGATTCTCTAAACCGTTTTACTGCGTGCGGGACTTTTAAATTTGGTATCTGGGCTGACTTTCTCGCGTTTTCTGAAGGCTTGTTGTAACTCTCAGGACCTTGGGTGGCTCGCGTGGTGAGGTATGGGACTTTCGCTCCGTGAGGAATGATATTCACTAAGAGATCTGTGATATATTTGAACGAGTCAAGCAACAGTTTTGCATGCTTTTGCTGTTGAAGATCATATAATATTTCCATCTCTCCTATAAATCTCTCGTTGAAAAAGATCTTGGCGTAATGAGTTGTGTCTAAATTTTCCACTAACCCAAGCATGTACTCAACATACTTCACGCATTCTTCAATTTCTGCTTTATTATACAAAATTGGTGGGCTTCGTGGCTTTTTCTCCACCTCTAATTGAAGTACTGTATTCTAAAAGATAGATAAATATCATATTATGCCCGGTGTCCTGAGGAATCTCATTACATTTATTTCGAATAGTTCCGAAGATAGTCTAGCCATTTCTTCTCGTAGTTGAACATTCAGCGCACTAATATCATCAAATGTACTCCTAGCAAAGGAAAGACGTGTGATTTATCGCTCATAGGGGTATTCAATCTTACAGTTTCTCTTGGGCTGCGTCATATTTTTGCCTCAATGCTGAATATTTTGCTCTTTCTGAATCTAATTGGCTCCTTAACCCTGCCCTCTCATGCTCCAGCTCTCGGATTTTCGATTCTAAATTTCTGTTGGTTGGAGACCTTGAGCTTGACAGACTACCACGCACATCTCAACGACAAATTCTCAGAAGAAAAATACTTTTGCACAGTTTGACTGATACCAGCTTCTTCAAGACTGCCAGGACCTCCATTCCTTTTGCTTAAGAGCACTCTCATTGTATTCTAGTTCAGATATGAGCAAATACACAGATATCATTATCCAAACCTTCATATGTGCCTTTTCTGCCTTTAAAGTATCGATAGTATTCAATGCTTTCGCATACGCGGCCTGGAGATCAGAGATAACTGGTGTTTGAAACGATGAATCGCGCTCGGGGCTCCTTCCTTGGGTTTCAGCCATGGAGGGAGAGTTTCGCATCCTTGGTGAGGTTCGTCGGGGTGAAAGTCTGGAGACTAGCCTGTCTGTTGCTTTTAGAGATGCATATTCCGAAAATTGCTGCCGATTACTCATTAGTCAAAAGAAACTAATCCGTTTATGATTTATTGTATATTCAAATATTTACCCAATTAAATCAACTAAGCGCTCTATTTCCTTCTCAAATCTTGTTAGTGTATTATAACCAACGTAGATTAACAGAATGCAGACAGTATATAGAAGATTTACTCGGCTTTGTAAGGTTATTATCATATGTTGGCCCTCTCTAAACTTAACAATTCGTTTAATTTTCTATCTTCACTTGATTAGAGGATTAATTGTGTTTAGAAAGAAAATATGAAATCGCGCTCCTCATTACCATGGAAGGGCGATAGAGCAATGTAAATCCAAGCTGAACAGGACTGCTTTCGGGCAAGTTTGAGCAAAATTAACACAGAGACGCACTTATGTATTATTAATTACTTCACATAGAGAAAATATTATAATAATTCATTGAGATCAATCTAGCGAATCTCTTAGCCAACCATCAGGTAAATAGACAGATTTATTCTCAAATTAGAGTCAACAGTTTTTCTTTTTCCGCTTCATCATCAAATTCTGCACTCTTTCGGTGTTTCGCTTTCTTAAGCGGGGTATGTTTGCTGTATTCCTCAAGCGAACTCACAGAATTTTTGCGATTCTGTGTTTGATCTCCATCAACAGCCAGCGAAAATTGAGCCTCGGTGTCGCTAAGCGAATCCAACCTCGCATCACTCTTCATCGAATAAGAGCTCACAGCCATATCCGAAGTGTCCATAGAACGAGGGTATTGATCTCTTCCTTCATCATCCTGCTTTAACGGCGATCCAATGCTTCTCTCAGGAGATCCCTCAATGAACTCATTAGTTATGGCTCTCCCTACACCGTAGCTTTCTGCAGGGTTAACTTCTCGCATTGCGTCAGTTTTATGTGAGTTTTGATGGGAATAATCAACCATTATTTTTTTATTCGAAGGAGTCTTAGCTAGCGTTCCAGGCCCGTCTTTTTCATGGTAATTATCAGCTTCTTTTGACTCGCCACTGCTCCATGGCTGCAGTAACTTATGCATAGAGGGCTGTGACATTGATTGCAAACGAGAGTCATGATCTGGTTGTTGTAGCTGCTTTAGTATTTCACTGGTGATGAGTTTTTTGCTCTTTGCAAGCTCGATAAACGAGTCTAAAACAGAGCTCGAGGCTATGGAGTTTTCCCCAAGTTCAGCAAGTAGGGTGAGCGAGCGGTGATATCCAATGTGTTTGAAAACTCGGCTGATGAATTTTTCTGATGAGATCGTTTGCCATTGGCTTTTCTCAAGACTTTCCATGAACTGCAGCAGCTGCTCTCTTTTTTCATCATTATTAATCTTGTAACGAGGTTATTAGTGACCAAGTGGCAAGGATTGAAGTTACTTTGTTGAGATCTCCAAACAAAACAACCGTCGCGACCAAACAGTCTTCTAGATACAATGATTCGACTTCAATAGTATAATTCAAATGGCTGTACTTCCTGCAATTATAAGGTTACATTGAAAAGTGCAATTAGTAATGTTACTCAGGGGATTCGTTGAAAATATCGCAGAAAATAGCTGGCAGCTCTTCAATGCTCGCATAGGAAGGAAGCAGAATACATAATGAGTCAGCAAGAGTGAGAGAGTGTCGAATCAGCTCTGAGAGGCCCGGAGAAAGATGCTTTGTTATGGAGAACTTTTCACCTCTTTCGACGAGGAGCTCAGATGGCGCAAGGAAAACGACGTCAGCGCGAAGCCTTTTTAACAAGAAAAAGTCTCCTTGAATCAAATCCATCATATGGTTCACTCGATAAATCCCCGCATTATGCTCGGCCTTCTTTATCTTATGCGATTCGATCTCAACACCGATTACAAATGGACAGTACTTTGCAAACTACAATAGAAAAGCCCATTTATTAGGTAATTATCAAATGCCTTACTTGTATAGCGTTTCCGCCGTAGCCGCTTAATGCGTCTATCACAAAATTCCCACTCAGTCTATGAGCGATATGTTGGGCGACACACTCCGGCGTTACCTCATTCCAATCGCTCTTCTCCACGCGAATTCCTTGAGAATATAATGAGAAAATTTCATGTCGTGTGAATTTATAGACAGGGTCTTCAGATCTATTGGTAATTTCTTCGAGTTCTGATACGCTCCTCTTCGGATTTAAACTCTCATTCGACTCGTATCCCTTGCTCGTTCTCAAATCATTAGTCCCCCTTCCTGGAGAAACCTTTTTGTTCAGATTGGTTTTCACGCTTCGGCATATAATTCTTTTCAGCCCTTTGCCCAGGAGCCCAATTGAATAAGCATTCCCTTCAATGACTATTCGATCGTCTTTTGGTTTTTCTTTGCCCCGATGTATAAATGAATTCGGTTCACCATTAGAATAGTGGCTTGTAGCGAATGAATTTATATTGCCTTTCTTCTTACCGCTTTCTAGCCGATGATCTTGGGATGGACAGCAGAAGAAAAGAGAACTGAATGACCATGGACGCTTTTGAGGAGGTGATGTAGGATCGTTTTGAATTGAGATCTTCATGTTCTTATGTCCTTTCGTTTCCTCTTGCTCTTGCATTGGTCAGTGATGTATCAGTTGGAAAAAATGAGAAAGATAAGATATCAATGAATAAATTCCGCTTTCAAATAAATTTAATTCTTCTCTGCAGTAACATGGGTTTTTAGTGACTCGCGAAGGAATCTCAAAAAGTTTAATAAACCTGATTTTCTCTCTCATCTTGTATTTGGATAGGACATAGCTCACTCGCTTGCTGTTAAAACATCACTTAATGACATTCATTTTTGTTTGTTTTTTTTTGGGGGGCTGGAATTTTTGAAGGGCATCAATACGAGGAATATTTAGATGTTTTATTGTAGGTAAAAGCATGTATAGCACAAAAGGTCACTGAGATAACGTTACGACATACAAGCGTATCTAATAGTACAAGCTACGAGAGGAAAAAAAAAAGTCTAATACTTAATATTTTGTATTTAAACAACATCTGTAGGGAGTTTCAGTGTAAGCTGTGCCGCTTCGTTTAATTTCTTTTGCAATCCAATCTCCGGGCCATTTTTCTCGAGGACATCATTTGCCTTTGTATGGATAAATGCTATAAGATCACAAATAACCCGAAAATATTTACCCTGAGGAATTCTGTCAGCCCGTTAACAGAAACATCGTTAAAGCATTCGATTTGCTGATAAGGCGCTCTGTTCTCAAATACTTGCTCTGAAGGATCCCATGGTTTGAGCAATTCGATCTTAGGAATGCTTTTGAATGATTTGGAGAGACATACATCAAAATGCTTCGCGCAGTTAACTCGGGTGAATACAACTTTGCTATTGATGGAGGTTAGTTTATGCTCTGTTTGAAATTTAAGGCGAATACTCTGAATATTGTTTAGCTAGCTTATGAAAGCTTGCGCGAAGTTCATAAGCTACCCATTCTCCAGGGATCATGTAATACATAAAAACGGGTTTCTTCTGGTTTAATACGATATCTGTGAGTTGGTCGTCGCTTATAAATTCTGTCATATATTTTTCGTTATCTTCTCTGGGTGGAGAGTGAAATTGGTGAAAATGAGAAAGAGTAATACTTATTGGAAACTGCGTAACCCCATTTGAAGCCGATTATTGAACCGACAATTGTAGCAGCGAGATACAAACGACGAGGAATAGTTCGATCATTTGCTGATCGTGGCTTTGATGGGTTGTAAACCCGTTTGAGTATCGTAATGATAGCCATACTAGTAAGATTTGAGATTTTATTTCTTTTTGATTGAAAGATAGTGCAATAAATGACTTAATTTGAGAAATTGAATATGATAATTTTTCGGAGAGTCTCAGGGATGCTACTTATGTTTGAAAAATTTAAGTTTTGAGGGTGAATGAACGAGACCACGAGTTTTTGCATACGCATGATGGAAGTTCATAATGCGGCCAATAGCGATTTGAACTGAAATTACACTCTTAATTCTCAAAATTTCAGCTTTCAAAAAGAAGATATTTAATATCTCTCTTGCAAACCCATTTTGCCTTTCAGTTCTAGAAAGCTCTGCTACTCAATCATGAAGAGGACTTATTACTTAACTGGATTGAAGAGTCTTCTCTAAGATAACTTCTCTCAAACGCAGTTGATTCCTGAAGAGTCCACAACAACCTCATAGCTTTTCTTGTTGTATCATTCATTATTTTCAGCTCTTTTGGATAAGCTGCTTATTTTCATGAGGGTAGAGATGGGTGGCCAAGCAAAGTTTGTCATGGGGTGATACTGCTTCTCTTTTTTTTTTGAGACCTTATCAATCGAGAGCGCCTATTAACTCCCTCTCAAGTTGTAGAAGTTGTAGGAGAACTTCTGAATGTGCTCACTGCCAACATTGCTTCATGAGTTGATAATCTTTATTACCAAATGTTTCTTTTTTCTCTATCAGCTCAAAGCTACCATCGCTACATTCATTGTGCTACATCAGTGGCCACAATAGCAATTAAAAAATACAGTCTTCATTATGGCATGCCATAGTTCTTACCGTAAAATTTTATTTTGAGTCGCACTTTTTTAAATCAGCGAATTGGAACCAGAAACAAGAGACCATAACCCATAACCATCAGCGCGAACTTATTCAAGACCTTGGCAAGCTCTCAGGCATATTGGCAGCTCTTTTCTGAGCAACTATGACGTTTAATCAGGCCAGGTTTTTGTAAAAATTAGCGATAGGCATCCACTACACTTCTAACATCGAATTCGATCTTTAATATAATTAAACATATATTTCCTTAATCTCTCAAAAAGACCTCAACTCAATACACTATGTTGATCGCTGCTGCTGAAGCAACCACTGATAACTCCATGTTTTTCTTCGGATTCATGGGTATTGCTAGCGCCCTTGTTTTCGCCAGTAAAATCTTCAACCACGAGCCGCATTCACTCACTATTTTCTTTTTTCTCTCCCACAGACCTCGGATCTTCTTACGGTACCGCTAAGAGTGGCGTTGGTATCTGCTCAATGGGTGTCCTCAAGCCTGAGTTGATCTTGAAATCGGCTGTCCCAGTCGTCATGGCTGGTATCTTGGGTATTTACGGTATGATCGTTTCAGTCATCTTGGCCCAGAAAAGTAAGCACAATTCCCGACTCTTCGCATCTAACCATTTACCTACTCAGTTAAAAATGACGGTACCTACTCTGACTACGCCGGATTCAGCCATCTTTCTGCTGGATTGTGCTGCGGTTTATCCTCATTGGTAATTATCTCGAAATATATCTCGTATCACTTTTTTTTTTCTATAATATACACCCACTCCGCCTTCTCAACACTTTTACTCTCGTTCTTATCATTCATTTTGCTTAATACAATATTTCCATAGGCTGCTGGTCTTGCCATTGGTGTTGTCGGTGATGCCGGTATGACTTTATAAAATCTTATTCAATTGCTTACGGTTTTTTTTTTTGTTATTGAAAGGTGTGAGAGCTAACGCACAACAAGAGAGAGTTTTCGTTGGTATGATTCTGATTCTCATTTTCGCTGAAGCGCTCGGACTGTACGGTTTGATCGTTGCTTTGATTCTCTCTTCATCCTAAATAACGAGGAGTTTTAATGCTCTATTTGATTCAAAAAGAGCACGCTTTTATCTTCTTCGTCGTAAATTAGAGCAGAAATATTAATATTAGATAGGACCACTTAAGACGAAGATGAAATATCTAGTATTATGATTCAAACCTAATAGTGCTCCACATAAAAATCCAAAAAACCTCGTTTTCTAAAGTCTCATTCATAAATACTCCGTTTGCTAATCCGTGTAGCCTTAAGAGTTGATAGCACCTTTTTTTTTTTAGATTTTATTACGTTGTCTAAAGCTACAATATCCTTATACCGATCATCCGCTAATAAGAAACTTTGAAACTCTAAACTAAATGAACAAAAGCTACCTTTTTGTTGTTTATTTGAGTGTTATCAATATTTTTGCGTTCATTAAAGAACATGATAATGCTAATTCAATGTCTAAATAATCACATAATGTTTGAATTTTTGTTTTCATAGCTGTTTTTGATACACATCTACCATCCTAGTTCGATGAAAGCTACACCATATTTCTCATGACCCGTATTCCGTCATGATTTAAATCTTAGTTAAAGAAACCATGATATAGGATGAGTAAGCAGAATGCAGCAGAAAACTTTGTGATAGATACGCTCTACAACATCAAAAGCAAATTACTCACAATTATTCTGATATTATAGAGTTACATTTTGCTATTTAACCTCTGAATCCTCTGAATGCGGAAGGGACTTCCAATCTCAATGAATCGTAGATAGTGTCAGCAAGTCTGTATCCGCCAAGAGCGATATTGCGTCTGCAGAGGTCCCAAGCTTGTTGTTGATAAGCTTCATCAATAACAAAGTCAGTTCTCAGTGGGTTATAGACGTATTTAACAGCGTCAAGGTAAGCATCAACAGTCCAGTCAGAAACGTTCTTCTTACTGAGCTGCTCCTGGAAGGCTTGTCTTGGGAACTCATCAGTAAGATTCTTTGCGATTCCTTCAACAATGCTCATGTTGGAAGCGTCAAGAGGTCTTGCAAAGTCATTTGGAACCTTGAATGCGACGGCATCCCAGAAGGCGTGAAGAGCGAGAGTCTGGTTCGTGGAAGTAACAAAGACTTTCTCCAAATTGCCTCCCATATCTCCCTTAGGATAGCTAAGATTGAAGAGTTGTGCGCTATGAAGTGGTTGATGGATGTCGCCGATGACGTGAGCGAGGACTCTGATGAAAATGCTCTTGGCAAGGGTGTCTTGGCCTCTGGTTTTGCTGTTGTTAAGGACCTTAATGGCTTGCTGGACAGCATATTCACTGGTGTATTGAGGAAGTGGGTCGACGCTGAGACCGAGTGGGTTGTAAGGTCTGTCGGTGTAGTGCCAGTTTTCAAGGGCGTTCCAGCCGTCAGGCTTGATGTCGTCCATCCAGATTGCTGATTCGACAAAGGTGTCGGAGAGATTGTTGGTTTTGCCTTTAAGAACTAAAGCGAGATCTTCAGCACGTTTGTAGACGTTGGGGTATCTGGCGAGGAGGTCTTGCTTAGCGACTTGAGCGACAAGCATGTGACCGGTTTGCCACCAAGCATTGACGGCGACGAGAGTGGCGCAGGCGAAGAGAAGGGCCAAGGTAGTTTTCATTTTGAATAGTAGTTAAATTATTAACTTAGGAGGCTCAAGCAGAAATAATGAAGTTGCTGACATAAAATCAAGAGGTAATTAACTTTTGATCAACGCTAGCAAATCAGAAAAAATTTGCTTAGAATTCGAATGGATAGACACTGAACACCTGCTTTCAATTGAGTTAGGATGCGCTTGAGGAAATATTTTAAAGAAATTTTTGAGAGGCTTGATTTGTCATTTTGGAACTAAAAAAAAGAGAATATGACCTTCTCTTCTTTTTTTTTTATCGAAAATTTCACTGCTCTGTGAGATTTTTTTTTGAATTGGCTGGGTGAGCTAGAGACGATGAAAAATGTCGTCTGCATCCCACTCAGTATTCTGGTAGCTAGGTTTGGAAATTTCGTGGCGTTGAAGCATTACCGAAAAAATTTTTCCTTATCTGGGATCTGAACGATAGAAATTTGTATCTTAACTAGAATTATCGTGAGAGGCTACATCTATTGGTAGAACATATTTACGCTGAAAGTGTCACAACGTATAATCGTGGTATGGCCTTTGCCTCATTTTTTCTTAATTAGCTGCAAATGTAATGTGATTACAATATGATATGTTATTAATAAATTTTCACAGAAAAAAACTTGGGAGTGCTGATGAGAGATATGTTCGTAATGATTGCTTTGCGCATGAAGTCACTATTACAGCAGCGACAAATCAAATGCATTTGTGATTTCTTTTTTTTTTTGTTTTCAGTTTTGTGAGTCTTGAAGAATTATTGCAGCAGCTCTATCCTTGTCCATTACTTCAACTGAATTCCTCATCAACAATTTTCTTCCTACAGATAATTTCAGGATTTACTCTTTGTTGTTGCCTCTATCAATTTTAACATCATAGGTTTCCATCAAGTTCAATATCGAATATTTTCATCGTTTCAAAATTTCGCCTTTTTCCATTGCCAATTCACATCTCGAGAAATATGTTTCCATAAATTCTGAAAAGGACAATTAAGAAAAATAGTCCGAAAATCAAACCAAAAGTTTTCGAGAGAAAAATTTATTTTTTATTTAATCGTGCTTTCAATTTGCCAATAAACTGCAACTTGAAATACAACTTCCTAACAAAAATCTCCAAAGAGCAGAGCAATGTTCAACGTTTATCAATTTGACCGAAAAATCAAGCTAAACGATGACGTCGAAAAAATGAAGCGACACTACGTGAAGCAGGCGGTTGTTCGCAAAGGTACGGCTGCAATATCTCTGCGTTTGTAACCATTCTCCAGAAAGACAAGACCAAATGATCCACAACTACAAGAAAAGAGTCGAGGGCTTCATTATGCAGGTTTTTCCTCATATACGCTATACCTGATTTCTGTTCAGATGTTAGAAAATCCAATCAAAAACAATAAATTTGTCGCTGTTTCTCAGAAATTCAGAGAAGAAGACCCAACCAAGTATGTCGGCGGGCCTACTATTCTCGTGAAATCTTTTAAATCTGAAAAGGACAGAATTAATGTATTAAATTATCGAATTCTTCAGCAGTTCTCAAAATGTGTGCGAATGAATAGGAGAGCATCATAAAAAACCAGGAATTGAATACAGGCCATGTCGATTTTACTGCCTTTGAGTTCCGTAAAAGGGATCCTTCCAAAGAAATTCAGCCCCAAATGCATTTTTCAAGCAAATCAGGACTTGATCGGATCGCTGGAAAGCTTGGCAGCATGCGTGTCTCAGTAGCATCTTTCTTAATATAATGGTAGCTTACTCTCATCCCTTCTAGCTTGACGTTGAGAGCAAACGATTCGATCAAAATGATTCTTTCTTGCTTGAGCTGAGGTAGTTTTCTAAATTATTAATATCACACCACTAACCCTCCCTTCGCAGCAAATCTCCAGTCACTGCGACGAATAAATATATAGCCAAACATTTTATGCCTGAACTCCATCAGAAGACTCATTTCAGAGCAGCTAGTTCATACTACCTTTCTTTGCCAGGTAAAACTTGCATTGAGTCGTGACAAAATCTCATTGGCTTTGGTCCTAGATTGTTTGGTTGATAAGGTCTCCTCGAAGCCAGGGGATCCGAAGCTCACCCGCAAGCCGACAGCTCCATCTCTCGGAGGGTCACCTACTGCGAAAAAAGACGGTGAAGGGGATTTTTCGGTCTCTGAATATGGCAAAAAAGCGAAACTTCCTCCGTTGAAACCTAATAAAGAATTCAACCTAAAAGACTCGTTGAGCCCTGGTGAGGCTGATATAGAGGAGCAGAAAGCTGCGGAGAAAAATTATAATATTGAAAGTGTGAATCCAGCAGAGATTTCCAAGCAAATTCTGCTTGACTGCAATTATATCAAGCCGCATAATCCAAATGTCAGTCCTCTAAGGATAGGAGATGGGCATTTAATGAGTCTACCAGATAGATCTGTGCGACAAATTTATCAGGATATATATCATAGAAAGCTCAATACATCAGCACTTTAGTTGAACGATTAATTTCTAGTTCTTCGCAAGAAGTAGCCTTTTCATTTGAATTGTAAATTTTTATTGGGAAATGATATAACTTGATTTATTCATTCATTTATCAGCAGCAAAATTGATTAGAAAATCTCTCCTTAATTCCTTAATTAAGAAATAATTGATTTGTTAGGAATGCATCTCTTGTACAATATAATAGTTAGTGAACCCTAATGGGTGTAATGAGGGTCTTTTTAAAATCCTTCGTCCCAATTTGGGTCTGCCGCTTGTTCTTTCTGGTATTTCTTTAATGATTTTTGATCCTCCTATCACGCATATCAGACTTTACATCATTTGATAAGTGAAGATTACCTTGATTTCGTCAACTACTTTTCCGTTCAGGTTGCTCATCTTTCTCATCTCTTCATGAGAAAAAGGTTTCCGCTTAGAGGGGATGTATGGAGCGTTGAGCTCTTTATCAATTAATTTGTCCTTCAAGAACAGCAAATTCAAAAAAATAAACAAAAAATCATGAGCAGGGAAGGTTACCCAGTCAAAATTCTCAAACCATGGGTGCGCTTTTAGCGCTGCAAATGAACTTCCGAGTCTCACCTCAGGAACTCGATGCAGTAACTGGTTTATTAAATTTTTGGCGACGGTATCCCGGCAGTAGAACGTGAATCTTATAGGCTTTACAAGAATTCCTTCACAAATTTCCTGAAGGTCATCAGAGTCCTCTCCAAAAGGCAGACTGCCGCACATTAACCCAAACAAAACGACACCTAACGAAAGTGGGTTTTAGAATAACAGTAAGAGCAGGTCTACGGTACCTATTGACCACAAATCTACAAAAAAAGTGTACCCTCGACCAACAATGATCTCTGGAGCCATGTAGTGTGGAGTCCCGATAATCGTAAATGGTCTTTGGGTTTTAGTTTTCAAGAATTTCGCTGTGCCCAAATCAATCAATTTCACATAACCCTACATTGATTTTGTATAATTTAATTAGTCCACCATGATAAAGAGCAATGGAGCACGTTTTCATAAATCATGGTATTTTCAGGCTTTAGATCCCTGTAGATGATGTTCTGAGCATGCAGGTGTTCAATTGCAAGGATAAGCGACGACACGTAAAACCGCGATTGAGCCGTATTCAAAATACCTGAATTATTATAAATACACTCAGAGCATATTATTTTTCATTACCGATCTCCCTCATAACATCAAACAACTCTATTCCATTGATATATTGCTCAAGAAAATATACCTCTGTTTAAACTTCATTTAAATTATTTTACATCAATCGGAATTTTCTTCTCTTCTTTATGGTCGTCTATGAGATAGGGATAATAAAAGATGAGTGGCAATGAAGAGTTTTTACAGTCTTCTTTTGTGCTTTTCAGAAATTTGTTTTAGTAATATTTCGATTATAATAATACCGATGATATTTTGGAACAAGTTCGAAGTCACCTGATCAGTAACTTGAATAATATAAATAGTTTGGTTCTCAATTTCCAGGTTTTGCAGGCAACTTTGGCTAAGGAGGAAAATATAAACGTTGGAATGAAGGGTGCGCAGTTCATAGCTGGCATTGTAGATACACTGATGGTGAGATAAAACTCAGAGTCGTGAACATCATCAGGCACTGAAAATAACTGATTGCCTGATTGAATTAAAAAAATTTATCTCGTTATTTCTGGAGATATTACCTTGCTTTCGGATAGCAACCTCACAGCCTATGTGCGCTAGAATGAAGGCACTCAGCACGAAAAAGTGCTCCAGTTTCGATGCTCCCTTTGAACCTTGGGTAACAGTAATTTTATAATAACATTATTTTCCAGACAAAAGTTTAAAATGTTGCTTGCATTTCATTGGAAAAATCACGAGACATTCATTACTTTTGATTTAACATGTAAATATTTTTCATAAACCCTGCATCCTTTCATTCGTTTTTTGTATTTTGACTATTTGAGTATTTTTAGCTTTTGAATCAAAGAGTAGGGTATTTCTTGAATATATTAGAGAACTTCTATCTTTGTTGAGCTTTTCGAATATATTCAAATTTGAAAAAGGAAGGTTTTGGGGTTTTGGGGGTTTTGGGGTTTTGGGGTTTTGGGGTTTTGGGGTTTTGGGGTTTTGGGGTTTTGGGGTTTTGGGGTTTTGG
>ENA-UOTZ01001795-UOTZ01001795.1-compost-metagenome-genome-assembly--contig:-NODE-1795-length-13277-cov-36.978788_pt1 | contig 13277 bp, 11 predicted proteins | sample MGYA00238144_ERZ746983 | MGnify/ENA primary metagenome ERZ746983 (study PRJEB28759, sample SAMN06268863) | compost metagenome | isolation source: single cell | place: USA: California, Emeryville, Joint...
AGACTCTTTACCTCTTTAAGCACGGTCTTTCAGTTCATAATACTTAGATAGTAAGTGAGAATTTATATTTACAGAGTATTCAACTCGACGATATTCTAATGATATTTCACATTATTTTTTAAATTGATATCAATAGGAACGAACAAATCAACTCTCTCACCAGATCACATGGACAAACCTATCCCAGCCGCTGCACCAACAACGACTAACTACAAATTACTCTTCAAAGGAATCGGCGCGCTTTCATTTCTTTATTTGCTTTCTTATCTTTCAGCCACTGCGTTTTTCTTCGGATTAATCGCATCTCTCCCTGTGCAATTGCTTATGTTGTGGCTCTTCCTCGGCAGATACTCTAACAAATATGAGCGAAACCTGAAAATCGAGTTTGGTAAACGAATTGCCTTCAGTTCATGTCATTGATCCTTTTAATAGCGAAAATTGATAGTAAAATCATCAATGAAGGGCAGGAAATCCATCCCATATTGCAAAAACCGCCTGGACAAAAGAGGAAGAAGCGCCCTTTCTACGAGAACACCTTTCATAAATTTTACGAAGAAGAGCCGCTAGGAGAGCAGCTAAACGAAGATCCCTTCGCAGATCCGTTGAAAAAATCAAGTCCTATCAATAATATGCCGCCAGAAAGACAGACCGTCAACCCATTAACCAACTTCAATGTTGCTGACATTCACGATATGATTAAAAACCGTTTGACTTACACTGGAAAAGACCCGATGTCTGATCTCAAAAAGAGCGCGCGAATGAACCTTGTGGCTCTCAGCTCCACTGAAACTATGGATGAAATCAAATCGTTCACTTTATTAATTAAGCAGTTTGCTAAAGGAGAAAACACGTATGGAGATGGCCTGGAATTCTTTGGAAAATCTCCCGGCAATATTTTTTCGGCGAGCTCAGACGTGCTTTTTACGAAAGACGCGCCTCAGGCTTTTCAAATTGAAACAAAGGAGCTCGCAGAATATGAGCTTTCGACTCTGAAGAAGCGATTTGGCGAGGCGTTTGTTGCAAAAACAGTTTTAGATCTTCCTGAATGGAAAACCATCAAGGCAGCGACGAACGCTGCAGGCACGATATGCAAGAATTGCTCGGTTTATATCGAAGAGGCAATATATTTTTCATATATTTTCCTTCTTAATAACCTTCATTAGAGCGCGATTGAAACATTAAACACTTTGGGCAAAGAATACCTACAAGATTACGAAGAGATGAATAAGACCAGAGACAGCGTGAAAGAGGAGTTCGAAAAGGCCGTTCAGTATCAGAAGAAGGTCACGAACGAGTACGAGGCTCTCGAGAAGCAGTTGGATGAGAGTCTATTATCATATCATGAACTTACTAAAAAGAAAGAGAGTCCCTCGACTTTGCTGAAGACAGAGATGAAGATCAGGCTGCTAAAGCAGGACCTCGACGGTTTTAGAGCGAAGCTTGCTGACGCGAAAACAAGAGTCCAGGAGCAGAGCGAAAACATTAAAGAAGCCAACATCAAGATTAAAACCTTCAAAAAGCATTGGAAAAAGCAATTGCATAGCGTTTTTTTGAATGCGCTGAGGAGTTCTATTTCTATCATTGAAGAGCATTACTCAGATATCGACCAAGCGTACGCGAGCCTATTAAACCCGAAAAACAAATTAAAGCTAGGTGTCTTACTCTCCCTTTGCTTATCGCTTATTATTCTTGTTTTTTAGACTTGAATGAACCGATACCTGAAGAAGCAGATGAGTCAAACGCGATTGGAGACGAAGATCCCGTTAGTGTGAAAACGCTGAGATATACCAGCGTGACAGAGTTTACAAATACGAATAACATGAGGAAAATCAGCATGTCTGAAAGCGTCGGGAGGTCCTGGTCGCGAACCTCTCAGGACTCGAAAAGCAGGTTTTCAATGGCCACTGATCGTACGGTTCCGAAGCCCAAGGTGGATGTGAATGCGTTTGTGTTTCTGCAGGAAAAAGCGAAATTGCTTGTCGAAAGAAGCAATAAGAAAGTCACTGATCTTCAGGAGCGTATCAAGGACGTGCAGAACTTGAATAAGGAGATCATTGAGGGGTTAAAGACGCTTATTGACATAGAAGAAGGGTGCTTCAAGGAGAATGAGAATATTTTGAACAATGAATTCTCGCCGAAAGGCCATGATGAGTTTCAAAAGCAGTGGAAAACTTATCAGAACAGTGTGTTCAACATTAGCTGTAAGAGAAAGAAACTCATAGCGGTACTTAACTTCGTATTTTATCAATAAAATTGACATTTTTTGCATAGAATCTCAGGGAGTGTCTGCAAGATCAGCAAGACATCGCCAGAAGCTTCGATAAAGAGCCAAGGAGAGCTGAAGCGATGCTGGTTCAAATCAATAAGAGATTCGCACCTATGATAAAAACGCTTGAGAAGGAAGTTGCGGTAAGAGCTCCTTAGCCTTGAAATGGTTGTGATGATGAGCAAATTAATAGAGGATAAAATCGAAAGATGAGTTTAGCTTTGCTAAACTTTTCAATCGTGAAGAGAAAGAGACTGCGTTCATTGATGAAGGGTCGGTTGAATACGAAATCGAGTTTTATAAGGTACAACTCTTGTATTGGGGATAATCTGATTGGGGGATATCCGCGTTATTAGAAAGATATCGGGCAATGCATTGAAATTTATGAGCAGTTCCTTAAGAAGATTATCAAGGCGGAAGGAAGGGTGAAGAAGACGACGCTTCTGAGCTATTTCGATACTTTTGATTCAATCAAAGATATGATTTCAAAACTCACTTCTGAAGGTAATTGAGACTCATTGAATGCGAATGATTATTTTTTTAGCGGAAACCAACATGTTTGAAATGACTCGTTCAGTGTCGTTGGCGCCGGCTGAAACTGATCGAACTCAGGAAGAAGACACACGGAACAGTATACGAAAAAATATGAAGCTTCATAGTCAGGCACTGGGTATGGCCCAAGCAATGGTAAACTCTTTTTTTGAAAGGAAACAATGAAAAATTAACTTAATTACTTTATAAGTATTTAAATGTCAAGCAAATGCCTCCAGGCGATCCAGACCAGAAACCGTATGCTGTGAAAGATTTCGAGTGGTTTAATAAGCTGCTGAATATTTTTGCAATGGAGTGGTCTTCCGCCCAGTTTTTTAAAGTAACACTCAGGCTCACTTCCCCCGCTGAGGTCAATTCGATAGTTTAAAATCAAAAAAATACTGACGAAAGTACTAAATAAAAAACGAACAAAATACCTGACAGAAATCATCGTGAAAGACTTCACAGTAAGCTCTCCTTGCTTAAATAGATACCAATAATGCTTGCTGTGATAGCTTGAACCTCACTTCCCAGATGTAAGGTCGATCACTGTTCTTCCTTCTGATGAATACGAGGTAAAATAAAGGCGTGTGTGATCTAGGCTGATAAAAATTTGTCGAATTAGTTTCTGTGCGACATTGATTTAGCCTACCGCGGGCTGGTCACCTTGGAACTCGAGACATACCTTCTTCTCAGCATCATTAGCGTAAATTTCTTTGGGTTACAGGCTTTAATAACACTCAACTAACCTCTTAGAGTGAGCCTATTCCGCTGAAAGCGAAGATAGCAATGAAAACCTTCAACGGGAAGATCCGAGTTTGTTTTGTACCTTTCGATTACGGAAAGAGCTGGTAATATCACATTTCGAGCTATTTCGCCTGAGCATTGGGTCCTTATCTGCACTAGGCTCCAGTTTATCGGAGATCCAAGACTAGGCTTTGAGATCGATCCGGTTATAGGCACGAGCAAATACTCCATCAATAAGATTCCTCAGGTAAGCACAATTTTTCAGGGACTTTCCCTCAGCGTTCTCTAGGTGTCGACTATCCTTACCGATCTTGTAGAGAGTCAGCTCAGGAAGATGACGTACCCTCATAAAACAGAGATCGATATTCCTCTTGCTTTCAAAGACTAGAATTCATTAACTTCAACCTCCTCTCTACTTTCAATAACTAAACACATGGCCGCGAGGCCATTGCCTGAAGAGTTGTAATATCTAATGTATCTGATTATAAATGCATAGAACCTCGGTTATCTATCGCCTATGAGCAATAAAAAAAATATTATTTCTGCATTTTCGAGCAACGAATTAATATCTATTAGAAAAAAAAGGGAAAATTCATCTCATAGATGCATATAAACATTTTTTCTCTTAGATTTTTATTACAGAAGAGACCTGTCTTATGTAATTCATTTTCTTAGAGAGATAAAGGCTAATTCATAGCGAATATATTTATTAAGTGGATAAAAAAGATAGAGAGACCCAAATGAGCTTTTTCAAAAAAAGTTCCGATGTTAAAGGCAAAGACACCCAAACCGCAGTATACCGAGAATACGTTAAATTCGCAGTGGAAAATACATATTTCGGAGTATGCATAGATAAATGTTTCGCAAATTACAATAAAGAAATAACGATGCCGGAGAAAGTCTGCCTGGCAAAGTGTATTGACAGAGCCTCCGACTACTTGATAATGGAAAAAGATCGCTTGAATTCCTATATCAAGAAAGACACTGATCCGAAGACAAGGCGATAAGAGTGGTCATTCAACAATTCATACGTAACTCTCTGGTGAATTTCTGTGCTAAATGTTTGTTTTCTTCATCTCGCCTTAAATGTGTGTACATACAGTGCAAAGAAAACATGATATTTGCAAGGTGATGATTAAATGGCTTTTTCTCTCAGTTAATTTGACAAGAAAATGAATAATCCTCCTCTTAGACTCGTAAGATGGACAATAAAAATATGTTCCTTGTGTTTGTGGAGATCAGCAGCTAGCTTTTCTCGACAATATCTGAAAAGCCTCCTGAAAGGAGTAATAATCAAACACCTTTAGCTCAATAAGATAGAGATTTCGCCATAGCTCTTGAAAAATTTTCGTTATTCCAGATAAACTCGCTTTATGTGGAAGAAATTTGTCTTATTCACTCATCATGGATATTTGAAGCTTCGCCTGGGCCCTAATATAAATACTCACTTATTTTGAAATCTGTTTCTCCTGAGAATTTGCTCCGAAAAATAAGAAACTATCTCTTTCTCTCTCTAAAATCTCTTTCGATATCAAAGCTTTTTTCCTGATATAAATCCTTTTCTTGAACTGAAAAAGCTATGAATATGGTGTCCTATCCGTTTATTTGCAAGATATATAGTGCTAAAAGTTGCTAAGTCTTTTAATTTTTCTCACAGTTTGTATGTAATGGCCTCGATTCTATTTCGACACTTTCTTCTCTTCTATAGGCTCCGCTTGCTTCTTCTCTACTTCTGTCTTTTTCGCCAATTCCTGAGCCTCCTTAAGCGCTTTTTCTTGCTTTCTGTTATTTACAATCGCAGGATGCTCATTGATTTGTTTCCAATCGATTCTTTTGGCATCATCCACCTCCAACATTTTCTTTATCAAATCTTGGGTCTCCCCTGAAAGAGGCACTTCAGGTGGGAAGTCTTGAATTCGATTCTTAACGATCTTTTCTAGCAGCTTAAACTTCGTCGCTGCGTTATAAGGCACGACTCCAAAGAGCAACTCATAAACGACAACTCCCATAGACCATATATCGCATTTATATGAGTACTCCTTCTCAGCGAGGATTTGAGGCGCCATATACAGTGGCGTCCCGAGCATCGTATGAAAATCCTTAACGTCTTTCGCGTTATCCTCGACTGTTTTCGCAAATCCGAAATCCGCTATCCTCACGTTTCCATCATGGAAAAGAATATTAGCCGGTTTTAGGTCCCGATGCATCACGATCACCTTCTGCTTCTCCTCATTACGCAAATCGAGCTTCTCAATGCCAATAAAGGCCTCAGTCACCTGCCGGAGGATCCTTAGAGCCTCGTACTCGGATAGCTTTTTTTGTTTTTTGAGGAGACCTTCAAGATTGCCCCCATTACAGAAATTCGTCACGATGTAAATGTTTCCACTGGAAGTTCTCAAGACCTTTTTAAACTCGAGGATGTACTCGCCCCTTATTTCACGTAGAATGTTGATCTCTCGGAGGAACAGATCGATAAAATCTTGGTATTGTTTCAATACTTCTGCGGGAATGATTTTGATCGCGACTGGTTCGTTGTTATTTTTTGTATCAACCCCTTTGAATACTTTTCCGAACGTTCCTGCTCCGAGAGGCACGGAGTCTTGATCATATGAAAATTGACCGATTTGCTTGGTAGAGCCTTCCATGAAATTTTATTTTTTGAGAGTTAGTTTAAGATCTCTGGTATTAATTTAGCTTATTATGGGATTAATACTCAAGATCTCATCAAAAAGCACCAGATTTGATTTTTTTACGAGCTCATTTCAACAAATTACTAGTAGACTTTTTTTTCAACAAAAATTGCTTTGGTTAGATAATGTGTAATCTTCAGAAGATGTGTTTAATATTTTTGAAAGAGAAAAGAAGCAATGCCATTGTTTCAATTTATTAACCTTGACCCTAGCTACCAGAGGGCTTGGCTTTTTGAATCAAAAAATGATATTATAGCCCCGTTTTTTATTTTCTTCACAGGTTCTGTCCAAGCTCTAACCAATTTTTTTTTTTTTGGTGTCGGAGACATCGTAATTGAAACTCATTACAATTTTAGAAAGATTACAAGATTTTCTTCCTGAAGTTAAATCACAAACGCTAATGATCAGCAAATCTCTTCATCGCTGACTCAAAGTTGAGTTTTCCGAGTGAATAATCGCTTTGTTAAGATAGAAATTTTTATGGCAAGATCTAAAGGCCACCTAAATTTCGATGATCATTTAGTTGATTTGAATTTTATTGATAAAACTTTAACTTAAAGCAACAATGGCATTGAAACCGGTTTTGCATTATTTCAAGCTGTGTTTACTCTTCTTGTTGTTGCTAGGACATGTCGCAAACTCTGCATACGCAATAAAGGAAATATTAATAAGCACTTATGACCCCGTGATTACTTGCTCAATGGACGATCCCTTAAATCCTCAGCTCGCCTATGGAATCGAAGTCAACATCATGAGAGCCGCCTTCTCAATGATAAACTGGACCGAAGGTGTTGATTATTTTTTCAATTGCACCGACTTTGATGACCAAATGAATGCAGTAGCAGACACCAGTACTCGTCCTAATCTCCTTGGCGCCTTTGGTGGGATCACTATTTCTCAAGGGCGGTTGCAATCAGGTTATAAGTTCTCACAGCCCACTATGACGACGGGACTGTCCTTACTCTACCGCCTTGTGCCACAAAACGCTTTTTATTTGAGGACATTTACTACCGACTATTTCGTGTTACTTATTTTCCTTCCGCTGGTCTCTGGACTCGCTTTATATGTGTTCGAGCATCGAAAAATGTCTATAATTCATTACATTTACCATGGTTTTACAACTTTTTTTCGAAATGACGACATCGTGTTCCTTGGTTTTGCATCCCGTGTAACCGGCCTTTCACTGAAACTCCTTCTGCTTATTACAGCAACGCTGTATACCGCATTCACGACAAATATACTAAATTTTGATAACAGTTTTGGAGGGGTTTCTAGCGTTACAGACCTCAGTGGTTTACGAATCTCATCGATTGAATTTTATAAAAACACTTTGTATTCTGTAGGGGCCCTCTACAAATACTTCCCTGATGCTTGGGATAGTGCGTCTTTGCTACAGGAGATAAATAACACGGGAATTACTTACCTAGCCTATGATGATCCAATTGTTCAATACATTACTTACACTGAATGCGATCTCTACACAGTCATTCAGAATTTTGTAAAATACGATTTCGGGTTCATGATGTCTGGCAGCGTTAGCAGCAGCGACGAGGATCTCGTGAATCTCGCGGTAACTCTCGTGTTTCAGAATAAAACACAGCAAGAATGGATCGATGAATACTTTACGACGCAAGATATCCAACCTTGCGCTAACAAACTTGTTTTTATGCAATCATATGTAACCATTGGAGATGTGAAAGGCCTTTGGTACATGTGGCTCGCGGTCTTTGGGATAGCTCTTGCATATTGGCTCACTGAAGTGATAAGAAGATCCATGCAGAAAAGGCGGGGGTACTATAATTTCGTCGGTCTGCGCGCTGAAGCGGACCAGAACACTCAAGGGAAAGTGGCTGCTATGGCAGCAACGCACTGTGCAGGGTCGATTTCCATTGTAAACTCCACGAGGAAGTCGCTGCAGAAAAATTATACAGCGACCCTTATGGCCATGAAAATTGGCAGAGAACCGCTCAAGAAGATTGAAAATCTGCTGAGAATTGACCGAGACCTCCGAGTGCTGGAGCCGAAATCGCCTGGAAAAAAGCTAACGCTTGTTATGGTGGATGAAATGAAAAAAAAGAGAGGATTTTTGAAAAATTTCACAAGGCGGTTTTCCACTAATTTCAATTTACCTAAATTAGCAACCAATAATGAGGCTGGAAGAAGAAGGAAACCCTCTGACGCATCTCCAATACCTGGGAGAAGAGCGGGCTCATTGTCCCAGTATGCGAGAGAAAACCGACTGTCAGTATCTTCAAAAATAAGCGTGGCTACAAAGCCATTTTCGTTATCAAAAACAGATGAATTTGCTCGCAAAAGCCAAGAACTACATAGTCCAGCAACAGTGCAATCGAAAGCAATAAGAGATTTAATGAAAAGCGCCGCCGCTGCCAAGCAGGCAGGGGCCTTGACTCCTCGACGAACAAGGATTCTTAATGATTTAGTCAGCCCTATAGGAGGCTTGTCTAGTAACAACAAAGAAGTAAAGCAATTTACTGACCAAATTAAACAAATCTATGACGTGAAGACACCCAGAGTGGATAGCAATATGGTAGAGGCCGTGCTACAACGAGTGCTAGACGCCGAGGCCGCTTCAAAGCAGAAAGTTCAAACAAATTATTTCGAGGACAAGGACCTCGAGTTTTTGATGAGCAAAGGATCGAATCACCCTGTTTCCTTAGCCTCTCCGGCCTCACGATTTATAAACAGTGGCAAAATCAAAGGATCTGTTGAGCTTTCATCATTTGCTTCTCCTACATCTAAAAATATGAGTCCTGAGAGGATATCTCGATTCTCAGAAAGAGGAGGTCACTCAAAGAGAAATCTGATCTCAGAAATCGGGACCGACCTCGAAGCCTTTGGGGCAACCGCGAATAATTTTACTAGCACGGTTCAGCTGACAGATGAGCCTCTTTTGATACCGAAAGCGAGAACACCTTCATCGAATATCAAAGAACATCAGCTCTCTACTAAATCAACACCTCGGATTATTATCCCTAAGTCGATTTATGAAAACGATCAATAATAATAGCTGCTGCGAAACTTCTCTATGACTGGTCTTCTGGTGTTCGTTTTTTTTGTTTTTTTTATTATGGGTGTACTACTAAGACAATACTACAACATACCATAGAAAGAGATAAAATGTAGGGTAGGTTTTTGGAACTTTTTGTGTACAATAGCTTCTAATCATTGATTACTATTCCAAATGGTAAAATTAAAAAAAGGCGAAATAAATCTTTCATCTGCTTTCCAGCAAACTAACCGAGCGCACCTCGACGGAGTCTGTTTTCAACTTTATTTGTTCTAAGGAAAAAAACTAACTCATTTTATCAATTTGTTAATGCATAATATGCGGGCATATCCTGAATTATTAAAAGTTATGAATTTTAGTGGACTCGCAATAAAAGTCAATAACTACTCATCATAGATATGATACTTAAACCAGCAGTTTTCATAGCCTGGTATCTCATATTCGTACTGTTTCTGGGAAATCTTTCTCATTGGGTAGGCGCCATTAAGGAAATATTAATCAGCACTTATGATCCTGTGGTGACCTGCTCACTTGAAGAACCCTTAAACCCCCAGCTCATGTATGGAATCGAGATTAATATCATGCGTGCCGCACTCGCGGAAGTAAACTGGACAGAAGGCATTGACTACTACTTCAATTGCTCTGATTTAGACGACCAATTCGCTGCAGTCGCAGCGGGAATCACCGATCGGCCTAATCTTCTTGGTATCATCGGCGGAATAACCATTTCTCATGATCGCCTGAAAACCGGTGCAAAGTTCTCCCAGCCGACTATGTCAACGGGATTGTCCTTACTGTACCGCAACGTGCCACACAATGCCTTTTACCTGAGGACTTTCACTACCGATTTTTTCGTACTGCTTGTAATTTTGCCCACCGTTGGAGGGTTTTTTCTGTATCTCTTCCAGGGACGGAGGATCTCGTTGATGAATTATATTTACCATGCGGCCACTGTCTTTTTTAAGATTGATGACGACCAATTCCAGGGCACTATAGCTCGGATCACTGGCATGGGACTCAAGTTACTCCTGCTTATTACCTCGATTCTATATGTTGCGTTTACAACAAATATCCTCACTGCTGATAACAGTTTTGGTGGTGTTTCCGGTATTTCAGACCTTAAAGGGCTACGAATCTCATCGATTGGATTTTATAAAAATACTCTACAATCCGTAGGCACTCTTTACAAATACTTCCCTGACGTTTGGGATAGCGCGGAGTTGGTTAAGACAATAAACAGTGAAGAAGTTACTTTTATGGCTTATGACGACCCTATCCTTGCTTACTTAACTTACACTGAATGTAATTTCTACATGGTGCTACAGAACTTTGTCAAATACGATTTCGGGGTTATGATGCCGAGTGGAGTCAGCTCTGCTGATGAAGAGCTCGTAAATATTGGGCTAACGATGGCGTTTACCAAGAAAACCCAGGACTTGTGGGTCGCAGAGTATTTCTCAACTCAGCCTATCACGACCTGCCCTGATAAAGTAGTTTTTCAAAGCACTGTTCTTTCCTTTGGAGACGTACAAGGACTGTGGTATGCCTGGTTAGGAGTCTTCGGGATAGGTCTCGTTAATTGGGTTGCTGTAGAACTGCGCAAATTCTCGAAGAAAAAGAGAGGTGATTACAACTTTGAAGGCCTTCGCGCTAAAGCAGACCAGGAACTTCAAAGGAAGATGGCTGCTCTAACAGCAACGCAATGTGCTGGATCCATCACCGTCGTGAACGAAAGCAGGACAGTTTTGCAGAATGACTACTCAGTAGCTCTCAAAGCGTTGAATATTGACTACGAATCGGTCCAATTGATCCAAAGTATACTAAAACTGGATGACGAGTTCAGCGCGTTAGATCCAAAGGTGGCTCCAAAAAAGTCAATCTCAGTGATGAATGGCCTGAAGAAGAAAAGGAGTAGTATTTTATCAGGGTTTAAAAAGAGATTTTCATCAAGCATTAGCTTGATGAAAGCTCCTAATGGCAGCAATAGTCGGAGAGGAACAGTGGAATACGGTGGTTTGACGCCACGAGCCTTGCAAAGAACAGCGTCGTTATCGCAGTCTGGAGAAAATGCCTCCACGATGTCGCCGATAATAACAATAGAGACTTCAAGAGGCTTGAAGAGCAAATTCCATCGAAAAAGCGAGGATTTAACAAGTCCAGTCCTCATAAAGCCGAAAGAAATAAAGGATTTAATAAAAAACACATCAGACTCTCCTCTGGCTAAAGTCACCTCCCCCAGCAAATCACGAGGCTCCAATAATTTCGTAATTCGTGAGAAAGCCGCGAAAAAATTCGGTGACCATATCAAGCAGATTTACCCTGTGAGGAGACCAAAAATGGATGGGAATATGCTAGAGTCGGTGGTGCAGAAGGTGTTGGAAGCTGAAGAGAAACAGAAACAGCGGGATACTTTTTACACAAACAGAGAGCTTGACGATAATCTCCAATCAATTGTTTCTCCGAAGATACCAGTAACTGATAGATTGAGAGGGTCTGAAAGGGCAAGCGGTTCAAAGAGGAAGAGGACGAGTGAGTTCGGCACAAATTCAGACGCTGTTGTGATTACAATGAAAAGTTCAATAGAGAAGGCAGTACAGTATACAGATGAACCTTTATTGGTGCCGAGGTCCAGGACGCCTAAGTCGAATATAAGAGAGCATACGTTTACACCAAAGAATAATACGAAAGTGCTTAGACTTTCGATTCCTATCGCACTTTATAAAAAAACTCCAAATCCATAATTATTTGAATTTATAACATTATTTTTCATGCATAGTAATTTCTTTTAATTGAACTTTGAATATCTGATATTCTGTGCTTGCTCTCAGCTATGCATAGCTTGCAGGTATTTGGTAAGACTCAATGCTTGCATTTGACAATGAATTAGGCATTAAAAGTAAAACATGAAACTAATCAAAAATATTTGAGCAGAATTAAATATAAGTTTGTAACACAATCTCTCAGACAGCATTTTAAGTCGTATGAAATAATTTATAATCGTAACCTCAAACCTTCAAGACTAATTCAGAGAAAAAATTGGTTTAAGGCTAATGTGAGTTACTTTCAACAAACTGGGCGAATCTTTTCTCTTTACATAATAACCATGAAATACTTTTACGCATTACCCAAATTTTCAGACAATTAACTCACTTTTCTGCTCCTTCGAAATTAAAATTAAAATCCAACAAAGAAGCGATGATACCAAGACCAGCCCTTTACAAGCTGCGTTTTGTCTTGCTGCTTCTAGGGGCTGTATACTCAATCAAGGAAATACTCATCAGCACTTATGACCCTGTCGTGTCATGTTCATTAAATGATCCACTAAATGCGCAAATCGCTCATGGTATCGAGGTGAATATCATGAGGAACGCATTACAATGATAAACTGGACAGAAGGCGTAGATTACTATCTCAATTGCACAACATGGGAGGACATATTTATCTCATTAGCAGATTACCAGTCTCGTCCCGACCTCATTGGCGCCTTTGGCGGGATAACCATTTCGGGAGACCGGCTTCAAGCCTGCTTTAAGTTCTCACAGCCGACTTTGTCAACGGGAATGTCATTACTCTACCGCCTTGTGCCTAATAATATTTCTATCTCAGATCAATCGCTCGCGAATACCTGGGGCTGCTTCTCGCGCTTCCAGTCTTTTCAGGGCTCGTTTTATATATCTTTGAGAACCGAAGGATGCCAGTATTGAACTATATTTACCACGCGGCCACTGTATTTGTGAGACGCAATGACGACAGATTTCTCAGTACGATTGCTCGAATAACTGGTATTGGCCTCAAACTATTACTGCTGATGACGTTGTACCGGTATATCGCAACAACAACAAATAACCTCTCTTCGGATAAAACATTTGGCGGTGTTTCTAGCGTCTCAGCTCTGAACGGCTTGCCAGTCGCATCGATTGAATTTTATAAAAACACGATATATTCCGTACATGCTCACTACAAATACTTTCCTGATGTTTGGGACAGAGCTTCCTTGCTGAAGGAAATCAATAGC
>ENA-UOTZ01001796-UOTZ01001796.1-compost-metagenome-genome-assembly--contig:-NODE-1796-length-13273-cov-16.506820_pt1 | contig 13273 bp, 6 predicted proteins | sample MGYA00238144_ERZ746983 | MGnify/ENA primary metagenome ERZ746983 (study PRJEB28759, sample SAMN06268863) | compost metagenome | isolation source: single cell | place: USA: California, Emeryville, Joint...
AATGCATTTCTCGCAAGAGAAAGGAAAATAGAAAAAAAGAAAGAAAAGCCCAGGTCGGTGAAAGATCGTTCATCCATCCTCCGAGGATATCACTTGAATCATCTCAAATTTGATTTAATGATCAAAAACCGTTTAAAAATAATTTTATTTTAGAAGAACTTCCCATCTAGCATCATTTAATAATTTGCTAAGCATTCATTGATATTAAGAAAAACAGCTCACCCACCAAGAAACATTTATATGTAAAATACACCTTTTTACAAGAGATTAGGCTTCTTGAGACTATAAGGAGTTCCAAAGAAAAAATGAAGAAGCAGAAATATTCAAGAGATTTATCTGTGATTCGGCGTCGAGGTTAATATCGCTTTGGTCTCTGATGACGAAAAGCGTGGCTATGTGGAGTTAGAATCATTTTTCTGGGCTCCTTCTCATAATTTGGTTCTTATCTCCGATCCAAACCATAATGAATTTGCTCAGTATCGCGTAAAGCGTTTGCCTTTTGCCTTTAAGATCGCAGAATGGTTTTTCGGCAGCTTCAGAGCTTCATTGGAGATGCTCTTGAGAAGAAGAAGAGTTCATGCTGTTTTTTTCTGCTAAGATGCAATGATTCGATTCATGGCGGAGCAAAGTAAATTGAAAAGAAGATCTTTTTGTTTTACAAGAAATTTTCGAACGCCTAGATTATGGACTGCGGATCCTGAGATGACATTGAAGGGGCAATTTCCACTCTAATGCCCTCGTATCCAACAATGTGTCTGAAATTTATGCAGGGAGAAGGAATCAGCTTGCTCTGAAAAAAATGCGCTTTCGGAGTAAACTGATTCGCATCTCCAAACTAAGGAGGGGCTATTTCTCCTTCTTGAAACTTTTCCAGCGCCTTCGGAATTTCTATGATAGCGGAGAGTCTCGCAGGAAAACTTTAGAACGAGAAAAGAGAGAATTTTGTAACAATATAACGAGAAAACTCCCTAAGTGAATATTTCTCTAACTGAATTTAGTAATTTCAGCAATCTAAAAAAAGTGAAATCTTGAGTCATATTTTGGCTTCTTCACATCCGTATATGCAACTGTAAAGCGCTTCCAGTTTCTATTGAGTACAACCGTTAGTTGTCTCCTGTTAACGATAAATAGAAAATTTTATATTAAGTTGCTGGGGACCATTCAGAGTAATTCTCGCGGAATCCTAGCTTTATTAGATTTTTACTCCGATCTCATAAATTCTCACTCACTTTTTAGCTCGCGATTGGATTTTAAGATTAAAATTTTTATTTTCTCATTCTACTGAGCAAATTAAAGTCATGCTTCCAAAAAACGAGTCAAATGACAGTGAGGGATCGACTCCTGCAGGTTCTGAGGAGTCCGAAGCGAAAAAAGATTCATCCAGCGAGAAGCTGCCTCAATCTTCGATAAGAGCTGGTACACCAGCTGTAATCCATTTATTTTGATAAAATTCCGATTTTTCACTCTTTCAATTTTCGGCCATTATCTAACTTTAACTATGAATAGGGGATATAATTCCTATATCATCAACCCTACTTGTCTGGTCCTCAGCCAATATGAATAAGATTAATATTGCTGATGTTGAAACGAAGCAATTGCTTGATACCTTTGATGGAGTTCAGCTAAAGAAGGTCAGTGCCGGTAGTTGTTAAGTTTTTCATTTTTGGCTGAAATTTGAAACCGTCGAAAAAGAACATGAGTTTCGTTGGACTCAAGTGAAAGAGATCGCAAACACAGGACTCCTCGTTAATATTCACCAGCACTGCTTTGAATCTGCTAACTTAGAAGTATTTGATATCTCACGGAAAAGGAAAGCGAAGAGAATATATTCATTCGAGGAAGTTCAAGGAAGTAAATTCATATTTAAATTCTCTCATAATCATAATCTCTCTCTCCTAGTGACAAGTGATATGGGTCTGACTTATAATTCAAGAAGAGGTTTTCTTGGTGCAATTCCTGTCAAAGGGGAAATCGCATATCATCTTTACAGTTTTGCGACTTCGAAGGCTGGCAATATTGTAAACCTCATTCGAAAATCGAGATGGCACTCCCAGCATACAGATGAAGCAGGTAATAAAACTTTTTCATCGCAAACTCTTTTAACATATTTGTAACTAGACAACTTTATACATAACATTGATTTCAACTCAAATGGAGAGACTGTGGCAACAATAGATTGCCATGGAACATGCTTAATATCAGATCTCAACACTGACAATTACAGCTTCCATATGCGACTGAACAAACAAGAACCGGGTAAGCAAAATTCTTAAAATTACTATAATTTTCAAGGGTCTTATTCTACCACCATCAGCCATATTTGTTCTTCTTATATTATTTAATGGCGACATTAAAATTTCTCGTACATTGCTCTTTAGATTATAGCGGCCGTTGCAGATGGAGCACCAATAGTGACGAACCTTTATTATTCGTCAAATATGATGGCAACCAACTCAATATTTTGGATGTTGAGAAGAAAGTACTCACGTTAAAGAACTCGATTCAGACAGAATCAAAAGGTAAATGCACCTAATTTTGCTTTTCTCTTCTTCTTCATTTCAAATATGATCATATTCAAATAATTAAAGAAAGAACTGTGCAAGCAATAGCAGCTGAAGCCTCATAAAGGAGGGTATTGCTGCTGCACTTATTAACGATATCTTCATCCTTAAATATCGTCAGAGTGCTTGGAAAAATGTTAATCTTTTTCCTTTATATCTCCTTCGGTTGCTTTTCTTGTGATTTGACACTCATTTCGGATAGACTTGACTTTTTGGATTGACGTTTGTCAGAGCGATGGAAACTTATTGGCTTCAGGCGGCTGTGATCTGAATGTAAAGATATTTGATAAACGAGAATCGAAGATTGTCCAAACCTTCGATGACATCCACGATGGTAATATTTTTGAATTATTTAATATCTCATTTCTGACTTCCATTTGTGATTTTCTAGGTACAATTTTTTGTGTGAGATGGAGTCCGAGCGGCGATATGCTTGCAAGCGCTTCCAGAGATACATCAGTTGCCCTATTGGACTTCAAGGCTGGAAAAAAGCTTTGGACTGGAAGCACCGAAGATGGATGTAAATTTTGCCATGAAATCAATAAAAATTATTCTAATTTAATCTTAGATGAAGCTTCGTCGGTCTGTTTCTTTTGAGTAAAAATCAAGTTAATAGTCATACGAAGAGGGAGGAGACCACAAGAAATCTCAACAATCTTTTAAATTCACTCATGACAGAAATCATATTCTATCCTTCCTAGCATATCACGACTTCACTAGATCTAAACGCAATTAGAAGATTGGAAATTAATCTCTTAACAAAATTCTAATGTTTGTCTAGGCTCTGGTTTTGAAATTGTGAGAAAATTCCTGTTTATAATGGATTTATCAGAATAGCTTCCATTAATTGAAATAATCGTAGAGAGTCATTCAACACTTTCGATTCTTGGCGAATTAAATGATTAAATGTAGATATGATCACTGCTGCTTCACAGACATAAAGAAAGCAGTTAGCTTCCTAATAAATGTATTACTTGATAAATTCTATAGATTTGAGAGTGAGAGGTTGTCTTACTTTAAGACCTAAACGTCCGACAACCGTTCAGAGTAATACCGCGAACTCCTATCTTTATTTAATTTTTCTCTGATCTAATCAAATTCCCACAAACATATTAGCTTGAGAGTAGTTTTGATTATTGAAATTTTATTCACTCGCTATATATATATTTTGTTAACAAATTCATAAAGTAATGCACCAAAAAGCAAGTGAAATGATGATCAGAAATCAACTCATCCAGCTCTAGACGAGGAAAAAGCTCAAAGTGCCGTATCAAGCGATGATCTGCCTAAAAGTCGATAACAACTGGTACTTACATGTCCTTTAATCCACTTATCTCGATAAGATACTCATTTTGCATTCTTCCAATATCTTACTATGGTTTATTTTTGGATAGAAGAGAGAACTATATCTCCAACACTATTGAGCTTGTCCTCAAGCCAGAATAAGATTCATATCGTAGAACTTGAATCGAAGGAAGAGTTTGCTGACTTTGATGGAGTGAAACTTAACAATAGGAGCCGTAATTTTTATTTTTCAAATTATACTCATGCTTGATAAACTATCTCCCAAGAGTGGAGCGACGGTTGGACTCACGTGAAAGAGATTACAAATGCAAAACTCCTAGTTTCTGTTCACCACATCTGGAATAAATCCGCTAGCTTAGAAGTATTTGATGTCTCACGCAAAGGACAAGTGAGGGAAATATATTCATTTCAGGAAGTCCCTGGCGGTAAAATCATTGTGATTTTCCTTATCATACATCATTTTCTAGTGACTGGTAATGGAGACGTGACCTATAATCCACGAAGAAACACCCTTGGTGCGATTCCTATTGAAGGGAAGATAGCGTACCATCTTGACAATTTAGTGACTTCGCAGGATGAGGTTATTGTAAAACTCATCCGAAAATCCAGATGGCACTCACAATATAGCACTAAAGAAAGTATCTGATATAGATTTTCTCCATTTGATATATTTTCTTCCAGAAAACTTAATAGCTGGCCTTGATTTCAATCCAAGTGGAGAAATTGTAGCAACTATCGATCGCTCTGAAACATGTGTAATATCTGATGTGAATACTGATAATTATCGCTTCTACCTAAACATGACAAAAACTGAAGGTAAACAAGGAAATTGCTAATTATCCCTAATTTTCAACTTCCTTATTCTCTCATGACGAAACATATTTTTTCTTTTTCTCATAATCTCTTGCCATCATTATTTCCTATGATTACTATTAAGATGAATTTGGTCGCTGCAGATGGAGCACTAACCCTGATGAACCAATTTTATTTGTTAAGTGTATTAGGAGATATCTCAATATCCTCGATGCTGAGAAGAAAGCTCTAATTTTGAAGGGTCCGATTCAACTTGAATCACGCAGTAAGTGCAGCTTTTTTTTTTGTTTCTCTTCTCCTGCGACTTTTTCACTTGACATACGAATCAATTCCAAAGAAATTGATGAGAGAAATGCTGTCTCTTTTCAATGGGGGAAAATTTAACCTTTTCATTTTATGTTTGAAAGAGTGTGTTTTCTTCTTCTTCGATTCTCCATATCACATCTTCTAGCTTCACGCACTGGATGGATGTATGTCTGAACAATGGAAACCTACTGGCTGTAGGTGGCTGGGATAACAATATTAAGATATTTGACAAAAGAGAATCGAAGATTGCCTAAACTTTCGATGACATCCACGAAGGTATCAATTTTTTGATATGTTTAATAAATTATTTCTACCTTCTCAATGGTAATTTAGACATGACCAATTGTGTACGCTGGAGTCCAACCGGAGACATGCTTGCGAGTGCTTCAGAGGACAAGACGGCAGCGCTATTGGACTTCAAGACTGGAAAAAAGTTTTATACTGGAAATACCTCAGATTAGAGTAAATCTCCACTACTACTTAATCTGATACTAGTCTCATTCATTTAGATCCTGCTATGTCTGTCTGTTTTATTTGAGATAGAAGTGATGGGAAAAAATCACACGAGAAGAAAGCAGCGATCTGAAACAATCTGGGAGGATAATCTTTAGCTCCATTGAAAAATAGAACTATTGATGATAGTGATTATATTTTGTTCTCCCTTATTTTTCAGAATGCCATCATGCTTTCCTCCTATTTCTCTGAAAATTAAATGACTAATAAAAGAAAGCTAACTCAATCGAACCAGCATACATAAAATTTAGCTCAAAAACGATGATTGTAGAATATTTGTCCTGAAAGATAGAAAAAATTTATAAGTCTGGCTGTGACAGCATTAAATATATACAGAATAATAACAGCAAATAAATTGAAAAAAATTTAATATATCTTGTGTTATAAGCAAAATAACAACATTAGACCTCATCATTATATTATATCTTTTTAAGCAGATTCTTAATGTAAGCGTTTTTCATCAAAATAGTCGATGGTAATATCGTTAACAGCTTCCTTGAGATCCTGTATCTGTTTTGAATCCAAATCAAAAGCGGCATCCAACTCGCAAAGTAGAGAAATACATAGATTACCATCCCAATAATAATAAAAAGGTTCATTTGCTGACTAGAGACATTGCTGATCTTTTGCAAGTTCTGATCGAAAGTCGCCAGTACAGGATCAAAAATTGAATATATGGCAGACCATAACGTCCAATCACTCATGAATGTCTCTGAGCGAGTTATCTCCATCAGCGTGGTTGATGAAAAATTAGCGCTGAGCATGTTGCGAAACGTTTCTGTTGTCTCAAGGTACTTCATATAGCCCCCAAGTAACCCTCGTGATGTGATTCCATTGAATACTGTTGGGCATTGCTCTGCGACTAACGTTGAATTGGGAGCCAGAGTACAAAGATCGCCGTCACTCAGGATGTCCAAAGCCATCTTTAACTCATTGAAGATGAGAGCACCTCTCCAAATTTTTGATGAGCCTAAGAAGAGATCGCTTAAGATACTGTAATGACCACTTGCTGTCCCATATGCTGAAGCTGTCTGATTCATCCATGTAAATGTAGTATTGTGATCTCTGGAGGACGCATAGCTCAAAGTTTGCATCCAAACGCTCTGCACTGTTGAAAAGCTTTTGTAGGACTCTACGAGATTCTTCTGTTCCATCAAGAGCGACCGCATCCCGGCTGTTCTAGCTTTTTGGCGAGTGAACAAAGGGATGAATATCACGGAGTAAGCTAACACGTATAATAGCGAAATTATAGCCATTGCAAAGGGATTTGTCGAGTTTTTCTCAAAGGTTTTCGAAGATTGTGATCGTTGGGATTTTTGCTCCTTCGAATGGGGTGCAAGAGCCTTTTCCTTGCGCTCTCTTATTTGGTATTCGGACTTATTGACAAGAGTGTCGGTAAAGAAGACTTTATATTTTGATAAACGCTCGATTTCAGGAAGGATGGAGGAATCCGGGATTTTAGCAAACACCGAAATGATGTCTTCTTCCTGCTCTTCGAACCTCAGGTAGATGCAGATGAAAATAATGACCAAGGCCACAGGCAGTAAGATCCCAGCGATGAATATGCCATTTAGGAAATCACTCATCACATCGAAATTGGTGAACAGTTGGCTGAATAGGGTATCGCTGACTTCGTTGAATAGTTTTGAGTAGTTAATGATGTTTAGGCGCAAAAACTCTATATCTGTAAGGCATGTGGTGTGTGATTTGTTAATACTATCAGAAACCGATTGCATGTACACGCTCGCAACCTCAATGGCTTCGTGGAGTCCAACCCTACGATCCGAGGGTTTATCTCCGACATAGAGATCCATATTAAAGTTGCTTCTAAAGAAATCAGGAGACACATCTTCTGGACCTAAATTGACCGCTTTGTTCATGTAAGTCGTCAAAAAGTCCCTGAACACGTCTTTAATAGACGATCGTATGAGAGGCATCCATTGGTCGCTAAACTCTGGAGTATATAGGCTGTTATTTAGGATACTGTTGTCGGCGCTTGCGGCGAGCTCTGAGTACGCGTGGAATTTATTCATCATGCTCAATAGTGTCGATGGATATGTTGCTAGGTCAGAAAAAGTAGCCAGACCACCTACTTTCTGATTGATCATCAGATAGTCAGCAACAATTAATGTGATTAACGAGAACGTGACAAAGAACCCAAAGCCATGCAATACCTTGAGCACAAGAGGAAGCTTCACATTAGTCAGCGAGCCTCGCAATTCTTTTATTTTATGGGTCTGGGAGGAGCTTCTTGAGGAATGAATTGATGTCGGCTCGAGTTTATGAATCTTCTCTATTGCACCGGATTTGGACATGTCATCAATTTTTGTATTCGTCGCAGCAATCGGTTTATCTGCAGAAAGTGCGTGGGAATCTTTTGCTGAAGGGCTACGTTCATTTTCTCCTCCATCGCAACCAATATAATGAAATTTTACTGGAACATGGAGAGATTCAATATTTTCTCTCATATTATGTTCCATGACATCATCAAATGGATGTTTCGATGGTATATGTTTATGCACTTGATTTGTATGGAAATGCATATTCGAATCGAGAGCATGACCCACATTCTCGATATTCCCTGAGGCTTGAGTGGAATCTTTTATCAATGTCTGGATCATTTTCCTACCGCTTTCCGCTGTTGCTAGTTTGGTTAGTCCTCGCGTAATATTTATAGTGACCAAAAAGCATGCAACACCATCGTCTCTGATGAGCCGAGCCATGCGATACAGGACTTGTAATCGAACATCTTGAGCCTTGACTGTGTTTCCGTTTATCCAGTCTTTAGTGCTCTTTTCCGTCGCAAGGATGACATAGCCCAAATGATCTCTGTCTTCAGACTTCTCATCATAGCTACTCATAACACTCAAAGAATGATCTGTGATCAGTATGTCGTCTATACTCCGTCCTTCGAGGTGATTTATCGCTGCCAGCACGCCAGTATCTTCGAACACTTTGCCAAGCATGCCGCTGACTCCGATAATAACTCCGTTATCCTTCAGAAGAATATATCTTGAGACCGAATCTTGATTCCTTCTCATATAATATACCTCAACAACGTCGCTATTCATCACTTCGAAAACTCGGAATGCCTCAAAAGATCTCATGTGGCCCTGCTTCTCCCTTGCAAAGAAAGTTCCTACCGATTCATGCTGCTCTTTCTTAAAAGAAGCCTTGGAGGTGGGGAAATAGCCAGGAATAATTGCATTGAAATCGAGTCTATCATGGTCTTCGGGAGAGTACCCAAGGGACACCAAAAATTTCTCGTTTATTTTCTTCAGATCTCCCTCTTCTTGATGGTCATTCGAGCGGACAAACATATCGACTCGATGCTTGGAGGTGCTCTCGAGGCTGTTGATTGCTAGTTTGAAATCAAGCTGCGCAATTGACCGATGACTCAGTTCTAACTCAAGCAACTTTTGCGCTTTCAAAACAAAATGGTACTTGTAATTGAAATTGAGAGCATCATTGTTCTCGAGTACATCTAAAACGAATATCCTTGCAATGTGGCGACTTTCGAGGCTCTCTGTACCTTTCCGGATTTGAGCTAGCGCTTCTTCTTCATCTTCGAGAAGCTTTCGACCTTCCTTGGACAACATTTTCATATGTAGAACCGGCTCGAGTAGGGCCCCCATGAACTTCAGTTTTGAATCAAGATACTCTCTCATGCATTTTTTCGTTGTTAATGACTGTCTTACAGCTTGTGATACGTCATTGATTGACAGCGTTTGATTTGTCCTTCTCGCACTCATTGTCTTCTCTAAGGACTCCTCGAATGATTCTAACTGGCAATATTGAATAAATGAGAGTTCTTCTTTTTTTATTTTATGACTTGCCAGCGCGATTAGTTTCAACGCTTGGACCTCCTGGAAGTCCACGCTTGCGAGGAATGAAATGTATATTAACATATCTTCCATTGAGAAGGAGTGCTGGTAGGTATTATCCAGCAGCTTGTGGCTGAAGACCGCGTCGATGAAGCTCAGAACAGTTTTTCGGGCTCTATCTTGAAGGAATAATGACACTAGACGAGGCTTTGTTTCTTCACAGACCACGGACGTTTGTCCTAATAGGCTTTGGTCATTTATATTTAGTGATGAATGCGTAAGTAGCGTATCATTTGAAGAAAGAATTGAGGAGACCGTATCTAGGAGAACCGCATCGTCCTGTGACTCGAGATGAGTGTAGAAAGCTAGGAGCTCCAATGCTGAGATGCGCCCCTTAGCTAAAGCTCCAGTTTTCACTGGAATTTCAAATGCCCGCTTGAGTCTTTGTTGGAAAAGAGAGGAAGAAGCAGTATAGATCAGCGGAGAAATCAGCAACAGAGGAAGTTCAGTGAAGGTTGAGCCTTCGAGATTCAGGATCTTTACGACATAAGATACGCAATACATGGTTCCCACAGCATTGAAGATAAGGCTACTTTTATGTAAATGAGAGCAGTAGTATCTAACATGGCTAATCAGCCAGATAGCCTCCGACGCGAAGAGCGCCAGTAGCAAGTAAGAGGCGATTTGAGCGTATTTGAACTCGATTACCTGAGCTGCACTCACAGCGGTGCTGGCTACAATTAACGTCAATTCGAAGAGAGTGAGTCCGAAGTGAGATCTTGGGATGAGACTCTGATCCCCGAATGCAGGCGGAAAGGAAAAGAACTCGTTTATTAAGTTCAGAAGCAGGATCAGGACGATGTTAGGGAAGACGATAATTTCAGAAATCACATCCCATGCGTCTGCGACTTGGACTTTATTTTGCATAATTATCAAGAAGGCTGTCTGAAGCACTGGGACGAGCAAAAGGTACCTTGAGATGTAGCTCCCGTGCTTTACTACGAATGCAAATACTGCTGAACGTTGGTAGGGATCCTTTCGACGCTGGCATTGAGCCATTGAGTGTATTTCCCGCAGAAGGGCAGCCACAACGATCATAATGTATCCAAAAGCAACAGCATTTATTACGTTGAGTGGAATATGAAATGTCTCTGATAGGGTTTGGATATGGAAATGACTCGTGACGACCCGAGAATATTGATTGAAGCCCTTGCCTGTCCTGCAACTCTCGTGATTCAGAATGGATAACATTTCCAAATGATAAATGAGGATGTAGGCAATCGCGGTCCAGCGATTGACGGAATTGTCAGTTACCGTTTGGCGTGCCTTGTTGAATTCTAAAACAAACTTCCTCAAAAGGACGTTTTTCATCTTGCTTGTGGACAACGAAGTATTTGATAATTGTTTTTATATTTTATATCCTCTGATTATTTAAGTCAGCACTGGATTGATAGAAATTTGTTAATTAGAATTAATGGTCGAGAATGACACATAAATTCTATTGGAACCATTAAAAAAACTCCAATTTTTATAAGAATTTTATTCGTTTCATCGAAACCGAATAAATAAATTAAATAAAATAAGCACCCGCAAATCGAAATTTTGAAAGTGTGGGTCTTTAATCGTTTTTAAAAATATCTAAACCAATGCAAATTTCTCGAATTTGTAAGTACCTGATTATAATAATTTATCTGAATTAGTCAATTAGCCTCGTAAGGGTTTTTGCTCTTTCCATCTTGAAATATCTTCAATCTTTATGTCGCTGATCCAGCACCTGAGAAAATTCAAGCAAAGGTTAACTCTATCTGAAAGTTTTATGAGATCATTGTACCTAAACTTTGTGATATCAATTGGTCAATTAATGAGCTGAAATAGGCCGTGCATCACCACATCCTCTGAATTTGATAGGGTATTATTTCACAACACTTTAACAGAGAGATCCATTAAACTAGTTCATAGTTGATTAATTATGATAGAGAATCAAATCCAAATTTGGTTTGTGTGTGTATTGATATTTAGATAGTGAAACTCAGAATAACTATTACATGAGCTGTTGGTCTCAAGACTAAGTCTAACGCGTGCCTGCCACTGTTGAGATCAAAACCTATTTGCCCATTTTTAATAGAATATACGTATTTGTGAACTGACTGTTGAATGGATTAAGTACGGTAATTGGTTCTAAATGAAAGTTCGAGAATGTACGTTCTTTCTGGAAAGTCTCGAATCAGATTGTTGAGTGCTAACTCATTAAAGGAAACCATAGACAAATTATTTACATTCGAACGAGGGTCAAAGAAATTATTTGATCGTAAATCTATTCTGAATTAATGTCATTAATGACCCAATATTCGATGAGCCTTGCATTTAGATACACTTCACGCTATCATATGGATTAACTTAATACGTTTAGAGGTATGAACCTCTGTGGAGGTACATAACCAAATTAAATACTTCTTTAAATATTTTAAAAAATTTATTCAGTAAAAAGAACTCATAGCTGGTTCCGATTGGAATTAATTTTTCTTAACAGATTATCGATTTCTCGCATCAATATCCTGATTTTCGTAACTCAGTAAAACAAATTTCTGAGAATTTTAAGGTCTTATGACAAAATATTTCAATTCAGAGCCTAGGATTCTCCCTTCATTTTGAATTGATGATACAAGTCAGATATTATTATTATATTAACCTCGAATCATCAAACAATTTGTTTCAAAGAAAACTTTTTCGATTTGAAAAAAGGAATTGGATCTACGAGCGGGTTTCCCTTATAGTTAGTACATAATTCGTTATATCATTATCAGCATTATTCACTATCCGAAGTTTGCGCCGCATATCTTGCATGAAGCAAATCTCTGTTTCTCAAATTTGATATGAGTGTTGACTAACATTCTTTTTCCTCGGGAAGAGAATACTACTTGAAAGCAAACTGAATCGGCTCAACATGAGAGTCTACTATTCATATGCAAGTGATGAGGCTGCCAAAACCAATGAAATGCGACGAGCTAGTTTCACCAGCAATAATCGAGCCATTATTTGTTTTTGCTAGATTTAATCTAATGAGTTATCATCGTTTTGGAAGCGCTCTCCACAAGGGTATCTTTCCTATCACATTAAAGTCCTTATAAAATTTTATTCAAATTCGATAAAAAGGGAGAGATGAGCGCATCGTGCTTTCTCTCGCTTAGCAAATCCCAACCTTTTCAACTCTAGCACGTCTTTATAAAGAGAGCTCTGGTTCAGATGCCGAAAGACAGTTTTGTTTTTTGTCTTGATTAGGTAGGAGTCTGCCAATAAATAAAAATTGAAGGAGTAAATTAGATCTGAATTTCCCTATCAAGTATGAACTTGAGGAAAAACTTTACCCTCCATTAAATAGTGACAAAAAACCTTCTTCAAAAGCTTTTTCAGCGAAGATACAGCAAATCTTAAAAAACATTTAAAAATTAATTGCTGAATCGATAACAGCATGACAAACTCTCTTCCTTAAGTTGATAGATGGAAATGTACAGCTTTCGGGTTCGATCTTGACGAATCCTTAAGTCGATTAGCACCCCACTGTCTCTCAGTCGACATATCGTCATCGTATGTCTCAAAAATTTGAATTTTTGTTTTTATGGGTGGGTCTCTGGATGGTTGGAGAAGTCAGGATTTAATGCTTGGTTTTTTTTCATTTTTTGAAGGTTCATTCATTTTTCCAACTTCAAATTTTATTTGGGAGTAGATGAAAAAATTTTTTTCACAATTGTTAATTGTTCTCAGCTCCACAGTGATTATCTTCCGGAACTGTTATTAACGGTTTTCTGCAAAAATTAAATTGAAGCATTTACTTTAAGCATCCGAAAACCCTTCAAAGTGATCACCGCAAATTCCGATCTTTATTTAATTTGTGCTCTCATCTAATCAAATTCTTATTCTTTGCTTCTATTTAGATTTCGATAATTAAAAATT
>ENA-UOTZ01001798-UOTZ01001798.1-compost-metagenome-genome-assembly--contig:-NODE-1798-length-13252-cov-7.855484_pt1 | contig 13252 bp, 8 predicted proteins | sample MGYA00238144_ERZ746983 | MGnify/ENA primary metagenome ERZ746983 (study PRJEB28759, sample SAMN06268863) | compost metagenome | isolation source: single cell | place: USA: California, Emeryville, Joint...
AATTTTTACGGTCGGATGCAAGGAATGCCGAGTATGCCAAGTATGCCCAGCAACGACGCTGGCAATAGCGCAAGTTGCCTTTTATCGCATTTTAAATACTGATTCTCCGAATTTCGGAAATTCTTAGTTCCCTCTGACGATCAAAACCAGAATTATTACCAGGAATACTGCAGACTGTACATAGCAAACGTCGTTCTGACAAACCAAGTAAAATGAGAACTGAGTAATGTGCTGAGATTTTTAATTTGGATGAAAGAATTGGTCGCAGAGAAAAACGATTTAATGACGAAACTCGGGAAACTCGAGGTAACTCTTCAGTTCCTTGAAAACAATTTTTTAAGTTTACCAATGTCGATTATCCTGTCAACAGAAACGAAGGGAAGAATTGCAGAATACGAAGAATAATTTTGACAAAGACGAAGAGAAGAAGAAACGTTCAAGACGTACAGCGTCAGAGATTGATAGACACTACAGATGTCCCATCGAAATATGCCAAAAATCATATGGGTAAGAAATACTGAAAGAAAGGTTTTGCTTAAAGGAGTGTCGTGTTTTCAGGTCTGAAGGCTCGTTGAACCAGCATATAAAACTTAAGCATCCAGAGTACTACGCAATTCATTTGAAGGGTAAGGAAGGTTCAGTATCGATAAGCGTGCACAAGAGCGGAGCGTTATCTGATCATAATAGTTTGGCTAACCTAGCGAAGAGTGGCAGCAGTCCATTGAACAGCGATGATGGCTCGAACGCATCGAGTCCATAGCACGACTAAGTGAATGTCATTTTCATTGATTTAGCTGAGATAGTTGATCGTGAAAGTGTCTATTTTACGAATGTCGTCAAATTTTCTTTCTGATTTCTGTTATAACGTTCTTCAAATTGTTACATGAAATAACCGTCGTAGCGGAAAAATTTACAAGCTGTTTGGAGTCAATTCAAATATTTTTCAGGCTTTAAAGAAGTCTCTGTGATTTTTTAGTGTCTATAGCGCGAAAAGTATGATTTGGAGAGAATTAAATCGTATAAACTTAATCTTTAGCCTTCAAGGAAAATGCGGAACATTTTATGTGTGGAAACTATTTAGGTTTTTCAATTCAAATGTATTTCTTAGTTTCTACTCATAACAACAAAAAAAGAACAATGAGATAAATAATTTCAGTAGTAATGGTTTAAAAATAATGTTCTGTGTGTGTATGTTATAATTATCGCCTTCATTTGAAAATTCGTCTTGGGGATGTGATCCTAATGTTAAAAAATATTTTTAAACAAATTTCCAAGTAAAAGCCTTTGTTGTTTGCGACTAGGAAGATTCATCATCCTGAATTACTCTCGTTTATTTCTCGCAGCTGATGCCGGTATCTCTGAACCTATATATAAATATTTGTTGTGTGATCTATCCATAATAATTTATTGTTACCTGTTCTTGCAACACTTTCCGTTTCAGTTCATCCAGTTTAATGAATTCTCCGTCTTGGAAGACGAGAAGCTGATCTATCAAATCGAGCTCATATTCCTTGATCATGCAAATAAACTCGTAGGTGTTCTTGAATAAATTGAGCTGCTCCTGCACGTCTTCTAATTGCAAGCTCTGCCTGATCTAATTGTTATACATATCATTCCTGTATTTGTCAAAAAGAAAGCTGTCTGACTCTCTTATATTCTTCAACATAGACTGACTTATCTCCCTTCATATTCTCAATCTTATCAGTCAGTTTGTCGATCTGAGCTTGGATCTCTTGCATGTTTTCCAAAGCCTACGTTACGTTTATCACCTTCTCCATATTAACTGAACTACCTGAGTATTGCCAATATCAAGATAATCATCTTGGAGTTCTTCGTTAGATTCAAGTTCGATTTGTAACTCCTTCTTTTGCTTGATTACTCTCCTTAAAGCTTCATTCATTTGCGCGAGTTTTTGAGACATTTCATGATGTTTTCTCATCAACTCCGAAATTTTCGGATAGTTGGCGGACCGCTCTTCTATCTCTTCAAGATATTCACTCCGTTTCTGCTGGATATGAGCCAATAGCTCGTTTATTTCTTCAACTTTGCAGGTTGATCTGGATAAGGAGTTGCATTTTCAGATATCAATAGTCCTTTTTCTTACTTCCATAAATCATGACAAGAGAAAGTAAGTTTTGCAGTCCTTGAGAAATCATCGTAGTGAAGGCTGTGCATGTCGAAGATGGACTTCCAAAGTTTCATTTTTCCCTAGGACGGTGGAGGTTGAATTCGAAACGTTTCATTGAAAAGATTTACGTTTATATCTTTTTCTTCTCCTACTGCTTGCAGCTTATCGAGAATTTTTTCACAATGGCTTTCCATGACTCTCTTCATAATTACTGAATTTTCCTCAATTGCCTAATGCCATCATCAATTTGTTGATTTCTTTTGATTGCATACTTTTTCGATAATATCAGCCGTGTCATGCATATTGAAATTTAGATTCGCTGAAAGGGGTATTTTAAGAGAACAAAGCGAGGTGAGAATGCATTTTACGGTAGTCTTTGGTGAGATCTAGAGTCTCAAAATATTTTTTGATCTCGCCTTGAGAAACAAAGCTCCCTTTTTCAATCTTCAGGATAAAGTTAAAATCGTCAAGCATAGACTCTTCTTTTGTCAGCACCTAGCGTATTTTGTTAATTTTTTTCATGGAAATGAAAAAGTAGAGCAGAAAAATACTTCATCCATCATTCTGGAAACAGAAGTTTTCGCTTGCTTCAAATCAGGAAGCTTCGTTTCATTATAACTCCTTTTCAGATTTAATTCATCCTCTAGTGAGTGATGGTAGCTTTTCATCATGTCTAATACATGAACTATCCTTCGATCTACGAATAATTTGATCGCTGAATATAGCCGGATCTTTGAGACACTTTTACCAAGAGACCTTGCACGGTCTAATTCTTCTCCACAGCACTCGATGAAGTTTCTAACGATATTATCGTAGTCTGTTGGGTTTCTCCATAGTTTGATGGAATTATCTCTAGAAACTGAGACTAGAAATTTGCTATTTGGAGAAAATCTGACACCAGTAATAGGACCTATCACATGAGAGAGGATAAAATGAATAAAGTTTGTGCCAAAAAATTTTGATGGGAAATTACCGTCGTGGCAATGCTCAAATGAGTAGATTTCGCTCTTCGATTCTAAATCGAAGAGTTTTACAGAGCAATCAGGAGAAGAGGAAACGATGAATCGATTATTCTCGCTAAAATCGAGTGAATAGATGGAATCTGCAATTATAATGATGATGAAGACTCCAGTTTACTAATGATTTACTGTAATGTGCAGGTTCAAATTTGTATGCGATTTTCCTCGTTTCGAGATTCCAAACTCTCAGTGTTCCATCTGAGGCGCCTGAAGCCAACATTTTCCCATAGGGACTGATTGTTAGCGTATTAATAGGCTCTAGAGAGACCAGACACTCGATGAAATTTCGCAAAAAATATATGAATCGTACCCTGATGAGCGTCTTTTCGTTCCCAAACAAATATTTTGTTGTCCATGTCCCAGCATTTGATCGACCTATCATGTGATGCTGTATATGCATATTTATCGGAAGGATGACACACTGCAGCAGAGACCCAGTCTGAGAAGAAATAAGCAGATAAGAATCTCATATAACTTTGGAATTTGAACGTTCATGAGCTCCTTGAAAGTGTTGAGCTAATCGCTTCCTTTTAATATCCCAGAGTTTGACCGTAGTATCACATGAGCCGGACACAATATATTTATCGTTAAAGCTGATACTTACTGCCATAATCGTCTCTTTGCATGATTGCTGTCAATATTGATCTCATTTCTGTAATTACCTGTGTGAGCATTCTGGAAATGGTGAATCATTGCTTTCGTTTCAACATCCCACATTTTTATTGTGTTATCTGAAGAGCAAGAAACCAGAATTCTGCTATCCGAAGTCACAGCCAGAGCAAATATCCAATCTGAATCAATTGTTATTGACTCTGATGCTCCTTATAAAAATACTTACTCAAATGAGCTTTTTGTATATGGTTCACCAAGCTTCGAGTTCTAAGATCCCAGATTTTGATGGTATTGTCTTGAGATCCAGTTGCAAAGCACTTGCTATTTGGAAATATAACCACACAAGTCACAGGACCTAGTTATTTTTTGTTGGCAAACTCAAATAAACAGTGATAAACCTTTATGAGCGTTTGAAAAAACATGTGCAAGCCCACTAGTGTTTCCCACTCGCTGCGTCAACATGCTTGTTCTTGAGTCAACCATTTATTTAAGTAACTGATAAATAGGATTAATAAATTCAAGCGAAGATAAGATTGGTCGTATATCATAAGTTGCTAGTTATTAGAGAAAAAAGAAAGCAAAGCAATGAATTACATTATTCAATTCCATCAATTGTCCAAATAGCTCCAGAGAGCTAGCACAGAATTTTCTAAGTAGAGTCTCTCTGAAACACCTATCTTGAAGCAATATTTCTGAGTAAGGGGGCGATTCCATCGTTCAATTAGAAATTTACAGACGACTCTCAATGTTGAAGAGATTGAGTGGGAGAACTTGTCTCTTTACAAAGAAAATTATATTTGTCAATACACAGCAGAAATTCCGATTGTATTAAAAACTTAATAGATTCAGCCTATTATGGAAGTCTCCAATAGTTATCAAGAAGAACTCAGATTCATCAAGGCTCATCTACCAGCGTGGAAAGAAGTCTCAGACGCTGATATTTCTTTCACACGTCTCAATTCCCTGTCAAATATTGTATACAAAGTCACAGCAAAGACTGACATTGCACCGAAGGATATCATTTTACGAGTGCTTGGAAAAAATGATGCTGGAATTGACAGGGAAAAAGAGGCGAAGGTCTTCGAAGTTATGGCTGAGCTTGGCCTCGGTCCTAAGCTCTACGCGAAGAATAATACATATCGCTGCGAAGAGTATTTAGACGCAAATTTGATAAAAAACCACCAGATCAATGAGCCATACTGGCGAAGGAAACTAGCAATCGCACTTGCCAAGCAGCATTCTGTCAAAGTCCCTGGAATAAAACAAATGAACGTCATGCTTGAAAGAATCAAAGAAACCGACTTGATATTGGTTTTAAATTGTAAATGCGAATTGGAGGGCTTCACTGAGGAGCAAATAAAGAAGCTGACTGAACTCAAGGCCATAGGAACGCCTGAAGAGCAAGAGCGCGTGAGAGATATTGTCCCAAAGGAAAATCTCATACTCAGTCACAATGACGTTCATAGTGGGAATATCCTTGTCACAAAAAAGGAAAAGAGGATTTATTTCATCGATTATGAGTTCTATGACTACAATAACAGGGCTTATGACGCTGCCTGTCTATTTGTAAAAAGTATGGTAAATTTCGATGTTTCAAAACCTCCTTTCTTCGAAATTACTCCGAGTTTTTTCCCGAAATATGAAGACGTAAAGGACTTTGCAACATACTATCTGTATGCCTCCAGACTGACAATATCTGAGATTGATAAGCTGGAAAATGATGATTTGAGGCTTAATGACAATAAGTGGCTAACGGAGGAGATAAAATCTCAGCTGAATGAACAATCCTTTGCAAAAGAGTTGGATGTATATATGGATGAATTCCAAAGATGCTGTTTGCTCTGTCATTATGATGCCATATTATGGGGAGTGTTGATGTGTGAACCCAAAAAGGCTATGTTCTCTTTCGATTATTTATCCTATGCGTATGAAAGATCAAAATATTATTTGAATTGGCGAGAGCGCTTGCAGAAAATAGGTAATATTTTTGAAGGATTTTGATCACTTCATAATATCAAACTGAAATTTCGAATTTATTTCATCAGTCAGAACGTAGAGCAATAGCAGATATAGCGTTTCATAAATTATCCTTTATAACCTATGGTTATATATATATACATATTAAAAAGAAAGAGCTTGCCATGCTCAATACAGAATGTTTCCGTTCATATGCTTAGAGCGAAGCTCTCAAGCAGTCTCACGACTTATTTTGAAGATTCCTATGCTAAGAAATATCTGCTTTTAGATATCAGCTCAATAGAAAAATTCGAATATACTATCAATTTTACTAAAAATCTCAAAGCTTTCGCTGGTTTAAATGACAAGTTTACCAAACATGAATTTTCTGTTACATTCAATTATGGATTCTCAGTGGGAAACACAGTCCTAGTCCTAGGTAATTCAATTGTTGTTTGATGTCTTACAACCGAAAATTCTTTCACTGCTTCATCAAGATTATCCACACTGTTGATAGATTTCTGGGTCTCAATTCGTTTGATTATTGGGGCAGGTTGAACTTTTCCTTTTCTGAATGAGATTATCTTTTCAATGATCTTCATCCTCGAAATAACATATAACTTCTTCGCGATAAACCCAATTGCAATGAGATTTGAAACCACCATAGTGATGAGACAGATGATTTTGATGTATGTGTCGTTATCGATGAACAAAGCAGAGGAAAAGACCGTCAAGATGTAAGCAGCAACCGTGAATTTCTCAGCTTTGAACATGTCCGGATCGTAGTAAGGCCGCTTTTTTTGCAAGTACAGGTTGTAGAGAGTTAGCACGCCTAGAAGCACAAATGATTTGGTTTTTACGTTCGTTCTGAAGATGTTATTAATGAAAATAAGCGTGACCTTCATAGCGATAATGAGCATGCCCCAATAGTATGTCTCAGGATTGAACTCATTGTAAAGAACTCCTAAAGTGACTCTAGTAAACTCATGGTTGAGTTCTTTTCTTTTCTTCCACAAGTTATAGGTCAAGAATGCTGTCAGGAAGAATGTAAAGTAAATGCTGATAGGAATCACGAGGAAATATGAGAAAAAATTGTAATCCCGCGTCCCACACTCAAAAAATTCATTTCGATATACGTAAGTTTGGTCGCTGTTTGGGTTCAATTTGACGCAAGAAAGATAAGACATGAGCATTTGAACGATATCTGGCTGCTCCAAAATAAAGAAGCTGAGACCTACCACTATGAGCCGTGCCCTTCGCTTTTGTACGAGGGCAAAATTCCACTTCACCAAGTAGACCAGGCAGACGATAATCATTTTAGCAAAAAGAAATATCAGAGAGAAAAGTATTTTTGCTTTTAGCTGATTCTCTGCTTTAAAGCCAAGGACGACGAACAAACAGTCATGGAATCCCAGTTCCGTTATTGTATCCCCTCCAAAAACTGTATCTACTCCCAAGAATTTTAGAAACCCAGCGTTAAATGAAGAGACGATTAGAATAACTTGAATGTAGGTTGTAATAATTCTCACATATGGACCTGTAACAACTGGAAGAGGTAGATTTTCTTTTATAGCTTTTAGATATTGGCGGTTTGTAGTGATTGCGTTGCTGATGAAGTATATCTGATACGTGAATTTCCCAATAAAAAAGAGGAAGTTCAACAGATAAACGATCCAAGTCGCTGAACACTGGTTGCATGCCAAGACGGTATCAGTTCCTTGTCTGATATAACCGTTTTCAAGATCACATTGGTGGCAAAGAGGTCCAATGAAGCCTGTATTACAGATAGAGTTCTCCGTTCCTAAACATCTGTTTGTATTGCCACTATTGGGACAAGCTAATATGGAATCAGTTGAATTATTCTCCCTCCAATACCCTTCTTGCACTACGATCGTGCTTCCTCCGGTACAGTTCCCTCCCACAGGACATGGCTTGCAGTAGCCGTCCTCAGGGACAAACGAGTATTTCCCAGGCTGGCATAGCTCACAAGTATTTTCATTTCTGTTGATAACTTCTCCTTTTTTGCATTCGCGTGTTGTCGCCCAGATTGTAGAGTTGAGGGTGATATCTCTAGACCGATACATGATGTTAATGCTAGATGTGAACTTGAAGCCATTCATAATGATATTCTTATCGTTTATGAAGCAAATCGTGATATTTCCTGTTGGTTGAATAGGCAAAGAGCTGCTATTGTCGGATGGTAAATAACAGTTTGTTGTGCTGCAGTCGACTGAACTGCAGTTGTTCGATGTAAACGATTTGGTTCCTTGTGTAAGCAAAATGTTTAGATAGACTGTGGCGTCAGTTGAAATATCTTGAATAAGCTGGCCGAGTTCATCGAATATCATTATTTGGAACATTGCCGATTGTAAGGTATAAGAGGTCACATTGGTAACATTGATCTGCCGAGTTAGCCAAGAATCAGTTTGATTATCCACGCTTTTTATCATCCCCGTGTTTGTATAGCTCTCAGGCGTGAAATCAACGTAAAGAGCTCTTGCTCGGGCGCCAAAATTGCTGCCTCCTTTCTTTATAAAGGTATTGTTTTCGAAAATATTGCTCGAATTTGTCGCAATTTGAGGTAAATTACCAAAAGTGTAAGAGTATATCGCTCCTCCACTGTAGCCTGCTGTGTTAGATCTGAAACTTGAATTTCTTATATCAAGGTGAGCAGCCATATTGAAAATCACTCCTCCATAACCAAAAACCGTGTTGTTTTCAAAAGAGCAGTTTTCTACCTTGATATAAGCGTCATTACTCGAAGAAAACGTGCTAATCGCGCCTCCTTGCGCGGCTGTAACGTTCGAAAAATTTGAGTTTGTCAAGATAATGTGGGTCGAACCTGATGTCAGGTCATTGATCACGCCACCTGATCCGTCTTGGGATATCAGGCTAAAACTGCTGTTGTTAATTTCTATCAAGGTTGTGCAATTTTCCACACTCTCTAAAGGATCCGTTAGAAATATGCCGCCTGGAGTGGCAATTTGTAAAGTTTCCGTTTTATTTACAACGCCTTGGAAGCGGTTGGATGATGTTATCGCTTTTTGAGAAACATTATAGATTTCGCTGTCATACATTGAAATGCTGCTGGTTTGGTTAGAGCATTTCATGTTGATAAGCGGTTGTCTAGCAACAATGAGGTTGGTGAGACTAATATTCTTAAGATTTACGACTCCGCTGCTCATTGAAACCAGAGTGAAGTGTCTGTATAAAGAGATCTGTGCTTCATCAGCAAGCAAACGACTTGTAATAGGAGTTCGTTGCGCAACAGCCGCATTTGTCACGTTTAAGATGAACGAAGGGCTCGCTTCGATTGAAATGAGATCGATTGATGCGTCTCCATTGAAAGTGATGTTCGAGTTGCTCAAAACACCTGTTCCTGTGACATTCGTGAACTTGACCCAGTCCTGTCTAGGGTAATTAACGGAGTAATTTGTCGCTCGGAATTTGTTATTTTTGATGTTGAGCTCAAGGAAATCGACTTCTACGAATTCGATTGCAGCTGCCTGATCTACAGAATAATTATCTCTGAATGTATTGTTATCAAGGGTCAGTCTCAGTCCCGTGTACTCTACGTAAAGTACGCCTCCTCTTTTTAGCGCTGAATTAAAATTGAAGGTGCTGTTAGTGATCGAAAGGGTTATTGCATCAACTTTAAAGGATCTATCGTAATCAACATACAGCACTCCTCCTATTACGTCATCATATCCGTGGTTTTCAATGAACTCAGAATTAATGATTGTAATGTTGGGAGATAGGAGGTAAATGGAACCTTGCAGTCCATTTGTCGATATGTTTTGGAACCTCACATTACTCATCAGAACTGCGCCAGCAGTTATAGTGATGTAACTTCCTTCATTGCGGACGAATGTGTGACCAAAGGTGCAATTGATGATCTCAAGATATGAGCTGCCAACCGCCACCGAAATTAATGAATTTTCATAGTTTCCTTTGAGATAGGGGTCTCTCTTATCGAATTGTATATTTTGAAACACATTTTCGAGAAAACTTACTTTGCTTCCTTCAGCGATCAGCTGAACTTGGATTAAGATCAGGTTTATCCTGAATGAACTCACGCTGGAAGAATACACTGTTACATCTCTGAAAGTGTTTCTCTGTATCAGGATTAGTTTTCGATTGGTTGTCGGGATCACTTGAAGGAAAGTGAAATTGAGCACCGAGTCCGACAGCGTGTTATCTTGAAAAACAAAAGTCTTGATGGACTCAGGACGATGCACAAAGAACCCAGCCGCGCTATGCCGTGAGATTGAATTATTAGAAACATTGACGAATAACGGATCAACCATTGCTTCAATTGCGATCATGTATCCCGTCCCAGCACAATCCACAAATGCATTGTTCTTAATTTCGATATGCCCATCGAAAATAAACCAGAGGAAGTTAACTCCAAGCTCTTTTCCGAGGTCAGCGTGAATAAAAGTGTTCCCTTCGATCATAATCCCACTAGTTTTGTGAGTTAGGCCTTGAATTCGAATAGGACTATGAGTTGAAACGATGAAGTTGTCTTTGAAGGTATTGTTACGGAAATGATATTGATAGGCAATCCCCAAGCCAGAGTCGTCCACATCGTAGGTTGAATTGTCAAAGAGTTCCAACACTTGTGGATGATGAGGGAAAAAATGCTTTTCCATCGTGGTGTTTCGTACGTAAGTCGAATAAACATCATCCGTTGGGATGGGACTGAAAAGCCCGATGTCGATGATCCTGCCTGTGTGCGATGTGATGTTTTCAAAGGTACTTCCTTCGATAAAAACGAAGGGAGACGCAGCTGAAATTATTGCGCTTGTTCTAGCGTCCTCATTCATTCGTAGGTCGCTCACTCTGCAGTTCGAGAAGTATAGGATGATATATTGAGGGTAAATCGTTTTATCCGCCACGTTAAAGTAGGCGAATGTGATAAGCGGGACTTGCAACCCAGCAAAATTCAACATCAGAAAAATTGAGCTTTGAAGGCTATTGTTCGTGAAGACGCTATCGGTGATGAGAATACTCGCGAGTCTGTCGGAAACATAGAATAGTGTATATTGATAGAGGTCATTATGTGAGAATGTGAAGTTTTCAATCTCGAACTGATAGCCAGAGCTGCTGATTAGATAGGAGTAGTAGGTGACGGTTCCTTCGTCGTCTTTGGAGAAGAGGCTGTTAGTAATCGAGATATTTGAAAACATCACGACGTCTGGCTGTCCAATAACCAATACAGCTTGCAGTCTGCTGTCAGAAATATAAGCATAGTACAGGAATCTTCCATCCATAAACGTACAATTATCCATATGGAAATTGCTAGAATTCCAATACATTGACTCGACGTACTCGTACTTCATACTGTCGAAAAGATAGGTCTTAAAGAACATAAACGTTCGGTATCTGAACGTTGAATTCCTTGCCTCGATCATGTCCAAGTTAAAATTGCTGAAATTCCCAACAACTTGGAGCACAGTGATATATGCAAGATCTGAGTCTCTTATTGTGATATTGGTTAAGCTTGAGTTACCGATAGCTGTATCGAAGTCGTTGATGAGGAAGATGAAGAGATCTGTGGCTTCGATGCCCCACAATTGAATAAATGCGAGGTCAAAAAGAGAAATCACATTGGATATTAGGACGTTGTGAGTTGAAATAAACGAAATTTTGCTAAAGTCAAACAAAGAAAGACCTTTAGAGTTGATCTTAAGATTTGATAGCGTGAAATCTGAAATTGAAACTGTTTGGACGCTTTGAATTTGGAACATGTTGGTGGTGATATTGAGAAAGCTGTCTGTCAATGAAAAGTTGTTCAGTGTTAAGGAGTAATATTTGCTGAGATTCAGTATTTGAAGTTGATAGGTCGCTATGGGTTGTGACTCGCTTTGGATGATCATTTGACTGAGGGTCAAATTCGATGACGAATTGGTCGCGCTGAATGAGAGAATAGGCGTACTGAAATCAGTTATGCTGTTATCCAAAGCCTGCATGACTTGGATAGCTTGAAGGTTGACTAGTTGCGCATCGGAGCTGATAAAAGTCGAAGGAAAAACTTTTGAAAAAAATATTGATCCCATCGTTACCATATTGACTCCTATTGCTGAAATTATTGTTGGAAAAGGCAAAGTAGTGTCATCTTCCAGAATGCATACATTGTTGAGAGTCAATTGACTCATGTCAGTAAGTGTCATGTAAGTACTTCCAGTTGAAGCAAGTGGCCGAAGAGATACTCCCTGTATTGTTAACGAGCCTATCTTGGATATTGAAATTAGATTTGAGGTAGTGATTTGGACTGTTGGGAGGACACTACACTCTGCTTTTGTGAAATCTGGTCCAATTGTGATGGATGATATTGAAGAAATAGTTAGCGATGATGTTAATGGGCCGTTAAGTGTGGCACTAGGAAAGACAAGAGGTTTTGTTGATGGGGTAATTGAAATGTATGGATTTGTATATTGCAAAGTACCGGGAGAACCGGTGGTTATTTGTAAGAAGGCACTGCTGAGAGTGTTAAAAGGTAAATTTTGACTTCCGTCACCAGAAACAGTTGCACTGGCGTCCACATAGATGATCATATCTGGGTCAGACAGACATAGTGGCGCGAATTGCAAGAAAAGGAGTAGGACTAAGAAACTTGTCTTGCTATGTGAGTTGCAGCTTCCAGTGGATATTTGTTTCATGTTTGTCGCTTATTGTAGTTTCTTAAATTTATTACTTTTATTGGGCTAAGGAGTACTTTTTGCTCATTTCTGAATGTCCTCTGTTCTTTTTTCATGATATAAATCCCAAAAAAAAACACCATAATAACGAAGAATATGAGTGTTAGCTCTTGAAGATGAACTCAGGAAGAGGTTTAATGTCGGATGAGTTTCGGAACAAAATCTCTCATAAATATTAGAAAATGGTTGATCAGGATGTTAATTAAGAGTTTTTTTTGAACTAAAATAGAGCCAAGACCTCATTGGTTTATGCAAGGAAGCTACGTGGTTACTTTCGCACGACATTTCTTAAAGGGGTGTCTATTGCACATAAATTTTTTTAGGGCCATTGCTCTGAGACTTCGATGAGATTACAAATTGGGATATCCCCTCTCTCCACTTGTTTTTTTCTTTGGTCGGTAGGTAATTTGGGTTCTGGTAGAGGTAGAAGTCTACGAGTCGGCACAAAATGATTCTCCCTTTGAGGCTCTCGTGAGGCCTTTCAGCTCTAATGAACCATGGAATGCCCATAGTGCCAAAAGAAATGGGAAAACTTTAAATGAGAAACAAGTTGAAGTCTGATTTAAAGAGTTAAAATACTTTCAGTTGATTGAAGAGATGGAGAACTAATTCTTCCTTAGCATCTGTGAGTAAGGCACCTGTGTAGGCCATGTAATAAAAGCATTGTTGATAACGATCATCATGTCTTAATAATACGTTTCTCCTACTAGAACTAGTTATCAAGTGACATTGCTGTCAACCCACCAAAAATAATAGATACACCTTCTTATAGTAAATGTCAAAGATATTTTCCACACATAAAAGCAAAAGATATCGATTATATAAATCAATAAACC
>ENA-UOTZ01001800-UOTZ01001800.1-compost-metagenome-genome-assembly--contig:-NODE-1800-length-13245-cov-10.492330_pt1 | contig 13245 bp, 9 predicted proteins | sample MGYA00238144_ERZ746983 | MGnify/ENA primary metagenome ERZ746983 (study PRJEB28759, sample SAMN06268863) | compost metagenome | isolation source: single cell | place: USA: California, Emeryville, Joint...
TGCCATTTCGATTTACGAATAAGCTTGACAATATCTTTGGTCTTGGAGGCATGAGAATCAACATTAAATAGGTGGTAAGAAATTTTTCCATAAAGAGGGACTGCACCGAGGATACCTCTACGTGAGTTATATGTAATATCTCCAAATTCACTTCAAAAAGGATTATTCACATCATTCATAATAAGTATAAGCATTGAATAAAAGAATCATAATAACAATAGCCAACCTAAGCAATAAGGAAATTGCAGGGTATAAAGGGAGAAACGGTTGATTAGGATCTCCAAAATTTCAAGGTTCTTAAGGGTTCGTGATCGCCGTTTGCAATTTCATTGGTAGAGAGGAAGTGTCTTTATTTTATTTCGCCTCGATAAATTGACAAAAGCGGACAAGTATAAAGCACAATAACTAGTGCCATCACGAGATGGGAGTTGGTGGAGCATAGCAATAGAGAAAATAGTTATAATGAAGCTCATTCGAAATTTTAAAGAAATATTTTTTAAGACTTTAGTAAGATAGAAGTCCGAAAACGCAGGTATGTCTGCTGTGGATAAGACTTTTGTGGAAAAGTCTTGAATTCCAATTCTTGATAGGTGACCTAGTTGAATTTGAGTAGTTCACATGTCTTCATTCCTTTATTTCACTTTAGCATATGATTTACCTTCAAATTTGTGGTTACAAGAGAATTTTTCGATCAAGAAGGCTCGAACTAACCTAGTAATCCTTTGTAGATTGGAAAGTACCCCCACTGCCTGTGAAGGAAGCTGCTAAAAAGATTAAAAAATAAGAAAGCTAATAAAGACAACAAATCATCATCAGCAATTATTTTATCTCTAAACCACTTCAGCCAAAACAAAGTCTGCTTGTGAAAACCTAGTTGAAACTCTAATGAATGTTTATAGTAAACTATGAAATCAGCAGTAAGTTGCCATGATAACGTCAGCTGCCATAAAAATTTCATTTTCGGTGCTATTCAAAAAGATTCCAGTTATTTTGACTAATCAGTGAAGATTAATTTTTGTATAACCTTTTCGACTACTGGTCTGACTAATTAAAAACGACTATTTTTATATTTCGACTCAGGGCCCTCTCTTTCAGAGAAAAGACTTACCCTATTTCGAAGAAAATATACTTAATTATATCCTGATTAAAGCAAAATGGAACTATTTTTACCGAATACCCTTCGAAATACTGTGTAATAAATCAAATTTTACTGATTTTTAAAGAAAAATAACCAAGTCATTCTCAGCCTACGATTTGTCTAAGGATTATAAACAAGGCAAATCGACATAATTAGAATATTTTCGTTAAAACGCCGATTAATATGAGCAAGCTTTTCATTAAGTTTAAAATTGAGAGTTTCGACAAAACGGTCACGTTTGACGCCTCGGAGACAACTGTGATTGGCCAACTCGCTGCCAATTTGCCTAAAAACCTTGGTGTGAAGCCGAACTTGAAGATGGAAATTTTCGATGTATTCACAAAGACTTCTGTCGATTCGTACAAAACGCTTGGAGAGATCTATCATCAGCGCCACCCTCAATATCCTCTGGAATTTAGCATCAAGTTCGAAGAAATCGGGGCTTAATAGGTATAACTCTGTAAGTTAGTGTTCAACTATTGAAACATAATTATTACTACCCTTACTTCATTGTATAAAGCTCTATAATTCGATTTGGAACTAATAATAGCTTAATCTACTATTTCCTTGTTCTGCTGCTATAACACTCGAGAAATATCCTTAATACTTTGAGTACATGTAAATTAATTTCTTCTTTCGAGAGTGAAACATTCTAATGTAATGAAAAAAAACTATCATTAATAACTTCGAGGCGACACAGAGAGGAAATAACACTGCTGAATTTCTTAAGCGAACATACATAATATTAGATTAATCGATCAGATCGGAATTGCTTGTTTTATGAAAAATTAGAGGTTTTTCCACTATTAAATGAATTTTATTTTCGTATTAGAATCTGTTCGAAACAGTATTTTAGGTCAAGCACCAAAATCCCTCTTCACAATCAATTGCTCTATCTCTCCATTTTCTGATGTCTCTTTAAACACAGATATACTTTTATTTTTTTAAAATAGTATAAACTTGATGAATTTAGTAAACCAGCTACTTGTTGTTCGAATGAATAATTTGAGATTCCATTAAATTGCTCATTTTGAATTCAAATAAGAAAGCAAAGCTCATCTGACTCATTTTATATACTGAGAAGTAAATTGTGTTGAATAAAGGTCTTTTACGAAAATTTAATGCGCATGGAAACCTCTTAGTGAGGTTTGGCGTTTTAAGGCTCGAGAAAGAGACTTCTGAAGCAACCAAAATTAACGTCTTCAAAACTGCTGAATTGTCTTCAAGTATCTCTAACTTTAAAGGTGGCACTCTTCGCTCTCCAATACATTCATAGGAAAAGAGTGATTTTTAGAGATTCTCCTCGCAGGCATTATATTTCTTTACACATTTTACCTTATTTTGCACCAACTATTTTGAGAATCTTACGACTATGCGACTTGCTCTTCATCAATGTTTTCATTTGTAGCTCTTATCAACTCGAGAATTCCCTGCTAGCTGCAATATATCTCTTAGACTAAGCAATTAATATTCAATCAAGAGAGCAAATAGTAATAGTAATGAACGATGCCAGTAAAAAGTTCTAGTTAGAGACTAACTATTACTCATCGTCTAAAATTTATTAGCTTCTCCTTCCGAAGAAACGTTTCAACAATACAATAGATAAGTTTTCCTAAAAATTCTAATGACTCTAAAACCATTATTTATTGTCTCAATTTGCAGTTTAACTTAAATTTTTCCAATGTGAGCCCCTTAGATCAAAATATTCGAAATCCTCTAATTCAATAACATATCATAGATCAGGCACTGAAGAGAAAAAGTTTCCAATTGATGAAGGAAGAAGAAAAGCTTTGTTCTATGAGGCATCCAAGGTAGAACTGCAAGCCCAGTGTGACCTTAATCAAGGAATTTATTCAATTTCCTCAGGTATTGCTATTCAAGCAATTTTTTCAGAATCCTTTGTGACAAGTGATTAGTTAAAATTATTATTGAAACTTCACAATGATGAATAAAATAGTCGTAATCGCCAACAACATCAACTTTGAAGACTTCGACCCTTCTCCCACCCATGAAGACCTTACTCTCAAACTGCGCTACTTCGATCACTATACCATCAAAAAGGACTACAAACTCTTCGGCGCACAGCAACACGCCGCCCATTCAGTTGCCGAAATCATCATTGACACTATCCTAGGACAAGGAGCAGAAATCATCTATGAGCACCGTCTACAAAGCCTCCAGAACATCCATACAATCTATTTCGCTGAAGCCATAACAGAATTAAATTTATTACCGCATTATCTCGAAGAAGATACCACAAAATATCCGAATGATGTTGACATCGAGCCTGTAAACGCCTTAATTCCATTAAATCACGACAAATCTTTCATAGTCAATGCCAACGATTTGTAATTGGGCAAGAGGACACATTCAAAATAAATTCCATGAGCAAAAGGACGGTAATCCAATTGAGCATTCAGTTCTTATCTCTCGAAACGTTAGCCGAGATAAATAAGCTTTGGAGTGGTGACTCAGATGCTTTGCTAAAGAAGGTTTATTTGAATGAAAAGAACGCCAGGAAAATTGCTAAAGATTTCCTTTTCGTATGAAAGCTTAGCTCTGAAACCCCGAGATAACGCGCATATTAACTAGGTGACGAGCGACAATGGCCTTCCAGGAGCCTTGAACGTCCCTTCTATCGAAGAAACTGACGTGATTGAAGACCAAATGCGATTTCAAAAAAATCTCGAGGAAGAAAGAAGAGACAGAGAGCGAAAGGCAAATGAAGCTCGAGAGAAAGTAGATTGAAATAGCAGGTCTAACAAAACCCTAACGCAATTGGATAGGAATTGGCGGAGCTTCGCAAGAAACTTGGGAGGTCGTTCAAAGAGCTAGAGAAGAAGAAATATACTTATGATTACAACGGAAAGGTGGTTCTTTGTAAGAAAGTAGACACGGAAGCTCTTCCAAACAATAATCTCCTTACTAAGTAACCGTAGCAAAATTTATACTGTTAATCACAGGTTTTTTCAGTTTTGCGGTTCGACTGCCCCCAGTTCAGCAACAGAAACAAGACGAAAGTATGAGTGCTAAGCCCGAGGATTCTAAAGCAGATTTAAGCTTGATTTTGAGGCATAGACAAGTCCCCCAAGGCGAAAAAGATTTCTTAAGCGCATTATATGAAAACAAGAATGAAAACGCTGTGGGGACCTTAAGGCCAAAAGACGGTGTGACTTTCATCCAAGGCGGATATAAGCTGAAAGGACCTTGGTATTCCAGCGCTTCGGTAGACCCGAGTTCTCTGGGGCGGATAGCTGAAGCGGACGCCAAAACTGAGCGCTTGACGGTGAAACAGTATGAAAAGAAAGTGAAGAGATCAGGGATGAGGGGTTATACTGAATTAACCACAGAAAATTACGATCCTGAAGACAGAGACAAAGTGCCTGAAGACAGAGACAAAGTGCCTGAAGTCACTTCTAAGAAGAGAGAAGACGATAGCTCTATCCTCAACGTATCTCATGCGCAGAAACCGGATCGACAAACTCCAGTGCGATTAAGAGTGATTGAGAAATCCAGTAGTGTTAAAGTGCATTCCAGCAACCTGCTGAAAACTTTTATTCAGCCTGAGCAGCAAGTAAACAATATTTTGCGCGGCATTGAAACGGAAAGAGTGCGTGAGACGGTATCTGATGCCGTTGTTGTGGAAAGGCCGATCAGGCAGAGCTCAGTGGATGAGTTTAATATAAAAATTTTGAACTCAGAGTCATGGGGAGCGAATCCTTCAACAAAGAAGGTTGTTCAGCCATATGCGTTTCCCAAAATGCATCAGCAGCAGCTGAGGTGGTCATTGGGAGTCAAGGCGAGGTATCCCAGAGAGCGTCCGATTCTCCCAAGCGGCTCGTTTCATCAGCAATCGTCAATAAACTCCTCGATGAGCTCGAAGCCAGGAAAAGCAACAGGGAATTCGCCAATGACCTCGTTCTTTAACTGAGGATGAAGCACCTCATTTTTCATTATACTGTATTAATACAATGCACAATATGTGTACTATCTGTATATAATATTATCAAATTGCCTATCTATCTCTCTGCTTATCTCAGAATCTGATAGATAAGCCTTCATCTTGTGGATTAAGGCGCTATTAAATTATCAATCGTTTACAAGTTTCTTTTTCATAGAGGAATTGAAAATCCAAAAAAAAGAGAAAATTTTCTTAACTTAAACCTCTTATTGAAGAACTTATCACCTCACCAAAGCTGACGTATTTGACGGTTGGGGAGTTTCACTTGCATGATTCAATTACGGTCTGGCCGATGGAAATTCCATCTGAGTTAATAACGATAAAACCAGGAATTTAGAACTTTTTCGCAATATTTCAATCTCTTGATCCGATTTATTGGGATTTATTCAGAAAGTAAGAAATAAAGACAGAACTAATGTTGAAAATAAAAGACATACTTGAAACATCTTCGGGAACTCCATTTTATATCGGAGAGAAGATCGGCCAAGGCGTCGCCGGAACCGTGTACCGAGGCTACTACAGGCACAACAAACTCGAACTAGCGATTAAAGTGCTTCCTCATGCTAAAACCAGCCATAGGATTGTCGTGAAGTCTGAATTGGCCATCCTAAACGAGATAAAGAAAACTCATCACCCTAACGTTGCGACTTTCTATGAAGCGTGTATTCGAGATGATGTGTGTTTGCTTGCTTTCGAGTTCTGCTCGAACGGAAACCTTGAGAGTTTCATTCAAAATCACTTCCTTGATAATCAAATGCCCGAGTACCAAGCCCAGAAAGCGTTTCAGCAGATATTCGCGGGGATGAAGTTTCTACACGAGCGGAAGATCGTGCATAGGGACCTCAAGCTGTCGAATCTCCTTGTCGACAGCGAATACAATATTAAAATCGCGGATTTTGGCTGTTCACGCATAGTCCCTGAGGATGACGGGCTCTTAAGTACTTACTGTGGGACGCCATTAACAATGGCTCCTGAGGTGCTCTTTGGCGATGATTATACCCCTAAATGCGATATCTGGTCCTTGGGAATCCTGCTTTACTTTGTACTAGCAGGCAAGTACCCTTATAAACAAAAGCTGAGGAATAAGCAAGACCTCATGGAGGCTTTATTGAAGCAGATTGATATAGATTTCCCTGAAAACATATCACCCATGGTCCAAGATTTGATCTCTTCCATGCTCAGGGTCGACCCTGGGGAAAGAATCGGGTATGATCAGCTCTTCGAGCATCCTTGGGTCACGGGAGCCTCATTAACCCAACAGATCTTTTTTGCTTCAACAGGAAAAATCGTAGAGTTGAATTTTCCAACGCGTTGGTTTCCTGACACTTCGATTGAGTTTAAACGAAAATATGCGGTGTTTATAAAGGGCGGAGTTACTCGAGGAGACTACGTATGTCATGAAATTATCGGGCGAGGGAGCTCGAGCGTTGTGTACAAGGGTATGGACGTGGATACAACTCGAGAGGTTGCAATAAAGATCAGTCCACGTAGCAGGAAGAACCACCAATATGAGCAAATTTTAGAGAGTATCGATAATTTATCAAGCATTGACAATCCAAACGTGATCAAAATCATCGATTTTGCGCGTACAAAAGACGAAGATTACCTCATTATGGAGTATTGCCGGCGAGGGAGTTTGAAGGAATATATCAAAGATAATTTTCTAGGAGGATATGCATCGGAACATCAAGCCTGCATTATCATTAAGGACATATTAAATGGTATGAAGGCGCTCCATGAGTTGAATTTTACACATGGAAATCTGTCGCTTGAGCATATCATGGTCGCCGACGATTATAGTGTGAAAATCAGCGGGTTTAATTATGCTTCGCTGCTGGGCGAATCCAATGGAAAAGCGAGAGAGGCTGGAACCAGATTGCTGACGACAGCACCAGAGATTTTTTCTCAGGAGAGAGGACATGAAAAATCTGATGTTTGGGCTTTGGGAGTTATTTTTTATCAAATACTCACTGGAACGCATCCTTTCCGAGACAAGGTGTCCACAAGCAGTGATCTTTTGAAGGCCATTGGCAAGAAGGACTGGCTAAAGTTTCCAATTCATTTTTCAGATTTATTTTTCGAGTTGGTCTCCAAAATGCTGATCTGTAATCCCTTACAGAGGATAGACATGGCTGCGGTTGTACAAAAAGATATCGAATTCAATTTTCGAGGTAATTTAAGGTAGTTTGGCTAGAAAATGATTTTTCTATCAGTTGCAATCATAGGAGACGCGGTTGGGAAAACTACTCTACTATCATCGTATAGCATCCCTTTTGATAATACTTGTTAATTATTTTTTTAGGTACTTGGAAGGGCGACCTCAAAACGACTCGATAAAATCCTTTGGAATAGAGAAAAGGACGATACGACTAGCTGATAATACTAGAGTCAGAGTCAAGTTCTTTGACACAAGTAAGTTAATGTAGTAATCTGGTCTCATCGAGTTCTATTAATAGCGTGCTATGGGAGTTTAGAGGATAAAGTAAGCAGGTAACTCACTATTACAAACGATTTCCAGGATTGATGTCATCACTCAATGTGTAGTTTAAAAAAACGGCAGAGGTTGGATGGGCTACTACTGCTGTACAGCGTCGTAGATTCGCAGACATTTGTTAACCTAAAACACTGGATCAAGGTCCTTCGTGAAGTGATTCCTTCAGCAAAAATTATGCTGGTTGGCCACAAGCTTGACCTCTGTTTAAAAGATCCCACAAATCGTCAAGTCACTCAATCCGAAGCCAAAGCATTCGCGTTTCAGAACAAAATGCTTTATTCAGAGGCTAGTGGGCTGGTATATCATAATGTAGAGGAAACGTTTAATGGACTCTTTGAAAGTAAAAATATGATCTTTGCTTAGAACAACTATGACAATTGTTTAGAAATTTATGAATCGATCATGAAAAGGGGCATCAGACCCAAAGAAATGAAGAAATCAACCCGGAAGAAAATCAGAATGAAAGTCAACGCGTCATTTCCAGTAGGTTCTGAAAAGAATTTAAAACAAATTTCATATGTAAAATCTTAAACTTTTAATCTAATGCAATTAGCTTCCGCATATCAAACTTTTATGTAATCGTCTTTTTACTAATTTGAATGTAATCCGTTTGAATAACGTCAGATCTTTCTATCAAATTAACTTTCCTATACATTGCCCATCAAATTCCTATCCAATTCCAGACCTTCTCAAAATTTCTTCGCCTCTATCTCAGAAATCTGAGGATTTTCTTAAAGAAATTCATAAGTAAGTTCAGTCACTTCCCTCCTCTATCTCATAGAAATTTGGATTTTCATACCGTATTTCCAAACGATTCCTGTTAAATTAACTCCTCCCCTCCCCCCTCGCTCACCACGCTCTGTCTGGTAGGAATCCCGATCAGAACGAAATCATTCTATTTACTTTTGATCTGACTCCGATTAATCAAAATAAAAATTACTTCAGTTTCAGCAACCAGAGCTCATTGCTTATTCGCATGGAATCCCCAAAATCCCACTGCTCTGTAACAGTGATTGGAGCTGAGGCTTCCGGAAAGTCTCGACTTGTGGCGCATTTGGTTTGGAATTGTGGTGGCATTGACAAAAAAGCGATAGAAAAATATGAGAAAGACGTCGATGCATATCAGAAGGGGCATTTTAGATACTATCCAATGAGTCTTTCCTCTCCGGCCTTTGAGCTATACCTCGCAGGTCGAAACAAATTAACCCTTGATATTAGTGTTGATCGCATGGAGTTATCCGGAAGGGTAATTTCTCTGATTGATACACCAGGTATCCCAAATTTACTAAAGAACGCGGCAACCGGGATCTCTCTGGCTGATATCGCAATTCTTATGATAGCACCAGATCCCAGCCTTAAAGAACCTATTGATAAGGCCATCAGTGAATCCGTTCTTTATGCTTATGCGTTCGGAGTCAAAAAACTGATTGTTTGCATCAACAAAATGGATGATCCCAAGATCAGTTGGTCCCAGAAGATCTACGAGCACGCCAGCAAACAAGTATCTGACTTATTGACCCAAGTCGGCTACAATCCGTCAAATATCCCGCTAATACCAATCTCAGCTGTAGAAGGCCATAACATAAGGGAGAAAAGAGGCGACGTGTTGTGGTATAACGGACCGACGCTCCTAGAAGCATTAGAAAGCGTTATTGAGTTCGATAGGAAAAAGCTTGAGGAGCTTCCACTGAGAATAACGGTCAGTCACGCTTTTAAAATCGGCGGTATCGGCACTGTGGCAGTCGGAAAGATTGCAACAGGGGTACTAGAGCTAGGCAAGACGATCTCGTGTGCCCCTGGAGACTTCTGTGTTGATGTCAAATCTATTGAAATGCATCATGAACAGGTTGATAGGGCTGGCCCCGGAGATTTGGTCGGAATCCATTTCAAAGGAATTTTAGTCCGCGATTTTCACCGAGGATGTGTCTTTGGGAATGACAGAAACGGTAAACTGAGAGAGGCCGTGAGGTTTTTAGCACAGGTTGTGATTATCAAGCATCCTACCGAGATCAAAGAGGGGTATACGTTGGTCCTTGACTGTCATACCGCTCATGTTCCATGCAGATTTAGCAAAATCAAGTGCATAGTTAATAAAAAAACGGGTGAAGTCATTGAAGAGGATCCAAAATCGGTCAAAGCCGGAGATTCTTGTTTAGTGGTTCTTACTCCACTAAAGTCGGTATATGTAGAAACGTTCGCGGAGTATCCACAGCTGGGAAGATTCGTTCTTCGAGATAGTAACTGCGTTATTGGAGCAGGGATAGTTAAAAGCGTTGAGAAAACATAGCGTAAGGATGAAGAACTCGCAAAGGTGAGAGAAGAAATCGATGGCAAGCCAGAAAAATCCAAAGATTCATAATTTCAAAGGTGCATGGATTGAAATATTTTATATCTATTGCCTTTTCACTAGACTCACCTTTGAGTTCTCTTTATCAGAGGTGTTGCTTAACTTTTAATAGATTTGAGAGAATAATGGCTAAAAAATGCCTTGTAAGATAATCCATGAGGATCTTAGTAAGTAATGTGACTTTCCCGTGATATTAATTTAAATTTTTCATGTGGAGGAGTATGTATTCAGGCAGTCAAGATAACGGAATTGATTAGAATGAAATTATTTAGATTCAATTCTCTTAATTCATCTAATTAAGATTAGTAAATATATCATATCGTAATGCGACTTCTGAATACGGCTAGCTGATATATCGATATATATCACTTGTTTTCTGCATTAGTTAATTCGCTCCTTTTTTTGTCAGCTTGAATTTCATCGGTATTTCAGGCTCGATCAGCAATCTCATCACAATATTCGGGTTTGGATCAGACTTTAGCTCAATGTCGAATGCCTTTAGGAAGTGACACACCACCACTTTGGTTTCTAATTGAGAGAAATGCTGGCCAATACAGTTCCTTCCACCAGCTGAGAAGGGCGTGAAAGCGTACGGATCGGCTGGTCTTTCATAGCAATCGCTTCCTTTCATCCACCTCTCTGGTTTGAATACTCCTCTATCCTTATAGAGATTAGGATTATAGTTTGATTTCAGGAAATTCGGCAAGATCATCGACCCTTTTTTAATTGGTACATCCTTTATATAATGGTCAACGATCGCCACTCGTGGCCAGGTCGAAGGCGCCGGAGTCGCTATTCTCAACGTTTCATCAATCACAGCTTGCAAGTATTCCATCTGCTGCAATTTCTCGAAAGCCAGAGACGATTTTCCATCCCAGACCGCATCAATGCTCTTTTCTAATTTCTCTTTGATGTGAGGGTTTTGCGTGAGGAGATAGAAAATCATCGACAGGAGATGCCCCGTCGTATCCATCCCCGCGAAGTAGAAATTGATGAAGTTGCCCAGCAGCTGTCTTTCGTCGAGAATCTCCTCAGATTTGTCCCTTTCAACCAGAATCTCCAACATACTCTTCCTTCCGTCAGGATTCTTCATTTCTCCCCTTTTTATTTTTTCGATATTATTCTTCATGATAACCCACGCATATTCTCCAAAGGCAGCCGTATCTCTCCTCAACTTGCGGAATTTAGAAGACCATAGCAGAGGCCATTCTCCAAATACTTGATAAGTCGGGTTGTAGAAGAGTATGCTATTCTCAAGGAATAGTTCAGCAAACTCCAGGATAAGCAGTCGCCCATTGATCGTATATTTATTGAGGTTTTCACCGAAAAACATGCGACCAACATTCTCACCAGCGATTTTTTGAAATTCTTGAAGCGCCATAAACTCCGGCTCAACTGGCTTAAAGTCGTTGATGATCTCCTTGACGGTATCGTCAATTAGCGGGATGATCTTCTTTAGATTCTCGAAGTGGAAAGCCTCCGATATAATTTTCCTCTGGCGCTTCCATTCCTCGCCTTCAGAGCCTCCTAATGAATATCTAAGGTGATGCTTTTTAAAGAAGCTCCTAGGGAAAAACTTGTTGTAGTTTTTCTGGTTTTTGAAGTATTCTGTAAGAAGTTCGGAATCCACGAGATAGATCAATGGAATGTGGAAATTGTTCATTACAATGAATCTGAGGTCGGGATAGTCCACAAAATGAGCATAGAAAGGACTCGAAAGAAAAGGATGACCCTTGGCGAGTTCTGAGTTGGCAGGAGAGACGTTACTGCGGGTTTTGAGGACTTTGTTGCCGATTCTGTATGAAACGATGGAACCAGGGGTCTTTGCATAGAGATTTAGAATCGCTAAGGGTTTCAGGACCATTTTGTTCAATATCGCAAGGAAGGCAATCACGACTAATGTGAGTAGTACCTTGTCGAAGGTACTTATGGAAAAGATACTCGAGAGCATCGATTACTTTAGTTCAAGATCTTTGATTAAATTATTCTGTTTTCGAATAGATGCTACGGATTTGAATTAGAAGCAAATAAAGTCCTGCTCATTAGTTTCCTCGCTGAAGTCGTGGTCAAGATTAAGGTAGTTCAGAATAAGATGACAAATTTTGTAAAATAGAAAGGGCAATAACATAAGCTAAATAATTTTTGATGATCATGCATAATGAGTTCTCTCACTAAATTCGATATATTTCAAAGAAAGCAACTTAATAGCGGAAAATCGAAAAGAAAACTAATATTTACTTAGACTTTTAATTCTGCGAGCAAAGTAATTATTTCAGTTCTTATTTGAAAATTTCAGTCAACAGTTACGATTTCTCTGAAGGGTTTCAATCAAAGTCTCGATTTTAATAGGTTTTTCGAATACAGCAGCCATCCCTGCCTGCAAGCATTTTTGCCGATACTCTTGTTCTACATGTCCCGTCAACCCATAAATCTCGATCTTCTTTCCTGAGATATTAGCTTTCAGTTGATGTTTCAAGAGTATCTTCTGTGTTGCTGTTATTCCGTCCATTACAGGCATTTCACAATCCATCAGCACACAATAAATTTTCTTCCAGTTTTCGTCGTACAATTGCATTGCTTCAAGCCCATTGCGAGCCTCTATCGAATTTATTCCACATAGTTTGAGCGTTTTTGTGAGCATGGCTAGGTTGAACGAATCGTCGTCAACTACCAACACGCATTGGTCAGGTGGGATTAACAGCTTGGTCCTTGCGATTTTCGTACTGGTGCCGGTAGTGGGATTCCTTCCTGACTGACTGTGACTACCTGAAGAGACAGAAAAATTATTTAGAATGCGCTTGAATGTATCCAAAGAAGCTGGCTTTGAGTAGAAACCATTCGCTCGAAATTCTCCTTTTTCGTCAAGCACTTCGTTCTGCGTCTTCGCTTCAGAGAAGCCCGTCAAGAAAAATATATTAACTGGTTCCCAACTTCTCTTTCTCTCTTCTTGTCGCATAATCTTGACGGCAGTTTTCCCATCCATAATGGGCATGTCGATGTCCATGGTTATTATATCGAAATATTTCGGACCCATCTCAAGGAAGAGGTCAACGCCTTCCTGTCCGTTGTTAGCAATGGCGATATCCTCAACACCGCATTTTTGAAAGAATTTGCTGTTTATTTCTTGGTTATAGGCGATATCTTCAACAATGAGCACTCGGAGCATGTTTGGAGGTTTAGAGACGACTGTCGAAGGCTTATGAGGAGATATATGCTTTGTTTTGATAGGGCTTTGATCCAATGAAAATGAAGGAGTCACAGGTTTTGACTTCGATTTGACCATGATGACGATGGCCGTTCCTCTA
>ENA-UOTZ01001801-UOTZ01001801.1-compost-metagenome-genome-assembly--contig:-NODE-1801-length-13241-cov-25.279702_pt1 | contig 13241 bp, 6 predicted proteins | sample MGYA00238144_ERZ746983 | MGnify/ENA primary metagenome ERZ746983 (study PRJEB28759, sample SAMN06268863) | compost metagenome | isolation source: single cell | place: USA: California, Emeryville, Joint...
AAAGAAGAAACTAAAAAGAAATCTGAAGTCACACAGAAGAACCTCAACTACGAATCCGAACTTCATCTACCAGACATAACAAATCCAAAACTTGATCCACTGAAAAAGAGCGACCAAGTCCAAGAAAATTTCAATCCTTCGGGTGTTATACCCAATAATGAAAAAGCCCTTAAAGCAGAAGTAGAACCTATAAATAAGACATCAGGAGATTCAGAGGTAAAGCAAACGATGCCAGCTGAAGACAAAGCCAATCAAAATAAATTGCCAATCGATGATTTATCGAACCCCAAAGCGAATGCTCACAAGGAAAGTCCTAAAAACAGAGAGCCGGAATTTAAGCTGACCCCGAAAAATCGTGTAACTAAACTCCCGAGTTTGAAACAGGGCTATCTCAAAAAGAATGAGATTGATCTGTCAACTTCCATCCATACAAGTACAAGGAATAAAGATATCTCTAAAGAAGGAGAAAAAACTAGAAAGGAACCAACAGAGACAGAGATCAAAAAGCCTTCATTGCCAGAAGACAAATTCAAACTTAACGACGAAGATAAATCATTAAATAAACACAAGGATGATTCCAAAGACTATTTCACTATTCCCACCCCTAAGGAAGACAAAAAAACTAACCTAGAAAAAATTCAGAACACATCTCTTCTGAATAAGGAAGAAAATAAGGATAGACTCCACCAAATTGAAAACGACACTAAAAAAACTGAGCCTGACGCAAATGTTCAGCTGCTTGAAGAAAAGCAGAAAGATGAGGACGATGAGTTACTAGACGAAATTGAGAAAGAGCTTAGGCTTATTGAGGAGCAGCTTGCAAAATCAAAGGAGGCCGAGCAAGCTGAAACCTCCCCAAAGGATGCTGCCACCAAGGAAGGTGATAACCCTTCAGGTTTTGAGAAAGCTGCTGATGAAGATACTAAAGTTGAAGTCTTCGCTTCAAAAGAAAGCGAAACGAAGGTAATGGGAATAAATGAAAACAAACTTTCTCCCATGGATCAGAAATTTAGTTTAGCCAAAAAGGATCCGCTTCCCCCTTTGATGGGTTTAACTCGAGCCGCCCATGTGCAAAATATAGGGACCTTCGAACCTGACAAAAAGCAGAACGTTACCACAATTCAGCCTACGTTTGATCAGAGCAAAGAAAAAGATACGAGTTCGACTAAACTACAAACTCCAAGCGAAATCAAAAAGCAAGAAAATGAAAAATCCGCAAACTCAATCTATGCTTCCGCGAAACAAACAAATCAGCAAGACGATAAAGACTTTGAGATTGAAGACTTTGAGCTTCCTTAGTTTATTTTCCTAATGTTTTTTGTCCTATTAACGTAATCAAGTTTACATGTCTGTTTCTAAATCTTTAATGCTATTTGTCAGGTTCATTTTTTTGAATTTTTCGAAATATAAAACCCTCACCTCTCCCCCATTCGGTTTATTTCCTTATAATTAGACTAAAGAATCACATTAAGTTCTATTCCATTAGCGTCTACTGAGGAGGCCAATCAAAAGTCAAAAATTTGCTCCTATTTGAAAACAAAAAAATTAATTTCATTAAGTTCGAATAAGTGGGATTCCCAGATCTACTACTCGTGATTTCTGATCCGACGTAACTTTAATAAATTTAACTCTGAGTCGCTACCTTAAACCCGTTAAACGTAAAATCATTAATTCTCTTACTCACTCATTAACTCCTCCTTTAAAGAGGCTGCAGCTTAGATCTATACTTAATTTGAACAGAGACGGAATTTAGAGATTTGATGATTACTGTTTTCTCAACATATATATCAATATAGATTTCTGTTCATTTGAGCATCACATATATATTAATCGGTGCTCTTATATACTTATCATCATCATATATAAAGTGACATCAACTCATACAATAATTCAATGTCGAAACCACAACTTTTCTCTCATTTCTTAGTTGATAATTCACTTTTCTTCTTCTTCCACACGTCTTTATACCAATATCATTAATCGTTGCAGTAAGGGCCCGCGATATTATTTTAGACGTTGTGTCGCACAGTCATATGTTCGGTAATTCAGCCGGCGACTTGCTCAGATGGCAGTCGCTGGTGATGAAGTAGAACCTGTAGGGGAAGAGATCTCGATACATGTTTCTGAGGGTCATTTTATTAATTCCAGCTTTCTCTACGATCTCGTCAAACCCTTTATCCTCGCCACTTAACGCACTCGCAAATTTAATGCAACAGCAGGCCAACGTTGCCGGGTGGTTACTCTTGATGTAACCAAGCTTTTCGATATTCTCGTTGATTTTCAATGCTGCCTGCTTGATCACATCGCTCACTTGCAGTTTGTCTCCGATCACTAGAATGAACTCATCGGCTTTGAAATGTCTGATCTCTTGGTTGTTTGGAATGATCTCCTTGATCGAGAAGATGCACTTGTTAATGAGTTTTTCCTTAGCTTCGGTAACTTGGGTGATCTGCTTGATAGTAATCGGGTACTGGACCTCACGGCAAGCAAAGAGAAGGACAGCTGCTGCAATAGCCTCAAAAGGCTTGCTTTTAAAATGCGTTGAAAGTTGCGGGACTACCAGTCGAAGAAGTTGGAGGTATTTTTTCTCGACGGAAGGGTCAGTAATACTCAACTTCTGAAGATATTCCCTCATGCAACTTTCAAATTTCTTGATTTTCTTAAGGTCTTTTTTATCAAGAGGTTTCTCCGACAGCGACAGGTTAGCATTTAAGGAGTCGTCAGAGTATTTTGCTGAAGGCTTTTCGGAAAGATCTTCATAATGTTGAGATATTGGAGAATCTACAGTTGAACAGTCATCAAAGAGGTTGTCCTTATCTTCTTCCTCTTTGGGAGTTATTCTACTGCTTTGAGATAAGATAGAAGCAAGATTATCGCCCACAAAGACTTGATTCGATTTCTCTTCCTCTATTTCCACTTTACACACGATATTGTGGTCAGGCTGCGTAGGTTCGGAGTCCATCGTTGGCGGATGCGTTGATTCAGCTGCGAGGACCTTAGTGAATGCGAAAGCGTTGATTGGAGGCTGATTGAGAGGAGGCTGTTTCGCTTTTTTGTTGACAGTTGGTTCAAATTCTGATTCCTCGAACCTGGGAACGGGAGGAAGCGTTCTTTTAGGTTTAGACTTGCGAAGCGAGAGCTGGTATTTGTACGCCTCGTCAAGTTTGATAAGGAACTGGATGAAATCGGGTGATATCATTGCGGTTTTCGATTGGGTAAGACTGTATGTGATAGGATTTTTACAGCTACCCTGGGCCCCCAAAACACGGGGCCCTAAAAAGTAAGAACTTGCATCTGGCTCTTCCATTGGATATGTCTGAGTTTATGGTTTTACTGGTTTACGGTGTTTAGAGAGGGGTTGAAATTTCTAAAGTCATTCGACTAAATGGGATTATAGAATTATCTCCCATGCATCGGTATTTAAATAAATCATTTATTATCTGTTAAATTCTGACCAGGAGCGATGGTCCTGACAGCGCTCTGATTAAAAAGCGTGATGTATCCAAGCGAGAAGTTATATTTCTTGCAAAATCAACAAAGTACCAACGTGAAAGACCCTTTTCCATCGAAAGCTAGCTGTGTAATTTTTGAAAAAAGCTATCAAAAGTGTAGAATTAAAATTTATATCATTTAGACACTGTCAGAATTCGGGTTTGGTAATTAGGAAGAGCCAATGGCTGATTTGGGGCTATTGATATGGCGAGAATGGATACGTTTTCGGAGTCGTAGCTCACAATCTGGCAATATAGAATTTTCTAATTTCAAAATTCAGTTGGCTTTCAAAAATTAGCGAAATTTATCGAATCCTGAGTTCAGAAAATTGAATACCAAGAGAGAGCCTTGAATCAGATGATGATAAGGTATAGAGGGCGAGGAAAATTTTGCTGGAAGAGTGAGATGTAGCGTAATCAATAAAATTATAGGAAAATAATGATAAAATTGTTATAGGTTTATTTGAGATAAATGAAACATTAACGATTTAAATTGAGAGCCTCAGGCTGTACATGGGCATATCGTCTTATTTCGATTCGATTTTGGAGTTAATCAAACAAAACACTGAAGTTAGAGCTTTAACTCGAAAAAGTGGGGGTCCGTGAAACTACTGGAAATTTGGGTTCTGAACAGCTCAGTCATGGGATGACTGACCAGTTCAGCTTTTGGCTTTCGAGAAATGCAATCACCATATTGGATAAAATTGGCTTTGTACATGTCACTAACTCAAAATTTTGAACTCGTTCTTGACATCAAATAATAAAATATCCTTTATTTTTTTGCGTCTATAAAGTGAAGCCTCGAAAATTTGGACTATACAGTCAAATTTGATCGGAGTTAAGATCAATCAACCTTTAGTTTTTAGTGGAATTTTTCATGTATTCTAAATTATTGGCAAGTTGGTTAATCCAGAGATATTCAGTGACTGGCTTTAGCAAGTTTGCTGGTTTTTATTTTGGAATAGCAATCTGATGGGTTTGATTATCTCCTTTTGAGAGGTTTTGATTGTACGAGTTGCTCTTACCAACAATGCTGTAAGAAACTAAGCTTAAGAGCATCTTTCCTCAATTCACAACATAAAGTTTTTTCACAAGGGATAAAATGTTAAATCACCAGTTTTAAAAATACTTTCACTCCTCACATCAAGAAAGGAAAATAAATTTAAAAAGCCCATGAAAAAGTAAGGGAAAAAATCAGAAAAAGTCTTGTGCTCAGTCTTCGTCTTCTGTGCAGTTTGACTCTCTCCTCTTTTGTCTTTGATTAAGCTCACTCTTTCCAATAAATTTATTTTTCTTTGATTTCGTGAATCTATTTGCTTGTTTTCCTGACTTTTCCCCCTTGCCCTTCTTCTTTTTTCCATCCCCGGTCTTCTGGTTTTGATTCGTGGTCTTTTTCTTTAATGTATGATGCTTAGCCTTATTTCTCGAAACCGTATTGTGCGCTTGGCCCTGTCTTCGATCTGCTGAAGGCCTTTGAATTCCTTGCGGAAGCAAAGGATCTCTCATAGAGCCTTCCTCATTGGAAAAGTACCCCGTTTCGTCAATATCATCGTACTGTAGCTCATCGTCCTCGCTATCGGAGTTCCTTTGCTGGAATTCACCTGCTGGGTCCTCTTCATCATAGTCTATCTGGTATAGCTCATCTCTTTCATCGTCATTCGAGCCAAACTCTCTCAGCAACTCGTCAGCGTCGTTTGATTTCTGCTCTTCGTAGTAATAATCCATCGCATTGAAATCATGCGAGCCGTAGCGATTAAAGCTTTTATCTCTCTCTTCACTAACGCTACTGTCCTTCTTATTGATCTCATTCACATGCTCATGATTAGAACCAACCGATTTCTCTTTTCGTAACTTAGTTGCCGTAAGCTTCGACTTCTGTACTCGCTTAGTGGACTTGATTCCGTCGTCATCAGAACGGTCATGACTTCTTTCAAGCTGAGCTTCAGCAATGCTCGGAGGACCGTTGGAAAACATTTTATCGCTTACTTTTCGTTCTTCTTGGGACTGTCTCCCAGGATTGCTTTGCCCAGTGGACGATTTGGTTCTATGGTTTAATTTGAGACTTGGTAAACTGTCTCTTGAATTCGATGTTCTGGCGCTTGCTGTACTAGTCATTTTGGAGAGCCTCACGCTATCACTGAGACTGAGATTGCTGTTATGCCTATGTAACCCTCCTATTTTCGCCGTGGATGTGTTCGGATTTTGATGAGACGCAGCTAGATGCTGATCGAGGTTCACATTCTCCGAGTAGCTTGGGTTAATCTCAAATTCCCTCTTATCGATCGTGATTTTCTTTTCCATTAAACTGTTTATCAGAGCACGAGGGTTTCCTTCGGCCAATTGGATCCCTTGGCAAGTTTTTATCCTCTCCATGTCAACGTCCATGCCTTTGTCAATTTTTGCCATCGATAGCAGTATATGCGCCATCTCCTCGTCCTTCATTGGCTTGAGAATTCTCTCGGAGCAGAGGAACTCATCATCGATGGCTTTCTGCCTCATATCGTACTCCTGTTGCCATTTCTTTTTCATTGCTGCCGTCTCCTGCTTTTTCCTCGAAGTTGTAATCACTAACGTTGATATTCCACTCTCGCGTAAAGTCAGGAAGATCAGTCTTGGGAATTCCTGGCCTTTCGTATAGTAGATATCGAAATCGTCGAAAATTAGCAGCATTTTGCTTTCTCTAAAGAAATTCTTCATGTTATTCTCGAACTTTGGTCCGAAAGTGACTTGCATCATGTCCTTCAACCCCTGGTTCTGCAGGTTTTTCAGCGGGAAGTAGAAGATACCAGCTGGAAAGACTTTCCTTGATAGCAGGAAATGTGCCGTTTGAACGGCGAAAGCAGTCTTCCCGATGCCCACCTCACCAGTTACCTTCACAAATTGCATATTTAATGTCACTAGCATTTTTGCGACCGCATACATATCGCCATTGCGGCCCGTATAAGGCAGAATGGTCTTCGGTATATTCGTTGGGTACCTCACAGTGCTAATATCTTCAATTGGACCCTCATTCAATGTGAAGTCCTCAACGCCATATAGCACCTCGCTATGGTCCGAGTTCTCTGGGAGGATCATCGGTCCCTCGCCGATAATATTTTTGATGTAGGTGTTGCCTCTAGATTCAAAAAACACCTCTGAGAGTGAGTCAAAGGTGCGTTCGTATGCGCGATTGAACGCCTCTCGAATAGTATAGCCATCTACAATGTCTTCAAGGAAGAATTGACAAAACGTGTTAATGCAATGGTCTTCGTACATCTTATGCCTGAAGTCGAACTCTTTATTTAAGAACTGGAAGTAAATCACGTGCGGAATCTTTATTTCATCAGCGAAAAAATTAGCCGTAGAAAAATCGTTTTTCGAGCCTAAGATCAACAGCTCAAGGAAACGCTCTGAAGCGAACGGGTTTGATTGCTGAGGCGTGAGCGTTGAGGTTGGGTTCGGGGTTGTTTGCATGGGTGTGAGTTGGGTAGATTGTTTGGAGCTGAACAACTCCTTCAATTCGCTGTAGGGGACGAAATCAGCCCTGCCGATCGAGTCCTCCAGCACGACTCCTCCGCTTTGGACGACGCTGCAATTGAACTGCATAATGCGGCAGCCGTTGTGAAGCGCGTTGACGAGGTTCGCCTTTGTCAAAATCTCGAATTTGAGATATAGAGTCTTCATTTTATAGTTCAACGCTTTCAAGAGTTTATGCTTATAAAATGCTGCAACTCTTGTAGGGAAACCAACGGCTTTTGTTTCAGTGTCGCCTTTCTGTTGCTCTTGAGTCAGCTGTTTCTGTTGTAGTTCGACAATAGGCGATGCACGCATGAATATGAGCACATTAAAGTACCCTTGCCTGATCTCCGTGTTGATCTCGTCAACAAGTCGCTTTATTTTCCTCTCGAACGCTTTGTCATTGATCTATATATCAAACAAACGAAACCTTAAGATACAAGGTAGGGAGAAGTGGCTTACGAGTTTAACAATTTGTAGCGCGTTTCGGATCAGATAGTGATTTTTTGCTTGAGTCAATGAATCAGCTAGCTTGATCTGCCGGCTGGTGGAGTCCGCCTTGGATGTATTATATTTTTTCAAACTAGCGTGAGAAGGGAAAGGTCAGTGAGGGAATAATACAAAACGCATTTACTTAAATCTGATCTTAGCGAATTGATAGTTGGCTGAGATTTCCAGTCTCTTGAGGTTATACACATTGAAAACTCCGATAGCTTGCTTGATTCTTTCAGTGATCTTCACTTCAATGCCTCTTCTCGTTTTGAGACTTCTCAACGCGATTTTGGAACTCAAAATCGCCAACTTACAGCGCTCAACGTCATAAAACTCACCCAATGGACCAAGGAAGTCATCGCATTGTTTAATCATTTGCAAAATTTCCTCAGATTTCTTCATGAAATGTTTCTTTTTATTGGGTTTTTCATTCTGTAAAAAGCGGCCAATCCGTATTTTATAAAAGAGGTAAGCCTTGGTAAAAGTAATATGATGGTTCAGCGCCATGTTGACTTCATCCTTCTCGATTTCTTCCTGCAGCTTAGAAACAGAATCTAATTCATGGTTTATATTCTCAACAGCGTTTGTGTTCATATTTTCGCTTTTATCGTGAAGGTGTAGTGCTGCAAGGAACAAATGCAGTTTGGCTCTTAGGATAGTGAGTTTCAACTCTCTGTATTCTAAGTCATCCACCATCTTCAGCGTTCTTAGGCATAAGTCTCTCGCACCGGCTTGACTTGCTGCGAATAGCTTGTAGATCGTTGGAATGGAAATCCACGCGATCTCAATCAAATCCATCACTTCTCCATAGAGAGAACCTGTTAAATTCAAAGGAGTTCATTATGAGGGAAAAAATATAATTTAGTTACCATCAGATTTGATGATAGATAAGATCGTTTCTGACTCCAAACAGCTTAGGAAGTTCGATTCATGAGCCTCAAAGACCTTTCTGATTGCGTTTGCATCCAGCGCTTTAGGACCTTCTTGGAACTCGTCGATATAAGTGTAGTGTCTCTTATCTTTGATGTATCCTTTGTAGAATATATTATCTTCTCTATACATCCAGAGCCCATGGTTGCTAATGCAGCTATGCTCAATGACCTTCTCATGGTAAGCGTAAAGTCCCTTCAACCTCTTGATCATGGAGAGAGACAGCAAAGTCAGGTATCGAAGCTTGAAAAAGTTCAGGCTCGCTACCTCAGCCCTCAAGTCCGAGTCAATAAACTTATTGACAAACTGTGCGGGCTGGTAATGAAGGGTCTCTTTAGCTGCGTTCTTCGAGATTACTACCCAAAAGTAGTTGCCAGGCGTCAACAATTGGTAGTCAGTCTGATTATCCCATTGTTCTTGGAGGGCTTGCTGATCTTCAATGTCGTTGTTGAGGGTCTTGATCTCTGCGGGGTTGCGAGTAAGGCGTTTCATGATGACTTTCCAGTTCTCAGGCACCATTGCGAGATATGATAATTCCTTCAAATCATCCGTTGAAAGCCCTGACGGGAACAAACCAACAGCCAGCACGAGCTCATAGCAAGGTTGATCGACAGCTTTAATTGTCCTAGTAGGAATAAGTAAGAAAAAGAGGAAAATGATGAGAAAAAGGTAGAATAAAAAGACAAAATTCCTTTATATTTCCTCAAGGGAAAGATCAGTATTCAGGATTACTCTAATGTGACGATAATATCTTGCTTGTTTGAGTCGTCCTTCGAGGTGTAGAGCTCCTTTTTTGACAAGAATTCTGCTTGAATTGCTTCAAGCTGCTCAAAACGCTTTAGTCGCTCAACAATGCACCAAATCCTCTGCGGAGTGAATTTTATCTCTTGGAATAGTCTTCTTGACGAGAGCAAATCAAGCCTTTTATCTTCAACATACAGATAATCAAACGCAGAAGCTAGTAGAATCTTTGCAGCGTCGATCGGTTCGAGATCCTCAATCATCACCTCAGATTCATCGAGATGCAACCTTTCTTTTTTATTCTTCACGATGATAAACTTCACGTTCTTTCCTGCAGCAGAAATCTGCCGAAGATGATCAACAAACTCTTCCTTGCAGTTTTCGAGCAGCAGATCGCATTTCTCTAAAATGAATAAAATTTTACTCAGTTTAATCGACTCGCAAAAGCTCTTAAAATCATATGCTCCAGGCACTTCTTTGTAGAGATCCGCCAAGAAATGCGAAATCGAAGGAGTCTTTTCCATCATGATAATACTTATCTTATCTCGGAAATGTCCTCTCTCATAGAGATAATTCGCAAGCTGCTTGACCAAAGAGGTTTTCCCTACACCTTCACTGCCGTTCAGTTGCACGAATTTCTGGTCTTGCTTTATGAGGTAATCATACATCTGGAATAGCTCGCGGTTTCTTCCGTAGATACGCTTGACAGGGAATTTCTGCTCGATAACGTTGTAAGGATTTTTAATATTAACTGTACCGGGCTCTTTTTGAGGGAAAAGAATCATTTTCTCAGCATCTGGAGTGCAGATATTTTTGAACTTAAGAGACCCATCATGAGGCAACTCCGGTGAACAGCAGCAGAAGTAGATCTCCTTGTGATCCTTATTCGGATTTGTGCAGACTGGATCGAATTCTATTAGAAACCGCTTCGCCCAAGTACACTCCGATTTATGGATATGCTGGTTTCTTTTCGGACAGTCTGTGCAGAGAGGGACATGCATCTGATGTGCTAGTTGGAAACCATCTATCTTAGCACAATAATTGTACCAATTGCAGTCTTTCTTATGCGGGTGGGCGCAGCAACAAGTATGAATGTCTGCAGATCGAGACGCGACCTTGGCGAGCTCGAACGCGTCCTTAATGCTCTTTCCATCGAAGATTTGGTCATAAAAAATATTAGAAAACTTCCGCGCCACACTGTCAGTGCTTTGAAGCTCAGTTTGAATTGCGATAACGCACGGGACTCCTGCCTGAGCAAAGATATTTGCTACTTCTTCCGAATGGCAGGTGTTCACTATAACCAATTTGATTTTTAGTTTCACGTTTCGTATAATTTCTAAAAGATTTTCAGAGTAGAACTCATAGAGCTCTCCATTATTCGCTTCAAAGCATAAATAGAACTGTTTTCGCTCTTTATCATATTCTCCGTGGCAGATGATATGGAGGATTATCGGCCCCTTTCCAAGCAGACTGACCAAGCGATCGTGACTAGCGATTTCGAAGATCAAATCGATTTTCTTCTTCTTTGCTTGGAGAATCTCCAGAAGCTTTGTGCACTCTTCCTCAAAGTCAACGGGATCAGCAAGAGACTCATATTTTTTTTCTACTTTCCGCACCAAAGGCTCCGAATAGATAATCGCAATGTCCAGAGTACGAGGCTCCAGATCCTCTAACTGGCCATCTCCTTCGATGTATTTTATTACGGAGTTCTGCTTTCTGAGATCGACAACAGGCCCTAATTCTAATTCTTCCAACTCATCCAAATTTTCTTCTTCTTGTTCAACAGGCAAATTCTCCTCAGGTTTTTCTGGAATTTCCACCTCATTCGAAACCGCTTTATTAGATTTAGAGTGCTGGAGTGAAGGAAGCTGCATCAACTGCGACTGCGCGGATTTCTTATAGTTTTCGTATAAAAATTTTTGCATTTCCAATAACGAGTCAATTTTGGCATTAATCCTTTCAATGTCATCTTTGACCTCTTCGAGAGTCACTTCCAATTCATCGACTTTTTGGTGATAAGAAGCAGTATTTGACTTAATCAATAAGAGCATATCGACATGCGACTGCTGATTTGGGTCAATCTCGAGCTCGAAGTCCTCTGGCACTTGGAAATAGCATTTATACTTTTCATCATATATCCGAATGGAATCTGTATGGAAATCAGCACCGTCTTTTTTAAGAATAGTGACTAGGTCTTCCCTGGTGATGATGTAGTCGTTATCTTCGAGGAATGTGAGCAAAGAATGCTCATTGACTTGATGAATGCGGTTAAGCTCGGGAGCTGTTGGCTTTCCGGATAATTCTGAATAGACATACTTGATTATCACTTTAAATTTCATGTACAATTGTTGATATTATGTTAGTCGGGCGGTTTTCTTCCTGTCCTACTCGTTTATTTATTAAGCATATAAAAATTTGGTCCAATTTGATTCGCTCCAATTTATTTACGCTTGAGCACGCCTTAATCTCTCTAGAAACGTGGTTATTCACTTTAACAGCTTTCATCCAAGCTCTCGTCGAGCGGATAGACTAACTTAAGCATCTTTTCATAGAGGCGAGTCTGGTAGTGATGAAAAAACCAAACTTCAGCGATAAAGCTATTATAAAATCCCTCGAAAATTGATACGTGCTCAAGAACAAAGTTTTGCTCGCTTGAATTATTTTAGCTAACCTTGGTTGAAAGACATTAGATATTTCGAATTATGCATAAAAGGCTTTTTGTCGCATGGAAAAAATGACGCAACAACAACAAAGGATCCTACTACATTCTCTGATAAAATGTCTGCAGAGTGAAGGAATATGATTACGGAATAAATAAAAAATTTAAGGAATCTCACTCTTTCTACTTAAAGAAATACTCTGGGGCAGGTTTGCCGGTAACGAGCTTCAAAGCTGCACAGTGAAGGAGTGAAACCGAAGCGTAAATCGGTCCTTTCTTCAGCTTCTCGCTAGTAAAAGCGACGCCGAAGTACTCGCCATCAAGAGCAAAGCTCAAGGTTCCTTTGTCCATATTGAGGAAACATCCCAACACGCCTTCTTTTTTGAATCTCTTTCCATAAGGAGCACCTGAAGCATTGCTGCCGTGTCTCAATTGCCCCAGTCCGTAGTAAGAGAATCCGAAGTCGTAGTCAGCGAACGCGGAGTTATAGTTGAACTCTTTTTTGCAAGTCACACCGATTTTCAACTCGTTCTCTGTGCGCGAGTCTCCGTGGATTTCCCAATAGTGTACTCCACCCATGAAAGGCTGAAAAAAGGTTATTAGATCAGATTACATTCATTCATTAATTCGCTTACTGAATCCCCAATAATCGATCTAAACATGTAAGGGCCTTCATTGAGGTAGGCCACTTTTCTGTCAGAAGAGAGTTCAATGCCACTTCCAATGTGAGTACTGTCCCATTTGAAATTAGTAATACCTCCTTTTGCTATTGAAAACCCTCGATTAGGCCGAAGTAATTAAGCCAATAATTACATGATGTTGGGATGGTAACAGAAGGACTGGATCCAGCAAAATTTTTTAATTGCTCTTCAAGAACTTGGCGCATTTTTTTGTAGTCTTTTCCACATTCTTTCACTTTACTGAGGATTAGGCAAGCTGGATCGCAAACTAGCTCTTTGGATTTCTAGAGAGAGAGTGAGTTTTGTAAGAAGCTAGGGAGCTAGTGTTACTGATTTGACGTTATTCTTGCAAATATCGTAATTGACGCATTTCGGCAAGTTGCAATTGGATTCGTGTTTCTCGAGGTCGCACATCTTGACGGTTTGTTGACAAGTTGCGAAATACTTGCATTTAACATCTAAATCCTTATAGATACGAAGCAAGGCCATTCCGATGGGTTTTATTGCAGCTTGGCCAGCGGCGCATCGTTTGGGACATTCTCTAGGTTGAGGGTTATTTACACGTGGATGATGATGGGTTACTTCTTTTTGGCTAACCAGCCGTCAATGCATGATTTGCAAAACAAAGAACCGCAATTCGTGCACTCTTTTGGGTCACGGACGACAAGAGTACATATAACGCAATCAAAAGCCTTTTATGCATAATTCGAAATATCTAATGTCTTTCAACCAAGGTTAGCTAAAATAATTCAA
>ENA-UOTZ01001803-UOTZ01001803.1-compost-metagenome-genome-assembly--contig:-NODE-1803-length-13224-cov-7.406785_pt1 | contig 13224 bp, 11 predicted proteins | sample MGYA00238144_ERZ746983 | MGnify/ENA primary metagenome ERZ746983 (study PRJEB28759, sample SAMN06268863) | compost metagenome | isolation source: single cell | place: USA: California, Emeryville, Joint...
GAGAGTTCTTTTCTGTGAATAAAATTTTATATAACTTTCTTCAATAGTTGGTATTAAATTTTAAATTTTTTTGAAATACTGTGGTCAAACTTTCTCACGCATAGCTTTCTATTATTTCTCTTGACCACGCCAGCGATTCAGTTAACTTTCATTGATTAAAATGAAATTATGATGAGCTCATCGTAGACGATATTGTTTGTAGGATAAGATCAACTCAAATTCCCAAAACAACAAAAAAAATTTATCAAATCAAGCCTCTTTGTCTAATTCAATAAAAGCAATTGAGAGGACACCAGTTCTGTCATCATAATGATAGAGAACGACAGAGCTTGCACCAGCAAGAATCTCATCATGATCCGATCTTTTGAATTGTGGATTGGTAGTTTGTGAACAAAGTTGGAATTTCTCATCGAATGCTCAGAGCTTGGTGGTTCGTGGCTTTGAATTCACTAGTCAAGGCCAACTTCATTTAACCTGAAAGAAATTTTGCTTCTCAGTGGATTTTTTTTTTACAGATATATATATATTTCCCTTCACCAAGATCTATTATTATGGACAATTCTTTCAGGACAATCACTATCTAAAGAGGGCCCAAAAAATGAACATCTCCCCATAATTATGATAAAATATTAATTTAACGTTACTCTCAATCTCACTGTATTACAAGGGAGAAGTAATTTTTTTGTTGTTGAATTATACCTTGAAATCAGTTTGAAAAGCCTCGTTAATTTTACACAAAATAAGCGATCTCTACACTAAGTCATTTGTAATTCTAGCGGCTCGAAGGTTGGTGAAAGCATAAGCCATTCATCTTTCTAAAGTTCAGTTAGTTGCTAAGCTTAAGTTACAGTGGATTGGTTCAATCGGATTTCAAATTCATTGTTTTTTGCTTTTTTTAAGAAATAAAATTTGCATCGGATAGAAGAGCATAAACATGAATTACAATCAGAATGATCAATACTCGAGACCAGGTCAATCATTATTTCTTCTCTCTCTCTTGAGCTGATCATTTCTTTCACAACTTGTAGAAGGTGGATACAACCAACAAAGGAACCAACCAGGTAATTCCTTATCATTTCAGAAGCTGAAAAAAATTTAACCCAAAAGGTTACGATGAAGATGATGAAAGACCTCAGCAGTCTCAAGGACGAAGCTATCCTGTTTTTCAAGGAATTGACGTTGGCTCAGCAGAACGACAGCGAACTCCAGGCTTTCAAATCAGTGAGCAAATGAAAATGATATTGTTGGTGCTGTCTTTAGCCTGCTTCGCATTGTTTTTCATTCTATTGTTCATTTAAACAAGCCATTAAGCATTATTTTGTAGAACTCAGGATCTGTTGTAACAATTGCATTATTCATAGTTTAACAACTTGGATTCTTAGCCAATACACATAAAGTTATGTACCTCTCAGCATTTCTCACAAGATAATGGACTGAATATGTTGATTTCTCAAAGAATTTTTAAGATAATGACTCTTAACCTATGAATTGTGTGAAAATGCGAGTTGTATCAGAAACAGCAATTGGTTTTTTCGGTTTGCTAAATAAAATAATCAGAAATTAGGAATCTATTTGACAAAAAAAGACATTTTGGATGAAACTGCAACCATTGCTAAACTGTCAATTCCAAGAATGGTATCCAAAGTTTAAGGACTTAACTTTCAAGAGTCGCATCATCAAACTATCAAAGGAATTCGTTGATTACTTGAAACAAGACGGAATCCAAATTCCCAAAAAATACCAGAACGATATCGTTATCTGTACCTGCATTATTCACATTCACGCTGATTGTTTACCCTTACAGCTGGCGATGACAAAGCGGAGGAGGAATCGGATTACAGCAGCGAGGAAGAAAAGAAGGGTGATCTTCCAAATGAGGAGTCAAGTTCTGAAGGAGAACCCTTCAAAGACTATTTAGACGCTGAATTTAAAGACGTTGAGGAAGCTATATCCCAAGCAGTTAGCGAGCTTGATGATCTGTTTATCAAACTTAACTGGAGCGCACCTAGAGTAACTTCCTTCTCTTATTCAATACAAAAAGACATGATTATAGGACGCAGATGGATGGGTTCCTCAATTCAAAGTCCGAAAAGTAGTCGAAGCTCTCTATCTTTTGAAAGCTTCTTATCTGATAAATCACGACCTGAATGAATGGTGGAATGGAGTGAGCGATATCGAAAAAGACAAGATTCCTGAAATAGATCACTATCTGATAATGCGGTAAATTACTTCTACCATGAACGAGTTATTGAAACTAGTCTTGACTAGAGAGTGGCTGTCGATAAATCATTCAATGGAATTTCGGTGTTTTGTGAAAGACAACAGATTGATAGGTACAAGTTTTCATTATCAACACATATTAAGCATATGTCATAGCGATTTCGCAAAGGAACTTGGAAGGGTATTATGCGTTTTTAAAGGAGATCAAACAAACACTGCAACAGAACATTTTTGAATTTTTTACTAAAAACATTCAGGACAAATTCCCAGATGCGACATGTAAATGAGAATTATTTCATTTTTCGGTTTCTGAAGGATTATCTAGATACCTTTGATGTGTACGTTGGCAAAGCACCAAAATATAAGGTCTGGTTGGTCGATTTTAATGTGTGGGGAGAAAAGACTGTCCCACTTTTATTTGAATGGGAAGAACTGGAGTCAGAAAAAATCGCTGAGAATTTGAGTCAGAAGTTGTATGATAAAGTGGAAGAGATAGACTTTAGAATCGTTGAGAATCAAGAATCGACTCGATCAGATGGGTTGTCGCAATTCAAGGTCCCTCTAGTAAGCGATATCGTTTTTGTTTCCGTTGTTAAGATTTTCGCGTTAGGAACTTGTTGGAGAGATTGACGAGGCAGGTTTAAAGTTTGAAGATATTATTTCAGGAAAGAGACCTGATCTCTTTCAAAATTGAAGAGCTGAGCTCCGTCAAAATTGAAGAGCTGAGCTCCGTACATTTTTTCCTAGCTTAATCTTTTCGAGTTTTCATAATAACCATAATTGAGCTTCACACATTATAGTTGGAACCTGAGCGTCTGTCTGTGGGAATATGTATGAATTTGTTAAAGATTAACATTGAGCAATAAATTGCCTTTGTCTCTGTTCTTGAAAAGATTTGTTTTCTATCTCATCACGGTATGAGGAAAATACCTCTAAATAGAAATTTTATTATTCATATCTTAGATGTAGAATGGCTAATTCCACTATGTTAAACTTAGAATACTCTTACTTCACTATGCACCTGACAACTGGTCCAGATACATGTGTAGATATTGGCATTTCAAATCAATAATATTGTTATTTTATTTTTTTCTCAAAAAAAAAGAGAGCATAAAATGAGATCCAATCAATATTATATTAAAATAAAATTAAGAGAAGAGCCTGGTCTTCGAAGTCTTTCTCTTTCTATAGACTTCAACCCAAGCAGGCATTTCTGGAATCATATACCAGAGCACTTGCAACAGCAAGAGCAAGAAATGCTCCAGGAGGATGAACAAAGTGACTGCGTAGCTCAAATTTTCATAGTTTTTCTCCGAAAAGTCTCTACCATTCGCCCATCCAGTGCCATTTATGACACTCATCACGCTTTTCAAAAGACCACCTCCTGAAAAAGTAACGATAATCGTATTCGTAGTTACCGCTATGATACTCATCGCTTTGAGAACAGGGAACCAAGATCCAATACCAGCTGAATGCTGCGGGAATGGTCTACGATAACTCGTCTTAATCTTGAAGAAATCGCTTCTGAGCTCGATTGAGTTCGATCCGATTGAGAGCAGAGCAGCCAGAGGAAACACCGACGCGAAGAACGAGACATACCCGAACTGGAATACCATTTCAATATACTCATTAAACCCAACATATTCAGGACAGTTGACCTCCGAAATCTTCTTTTGGATATAATGCTCTCTTTGTTCCTCCAGTTTCATTAGAGCATACTTCTCGTCGCAAATATTAAGCTTGTGACCTCGCATCTCTTTGAGGACGTAAGGCAAAACAGTTTCGGTCATAACTCTTCGGATTTCATCAATACAAAAGATTGTCGTGAGCTCCATTTCGAGAAAACCAACATCAAATCTCCAAAAGGCGATGTAGAATAAATAGAGGAAATAGCTCGTGAATTTGAACGCGAATCGCTTGAGAATCAAGGAGTCATCGAATGCTTGCTGCGTCCGATGGTTTTCAGCTACGGTAGTCTCATAGCTGACATTTTCGTAGATCGAGTTTAGTAGAGTTATCGCAAGAACTTGGATTATCGTTGGAATGTAAAATCTCCAAGTTGTTGAATCAAAGATTCCTCCTTGTTCTGATAATCGCGCGAAGAAAGGCATGTATAGGATGGTTTCAGACGTAACATACTCGCTTATGTTGAGACAAATGAAAACAACAACGAAAGTCACGAATAGCAGCGGGAGACTGTAGAGCGCGCTTTTGAAGAAGTTGAAATACAGCTTCTTTTTAGGGAAGTGAAGCTCGGGAAGATCCGTTACTAGGTTTATTCTTGTCTCTCCTTTAAACTCGGGTCTTTGGTTCGCATTAATCGAGTGCTTTGAATACGAGTGCCAAAGAGTCGTAAGCTCATTCGATCTTTTTCTCCAATAGATGATGTACAAAGTGGCCCAGATGACGACAATAAAGGCATATACTGCCGCTAAGGGTGAATCGTTTGATTCAATGTATCCAAAGTAACGTAGCATGAAGATGATTAATCCTGAAATAGCTGGAAACTTGAGCCAGTCTCTGTAGTGTTTCATGTATTCAAAGTACATGGCGACCTCTTCGCCGAAATAATCGACGATTGATTCTGTTTGAAGATTAACTTTTTCGATTAGTTTATCATCATGCAAAGGGGTGAAAACCTCAATGTATTTTTTCCTAGTAAGGATGTCAATGACCGAACTAGATGGGTAATTTTGCAGGCTGCGCTTCGAGTCGAACAGCTCAATGAATTTGCTATCTTCTTTATCAAAGCGGAGTTTTGAAATTATCGAGTGACGTATTTTTAAGAGCTCAGCAGAGGTGAATATTTGAAGATAACGCGAAAAATCTTCTTCATCTTTTGCTTTGACCGGATGGGATTGTTCCTTTCCATTGTTGTCAGGCTTTTTTTCGTTCGATGAGATGAGTGTTTTTAACAATGTTGATTTCTTCTTTCCAGCTGGCCTCTGTACAGCTTCGGTCACTTCTTCAAGTTCTTTCTTGTCAATTCCGATTGTCTTGGCGATGACATCCTCAGCTGGTAGAAAATTGCCTCTCTTCTCAAATGTGAAAACTTTGTATTTTTCCAGCTCTTCGACCTTTTCAAACGTCTTTTGGCTTGCAGGATCTCGATGTTTTTTAGAGAGTGTCTCCAAACGTTGGAAGAGGACTGAGCCTCGCTGATGCTGTTTCATCATTTGGCCCATTAAGCCGGTACTTTCTGTATGTTTTTTATATATCGAGAGGTTTCCAGCCTCGCGAAGGAGCATTTGAGGCTCGTCTATGGCGAGGAAGAGATAGTAGATCCCTTCTGTTTTTTCTTCATTAGGGAGATAGTGCTTGATTTTGTGTTTCTTGAGCAACTCAATGAGGTAATCAAGCTGAGATTTTTTCATCTTCTTCGAAAACTTGATGCAGAAGTCATAAGATTTGAATGCGGGTTCTCCAGAATCTTTTTGAGTCGACATCTTTTTTTGGAGTAAATCTTTTATTTGAAATATTTTATAAAATCTCATGAACACTCAGAAGTTCTGCAATTTTTTTTTTTGCGTTAATTCCGATTCGTCGGAGAACGAACCCAGTATAACATCTATCAATCTCCTTTTTGCATTTTCAGTTAATTTGCATTATAATAAAGCGTGTTAACTCAAAGCATCTCAAATGCAAGCGTGTAGTTTATCTGTTTGTATCAGCTACACTTGAACATAGATAAACTTTCTATTATTTTATTTCGAAACACGTGCGAATTTTGAGATAATTCCTGCATATATGGATACATAAAATTTTCACGCTCTCTTTTTGTCTCATCAAGAAGGCCGTTCAGATTTCTGTAGAGAGTTGCATTAGTTCCTTCTCATCCTATAGTGGCAGCTAACGATTTCAAAAAAAAAAAGAGATAGTATTAAGCAGGTATTTTCGTATTTCCTTAAATTTACGAACTAACAATGAGAATTGAGGATTTTTTTATAAATTCATGATCAGCTTTGAAATGCTGTGCATTTCAAAAATTCTCCTTTCGTTGCAAAATCCAACTGTTTCTAATTTCTGAAAGTTGATTAATCAGTGCAAGTTGCACATTTTGAATAAACATATAGAAATATACAGCAGTAGTAATGGCAAGTCATTTTGTTACCAGATACCACATCCCAAACGGCTTCAAAGAAATTCTCGCCGACCTCACGACCGAAATTCTCCGCTGGCAGCCATCAGACCTCGAGGAATTTGCAGCAGAATATTTTCATTGCTTAGAAAAAGTAATTTCTCCTAAATTCAGGAACAACATCTAAGGCCTGTCATAGAAAATACCCTTCGAATTCGAGACGAAGCTCGGTTTGAAGCCTTACCAGGAGAAAACTAACTGGAAGCCTCCAGCACAAAACAAAAACATTTTCAAAGAGCTCGATGAGCGCCTGCAAGAGTCTCCTGGGGTCCAAAACAACAGAAGTGCTTCTCACAGTGGACCTATCAGAACTGAACCCCAGCGCAATGAGTCTTCACACCAGTCAAGCGCTAATACCTCGCATGCGGAGGAGAAAAACGTAGCTAGACAGTTTATTCGTAAAATGGAAGATGATGTCGTTGAAGAGACCAAGCAACGTGATTATTATGCTTCAGATAAATCAGTCTCAGATGTAAAGTTGATGGAAATGCGGGTCTAAATAGTTTATTAGAGCATGAATAAGAAAGGAGTTCTGGCATCAGAGCAGAGCCAAGAAAGTATTACGACTCATAAGGAAGAAAAGAATATTGCGGCGAGTTATATTGATAGATTAGGAGAGGAGGCTATTGAAAACACTGTAAAGGCAGATGGTTTAGTACGTATTGCTGACTTTGTGTGCTATTAGGCAGAGCGCTCTGGAGAGCGACCTTGGAGTCATAAGTCAGAGAAGAGAGCAGCAGCGCAGTACATGGATGATCTGACGGACGGCGCTATAAGAGAAGTATAAAGCTATATTGAGTAACAGGGCTGAAAATTCTAAATTAGGTGAGCCCTGATAAACAACATTTGGAGGAAGATGGAGGAGAAGGTGAAGAAGATGAGGAGGAGGGAATTGGTGCCGAAGATATCGGGTATCAAGGAGAAGAGGCTCAGGAGGGCGAAGGACTCGAGCAGGAAGAAGGTGATTTCGGAGGAGAGGAAGAAGGAGAAGAAGAAGGAGCTGCAGAAGGAGAGGAAGAAGGTGAGGCGGAACCTGAGGCACAGTAATGTTGTGTTTTAAAATTTTTAAGCGTCCTGCAAACTTATACACTTTCTGGTAACAGCTACTTGATTATTTTTGGCTTGAAACGTTGCTTGCATTGGACTATGCTATAATCATATCATAACGCTAATAGTGTTCCTTCAGTAGCTTAGAGAAAGAAAATTTGTTAAATTACTTGGGAGATTCTTGAAAGTTTAGTTGAAAATTAATGCCAAAGAATAGATTCTATCATAGCAGAAATTGTATTAAGATTGGTCTGGTTTTTGGTATTTCTCTGCAAAATTCGATTCAAAGCAGAAGTTTAGCCGTAAATTTCACAAGTTGCTGGGAAAATGATAAAGGATCAAAAAATAAAATTCGAATTCTGGTTGCATGTATCAAATTACTCACCGACCAATATACTTATGCCGCTGATAAAAAATAAATAGGTTGTCGGTCATGGAGTTCATAAATTAGTATAGACTTTCAACTCACAAATATTAAAATATGAGTTAACAGATTCTTAATTACTCAATCTGTTAATTAATTTTGCGGTTTATATACAAATATTACCAATCATGGTATTGGACTCATTGAGGGATGAATTCAAACATAATAACCTCACTACAATTTGACACACTTATTAAGCGTCTCTACTTTATTGATTCACCTCTCTGCATTCGCCATGATTAGCGAGCAGACGTTCGCACTCAGTCACCGTTTTGCATTGTGAAGGATATATGTTCGGAGAAGCGGACATATAAACACAAGCTTCTGTTAGCTCATGATTTCTGCCTGTCCAAGGCTCGTCCCAAAGGACTAACTTGATCAATTTGCTGCCATTCGGTAATTTAACCTCCAGAAGGAGCCTTTCTAGAGATCCAGAGACAACTTGAGTCGTGTATTTTAAGACGACAACATCGGTTGGATTTTCAACGCTGTACATACCACCGAGTTCGTTCACTTGTTTGAGCCCTCTATTTACTAATTCCCTCAATTTTGGAGTCATTTTAGTTGGCTGGTTCCTTTGACCTCCTGAAAACTGATCAAAATATGTAGATTAATCAACTCTTACCAAGTAGCTCCTCATTGGCAGTGGCAGATGTTAAACACAAGAGCAATATTCCGAGGAAGACAATGAATCTCATATCTGAATTGTTTGTAAAATAATTTATTTTTTTGCTTAGCGATCGTACCTCTTTAAATACTCGAAAGTCGGCTTGCCTGGAAATGATCGTTAGTCAATAAATTAAGACCGTCAGATTTTATTCAGTATATTTTCTTACAAAAGAAGGCGGATTACGTCAGTAATTTTTATCCTTCAGAAACCATAGAGCTATTGATACACACATGATCAAGGAGAAGAAGAGTCACTTCTTAATGGAAGATTTCATGCTGATGGTCGATCTCGTTGCTTTTTGTGGTGACAAATTTGCTATCTTACGCCGTTCATCCAATTTTAGGAAAATAAAAGATGGTTCGAATTGGATGCAGAGGCTTACTGAATTCAGCGATACAGACAATATTTTTTTGAAGTTTAGAGTTTGCTAAAAAAAAAATAGTAAGATGTTCAGTACATAAAAACAAACAGAATAATTATGCTGTACAAATCATTAGCGTTAATTTCACTGACACAATATTTTCCAATTAATTGAGATTATAAATGAATATGGTTGGTGATTTTGCGTGATAGCACTCTGACTTACATGAATTTCTATCCAAATCAATAGCTTTCTTTTTATAAAGATCGCTAAAAATTTTTTAAAATTGATAGATAGCGTTTCTGACTAAATCTTAAGTAGGTAGTTACTCAACGTACTGATACCCCATTTTACAGGTAGTCACAATATGTAAGAAAAAAGAACAGATATATATATTTTGAGAAGATTGGGAAAAATTGGAAGAATGACAATCAAATTCGTTATATCATGAACATCAATAGAAGATCAAGTATATTTGTCCAGCAAGCGTTGAAGCTCTTTTTTTTGAATGGGCTTTTGTATAACTTCATTCATTCCAGAATGTTGGAAATACTCATGATTGTGGTCTTTGTCATCTCCGCTTATTCCTATGATGGTCGTACTCGTTCCAAACTCTTTCCTCAGCATTTCTTTCATTAATTTGCTTGCTTTCCAACCATCCATTTTTCGCATTCTACAGTCTATTAGCACAAGTTGAGGAATATCCTCTTTTACATTCTTTAATACTGCTGATTTCATGAGTTTAATGCTTTCCTCACCAGACTGTACTCTGAGTGTTCTAGCTCCAAGACTTTTTAACATTTCTTCAAGGAAATCGAGGTTGAAGATATCATCATCAACACAAAGAATTAAAGGCGATGAGAGCCGACTCAATTGGCGGGTCAGATTAGCTGTGTTTGCAAACCTTGCTGAATGCAACAGCTTAATAGGAGACTTTGGTTCTTGATCGCCAAGAGAGATGAAGGAGTTTCGGCGCAATGAGGGAAGGAAACTCTCTAATATTGCAGCATTGATCGGTTTGGATAAATAAAACAAGCAATTCAAAGGGCTCTTCTCACAGATCATCTTGTCTGTGTGATTTGAATGTCCGGTAATAAAGCCAATCTTCACTCTTGTGATTCTCCTCTCATCCTCCTCAAACTTCCTCACCAGCTTGGCAGCTCCAATACCATCTAGGTTGGGCATTGCAATATCAGTGATGATAGCTTCAAAATACCCTTCAGGTCTCTTCTTGAACTGCTCTACCAGCGTTTGACCATCGATTGCTGTTTCAATGGCATTGTAGCCAAGAGATTTAATGATCTGAGTGTGAAACTCAAGATTGAAAGGGTCATCATCAACGAGTAAAATTCTTCTTACTTCCTGTTTGTTGGAGGAAACTGTTCTTTGCAGCAATGGTGAGCGTGGAGAAGTAGCGAATCGCATTAAACGATTTGACGGGAGACAATCGGCTTGAATAATCGCTACGAAGCAAGAGCCAACATTAGGTACACTATATGCTTTCACATCTCCTCCCATTATTTCACAGAGAGTTTTTGTTATCCACAAGCCTAAACCTGATCCGACTTGTAATTGAGCTGTATCAGAGTGTGTTTGTGAGAACTTCTTGAACAATTTGTTGGCATCTTCTGGTTTGATGCCACATCCCGTGTCATTGATTTCGATCTTTAAGAATCCTTTCTCTGGGACTTCGACCCCTGTAAAGGTTTTCTTTTTGGTTCCTAGATTAGCAATTTCTCTTGTGAATTGCCTCTTATATCCGATTTGAGTGCTCAAGACATTTTCTTCTCCAACGTCAGAAATATCCTGATTGGAAGGGATGTTCCTCCTCACTGCAGCGCACAACAATCGATATCCAAAGTCACTGGAAGGATAGTAATCTGGCTCTTGTAAACTATCTTTGTGAATATACCTGACTACCAGAGACAGAAATCCAGAGTCTGTAAATTTGAGGCCATTTGTCAACAGATTCAGACAAACTTGGGTGAATCTCTGCATATCAAACTTCAGAGTTACTGGCAAACTCTCAGGAATAATTAACTCTGATCTAACAGTCCCTTTTTTCTTGACGAGCATTTCCATGAAACTGGAAATAGATTGAATGTACTCTTGCAAATTTACAGATACTGGGGATAACTCTAGTTTTCCATTGCTTGAAAGTTTTCCCGAATCGAGGATATTAGTCAGCTGCTGTAGGAGCAAATCTGCACAAAACTTGCATCGTTCTAGCTTCATTTTGTATTGAGCATCTCCTATCTCTCCAATCAGAAGGGTGAGATTTCCAATAAGTATATTGAGAGGATTTCTTGTCTCATGAGAAAAAAGCAGAATAAAATTATCTTTATCCTTAAGTGACTGTTTCAGCTCTTCATTTAAACCTTCTAGTTTTGAATTCAGTTCTTTGACTGCTGTAAGAGACTCTTTCAGCTCGCTCAGGATAGAATTCGCCTGTCTGGTCAAAGCAGCATTGAAAATCAGAAGTGCGAAAAAAATGATTATTGCATCATTTTTAAAATTGTCAGCCATTTTAACTGGACACTCCTCTAACAATGATCGACCAAAACATATGATGATCAGCCAGCTTGTTAGAGTAAGGAGCCAATAGAAGATTTTGTAATTCTTCTTATTTTCTTCGAGAACAAGATTGCGGGCATTGGTCACAGATAAAACTTGAGCAAAAACCATCTGGCATGAATCGAGATACAACATCCATAATGGAGATGTGCTTAAACAGAAATTTAAAAAATTCTGACCGATTTGAGATTTCGTTTCAGACATTTTCATGGTCGTTTCGATTGACAGGATTCCTGCAACAATCAAGGCAGAATAAAATGGCAGTACCTCGTATTTTGCGAATATAATAAGAACTCCTGAAGCAAAGAGCCTGACGGTCATCATACTCCTTTTGATTTTCGGCGCGACTTGTTGATGGGCTCCAGAATTCATGAGAGTAGATTTAAATAAACCAATTTATTAATCTTTATTTCTAACAAGTAAGCATTCAAGATTAAAATTTTTCTTTGGAGTGTTTTACTAGTTAAGATCTATTTTAATACAGTGTTTTTGAGACTCATCCGCTCTTTTTAAAGGCTTTATTATTTTGTTAAAGCTTATTCGAGAAAGAAATTGATGATGTTCATTAGCGATTCAAACAAAGGACAATTAGCATACTTGAAGTGATTTCAGGCATGCTGTATTACACTGTTACTTACAATACACATTTTCACGCTCATGTTTATTCGGATATAGCTCCCAAGCCAAAAATAATTTTTCATTCCTTAGCTTTTTTCTACTCGAGGTAGTTTTTTTTTTTAGTACTCCCCTTAATTAGAATACAGAACGTAATGAATGTACCTCCAAAATCTAAACTTTACAAAATTTAAATAGTTGAAGATGATGAACTTCATAACTCAACAATGTCCCCTTCGCAAATTATTCACTGAGTTGCGGACTGGACTTTGGTGGAAATTTTCCTATGATGATCTTAAGAAGTTCTTGGACATTGGCTTGTTGATTTGTAAACAATATATACATTACAAATATCAACTAGAAGATGATCAAGCAAATTTGTTTCCATCTGTTCAAAAATTATGCACAAGGAAATTGGATTATGTATATTTGATGATGAGTTTTTGTAACTCTTCCTTCTGAATTGGCTTCTGCAGGATCTCATCCATCCCAGAATGTTTGAGTTTTTCTTGATTCTGGCCTTTATCGTCTCCACTTATTCCGACTATCTTCACACTTGTTTCAGTCTCTCTCGTCAGCATTTCTTTAATCAACTTGCTTGCTGTCCACCCATCCATCTTCGGCATACTGCAATCCATTAGAACAAGCTTGGGAATATTCTCTTTCATATTTTTTAAAATTGCCGATTTCATGAGAGTCAGGCTTTCCTCGCCTGACTTTGCACGGAGGGTTCTAACTCCAAGGCTTCTTAGCATTTCTTCAAGGAAATCAAGGTTGAAGATATCATCATCAACGCAAAGAATCAAAGGTGATGATTGAGAAAATAGTTTTGTTTTTTGGTCATTAAGAGTATTTGTGGATAAAGATTTGATAGGGCTTACTAGTGCGCGGCGACTTGAGTTCATGTAAGAGGAAAACCTCATAGGAGAGAGGTAGCCCTTTATAATTTCGAGTTTGATGGGTTTAGATAGATAAAATGAACAGTTCAAAGGTGTCTTCTCGCAGATCAATTTATCTTTATAGTTGGAATGGCCAGTGATGAAACCGATCTTCACTATTGTGGTTCTTTTCTCTTCTTCTTCAAATTTTCTTACTAATTTTGCAGCTGCAATGCCATCAAGATTAGGCATTGAAATATCAGTAACAACAGCCTCATAGTACCCTTCAGGTTTTTG
>ENA-UOTZ01001804-UOTZ01001804.1-compost-metagenome-genome-assembly--contig:-NODE-1804-length-13217-cov-17.975723_pt1 | contig 13217 bp, 5 predicted proteins | sample MGYA00238144_ERZ746983 | MGnify/ENA primary metagenome ERZ746983 (study PRJEB28759, sample SAMN06268863) | compost metagenome | isolation source: single cell | place: USA: California, Emeryville, Joint...
TTTTTTGATAAAGCTTCCCAAGAGCGTCCAAACAGCTGGGAGGCTGAAATATATTTAAATTAGATTGAAAATAGATGATAAGACAAGTACCTGTGGTGATTGCTGTAGTGTAGGGTTACAGACTGTTAAGAATCGAACTATATTTTCGTCGAAAGAGGGGTTTAAAACAGAGCATTTTTGTATTTCCAAAAGCTTCAAGCCATCAACAATGGTTAACTTTTCCTTAAGAAGTTGGATCGTTGTTGAATAAAAGCCGTTGTCATTCCATTTTCTATGGTTTAGGAATCCAAGAATATCAGGCGTCGAGTTCATTTGATAGCCCAGGAAATAATATGGTAATTGTAAAGAAATACCTAACAATTTTTTCATTATCTACCAAGATTTTTAAGAAAAAGTTACGTTTTTCTGGTGTAGAAAAATGTTTTCTCGACCCGAAGCTTGATTTCCCTCTGGTAATTCCTTTAGACAGCGGCTTTCCTTCTATTTCCACTTTAAAGTCTTCTATGACTATTCTTTCCAAGCTTTCAGCCATAAGCTTCCCTTGTTCAGTCCATATTTTCTTGACAGTATGGTCGTTTGACAGATCCTTAAAGCCGAAAATATAACTTAAAATGCCTTTTTCCATGACGAGATGTGCGTCTCTAATCCAATTAGTTTGATTTGAAGCAACTGCGTTGCAGCTTAAATAAGTCCTAAGGATTTCATTCCAGATATCTTGAGTAACTTCATCCTTTTGTATCGCATCAGTTTTGCTGATCCAAATTGTCAGAGGATAGCTTGCTGCGAGTAAAATTTCTCGAAGGACATCATTGCTTAATGTCTTTCCTGGCTTCGATGCGCTTTCTTCACTCAGCTTATGATTGATGTCTCTTAAACCATTGAGAATGCGCGCATCCAGGCATTGCTTAACGAATGAAACAAAATCCAAATAGCCTTTGTGAGAATTTTCGTCTTTGAAAAGCAGAGGAACTGGCATTGTCAACCAAATTTCTAAGAAGTCGTTTACTATTGGAGCAGCGGGTACAACCAGCATTTCTAGCAAGTAAGAAACGAAAGGAGCTTTGACATGCTGGCCGTATTTGCTTAAAACTTGATTATTAATCATATTTGTGATAACCGATTGATCTAAGCGAGAGATAACCTCGGTGTCAGCCTCGAGGAATTTAGAAATGTCTTTGAAGAACAAGTATGGTCCTAGAAGTGGATAGCATACTATGAGAGAGCTTAGCGCTCTAAGAGAGTTAAAGCCTATCATTTCCGTGAATTCAGGAGCATCTTGGGAGACTTGTTTTTCTTTGAGCAGGAGAGTTCTCAGGTTGTTAATGATTGATTGAATGAAGAAATCAACGAATTTAGAGGCAGGAGTTAATCCGAATGTGGCTATGCGCTCAAAGAAGTCAGTCTCTCCCGCATCTGGAGACACTTGAACGGTGTTCAGACTCGTCGACGTTTTTAACCTGAATGAGAGCTCTTTATCGTCCGTAGGCTGTAGAAGTCGATCGGCTATATCCTTAACGCCTTCAGGCTCAGGGAATTGCGTCAGAGCAGATTGGAAAATATCTGATCCCAGACATTGATTTTCATGCTTCTTGAACGAGATAGTATCACTTTTCGCATGGTAGAAACTATATTTGATGAGAGCTTCCGCATATTCGGTCCCTGAGAACGAGTTTTCAAACAGAATAGTTGCTCCGTACAAAAACAAATCTTTTCTCAACCCATGAATGGCCAAAAATTCCATTATTACAGGGTCAAAGAACAGCTTCTTGTCAGTCGTATCATAAGCAAGCGTTATTATCAAATCGTAAGCTGCTTCTGCAGCAGAGAGCTCCTGTCGGAAAGGTTCAGTTAAAGCTAATTTGCATAAAGCAGGGATTAGCTTCTCGCATCTCTCGAGCAAAGTTTTATGTAATCCTTTAATATCTTCAATCTGAGTTGAATTTTCTTGCTGATAGCAAATTAGGGCATGGTTCACTGCCTTAATAAGCGTTGGGAAGGCTCTTCTGACGCAATCCAAGAAAATAGACTCATGGGACGCATTTTTTGGATCAGCAGTTTGCTGTGTGATGATGAGCAAAAGATCGGAGACTTCTTGAGACGACAACATAGAAGCATCGTCCTTGAGATTAGAGACGAGTTGGAACCACAAATGATCAAAAGGCTTGAGCTCAATGAGCGTGTTTGCTCGGGAAAGCGGTTTTGTGAGATCAGCAACTGCGTGAGCGAATTCCTGGCTCAAGATTTCTTCTGGAGATTTCTTGCTGAGCAGAAATTTAGAATTATCAATGAATTCACTCTTGGCATCAGCTAGAAGGTTTATCACAACATCAGCTACGATGTATTTTTGCATGTTGGTCTCAACAGTGGTGCCTATCTTTAGTAAACTCAGTTCAAAGCCACAGTAAATACTAAGCCCAAGAAGCTGTTGCACAGCTAAGTACGAAGAATCTTTAGATCCCGAATTGGATGTATACGCAGATGATTCTTCAGCAGGAATGATAGAAATTTTCTCGTCAGGACTGCTTGGACAATTCAGAGAAGCCAAACGCTTTTGAATCAAATCTTTAGCCGTTAGTTTGATATCAGCAGAGGGTTTAATTAATTTCGTTTTGCAGCAGACCAAAAACAGAGGAACCAGCAGACTTTGCATGATTCTTTCAAGAAATTGTTTTCTCCAATTGCTTTCGCTTGTCTCTACTTTCTTCCAAGCCTCTTTCCAGGAATCGAGCTGAGAATGCAGAATGTCGAAGGAAGCTGTCGCCGAGGTACTCGATTTTACAGCTTCAGCTTCAACTAAGGTATCTGAGATTAACGCTGGGAGCAATTTATCTTCTCCTGGAGCCAGAAGGTCTTGCAGCAATTCGTTCTCTCTTGTACCTGGGTTTTCCTCGGCTTCATTGGCCAATGAAATAGCTTTTTGGAGAAGATCTAATACGATATACCCTTCTCCTAGAGGGTTAGACCCCAGCCATTTTGCAAGTTCACTTCTCTCATGAGCTTCCAGTTTATTCTGATAGAAAGTTTGCACAAATTTCAAGTAAAACAGATAGTAAAAATCAAGTTTTTTCTGATTCAAGCACTCTTTAAACACCTTTCTTGATAGCTCCTGAAAAATATATCTCTTGTTCGATTGATCATTGACCTGAGACGCTTTAATCACGATGAGATCCAGCAGATCATTCCAATGTTCTCTGAGAGTTTCCAATGTTAAAGCGTTTGGTTCTGTGTCTTTATCTTTAGGAACTTGATCATTTTGAGCCAAAAACCAGGCAAAACTTCTCATCGAGTACCAAAGAACATCTGAAAGGTCATTGTAGAGAACTGGACCCTGTTTTATGTTTGAAAGCTTTCCAACAACAAGTGGCTTGTGGGCGTTCAGCTGCTGAACAATCTTGACAAATCTGACGAGTCGCGGCGTGCTGGAAGACTTGATGTCGCCTTCGGATTTAAGAATATTGTAGGCAATTTTTGCCTCATTGATTGGATAGTCTGGCGATTCGATAGTAAAATCAAAGCCGTCTTCCAAAGTTTTTGTCATCAAAATTGCAATTCGAGCTAATTGAGCAGATATATCATTGAAGAATTCTGAAATTGACATCTGCTCCTTTATAGACGCAATCAGTTTGTCTTCTTGAACCAAAGGGTTCCACATGAAAAACAGGGTGTTCATTGCTGCGAATGTGATTGGTTGGTGAATATCGAGTGCTCCTAGCTTAGAGTAAGAGTTTTTAATTTTCGCCAGCGACGCCATGATTTGAAACCAGATTGAGGCGAGGCAGCTGCTTCGATAGTAGCTGCTCTTAGCTCTCATAAAAGTGTACCGCGAATCGGGATTCTTTTGAACGGTTGAGATGAAATCGCTTGCCGCTGTTTTCAGATTATTATTAACAATCTTCGCAATATCAACGAAATAGTCAACCAAAATCTGAGCGTAACCTTGAGCTTCACCGTGAGTATAATCCCAGCGGACAGTATCCATCATTCCTCTCAATGTTCTGTCAAAATATGTCATGCTTGTAAAGCAGTCCTCAGGAGTAGTAAAACATTTCGTAATCCACTCTTTGATTGAATCACGAAATTTCATAAGCTCCTCAACGTAACTCCAATCGTTATCTGAGAGAGTCATAATGAAGTTTAGATCAGAAATATTGAATTGCTTAACATCCTTCATCAGTTTCAAATACATCGTCAAGCTGTCTGCCGGAATGTCTGAAACAGTATTTCTGTTGAATTCCATCCGGTAACAAGACGTTGATTCCAAAAGGGCCCGGAATAACTTGCATCGCAGATATGGAGAATTATCACCTCCTTGCCACTTGTAACCCAAGAGCTCCAAGAACTCCTCTGATTTCACTATCTCCCAGAGCGCGTGTGAAGGACCTGGTGAAGTAGAGAATAACTCGACGACACTCGTGATGTATTCCGTAATGACTTCCTCTTCGATTCGATTAGGCGACCTCTCTAGAAGCACCTGAAAATCAATCCATATAACCATTTCTTTGAGCTTATGGAGTATTTCGATTGGCTTGTAAATCGAAAAGGAGACTTGATCCTGAGGATACTGATAGAGTCTCAGGTTTTTGTGGAAATTTCTATATAAGCTAACTGGGATAAAATTGGCCGAAAAGTCGAATGTAAGAATTTTCGAGTACAGCCAATCGAATATCTGTGTGTTGGCTTCTTGATATAATGCGTTAACTTCATTTCCTTCTATGAAAAGTCGATGGTAAACCTGATCAATCATTCTGAGTAGGTTTACGAGAACTGCGATCGGCAGCTCGTGAGAAAACTCAGCCTCAAGCGCCGAACTCAAATCCTTGGGACTGTAGATGGAACTCTGATTCCATAATTGGAGCAGCCGATCGAATAAGCTAGGGAAACTGCATGGAATCTCTGAAAAAACGCTTTCTAATAGTTCATTTCCCTGGCCGGTACTGTCAAACTTTCTCTGACCAGAATAAAAGCAGAAAAACCGAATACAACTTTCGATGAGGCCAAAGGCTTGACATTTTTCAATCTGCGTTATCTCATTAAGAAGAGTATAGATGGCTTTTGCATGCCACAACTCAGGAACAAAGTTGAAAGGGTTAACGCTCTCATCTTCTTTGCCAGAGCAAACAGTATATTGATCACAGAGATGCAAGGTTTCTATCAAGATACTCAGGATCACCTCTTCATTTCTTTTGCGAGAGATGTCTTGCAGCATTTTAACAAGGAAAAGCTCTCCGACAACTTGATAAAGAGAAGTAGAATCTTTTCCCACTAAGGTTTGAACTCCTTTTGCGAGCTCATTAAATGATTTGCTTTCATCATTTAAAAGCACGCCGACAAGTGCACTGTCATCTAATGACCATGAGAGGCTCTTTTTCAGCGCTGACATCAGATTCTGATGAAGCCCAGTAGAAAAACTCTTAGCATCAACTGTGATCTTAACTTCATCGTTTAAGGCACATTTCTCAGAGGCAGAGGTCTTGACTTGAGTAATAATGAAAGAGAGGTCTTCTCCAACGGTCTTTAAGAATGTGGCCACAGGATTCAGGAACTCAACAAGGGGTTTGATATGGCTTCTGAATTCATCTCTAAATTTTTCAAGCGAAAAATTCGTGTGGTGGCTGATGTTATTAACAACTGCCAGAGCTGTCCTGATGTTGTCGTATGAATGATCATAAATGAGTAGGTCCATCCCTGGGGCTAGAAGAGCGGATTTTTGTGATTCATTCTTCCGCAGGAACTCATTTTCATTTAGTTGCTTGATAAACTTCAGCAGATTTCCGTTTAAAGCTGCGAGTTCTTTTCCAACGGCGCAATCTTCAGGAGAAGAGAACTTGACTTTGTCCGTGTACTCTTTAACGAGATACGTGGAAATCTTCTGACTGATCTCGATTAACTCTCCCATAGTTGATACGGTGAAATTGTAACGCTTGGAGGACGTCTCATGTTGTATGAGCATGTGCTTGAACTTGGATCGGATGGCAGCAAAGAATTCTGGTGTTTGATTAGGGATTTGCAAATTCTGATACTTTTCAGCGAGGTCGATTACTTCATCCTTTTGTGTTTAAAGGTTAGATTGTTGTTCAAATTGGTAGTTTACTGGTATGTAAGGGAGATTTGCAAATCGGTCAGCTGGGCTGAGGCTTTCTGGATGATAAAGCGTTTTCATGTTTCAGATTTTTATATATTTTTCTTAGGCTGACTCAGTGATCTGAGAATAAATCTTGTCGGTATCAGTGTTGGTAGCATTAATTTATCGTTCTTGTTTATGATTGGATCAAAATATAGCAAAATTAGGATAATTGAAATGCAAAAGAGCAATGTGAATTGGAGTTCAGAAAGCGCTGAACTTCTGATTGGGAAAAAAGAAGGAATTTAGAATCAATGTAAAAAGGAAATAATTAGACTTTTAGGAAAAAGCTCTCAAATAAGTTTTAAAATACGTTTTCTTTCAATTTCATTGCAATATTAGCATACTAAGTGTGCTCAGCTATCAAAATCTAGAGCAACTTTCAAAAAAAGTTGACTGTTTACGAAGAAAAAATGATTTCTGGAGAATGCTATTGGTTTTATTTGCTGCTGAACATAAACAGTTCACTCTTTTGTAAAGGAGTGAGATCACAAGATTCCATTTTTGCACAATAGTTGTTAAGTTCTGAAGCCAGCTAGCTCGCTAATCTTTGGATAGGCTTCGTATGAAAGCGAAATAGCTTAATTCACCAAAGATAAATTCCGATATTAGGTTTTATGGTTATCTGACTAATTTAGGATAACTCAAGATATGGCTTATAGGATTCAATCTAATCGCTAAGCTTCTTTCAAGCTAGCTATCAACCTGGAGTTTTCAAGATTCGTCCTTATCAAACTGAGGTTGGACACTATTTGAGGTAATCGTAGGAATAATGTTGTCGTGGTATATCATTACATAGCAAAATCACTTTTTTTTTAAGAGCCGTTTCGACATGTGTTCTTTACACTATTTAACTGCTTATTAGTTTCATATTTTGATTTGATGACAAATTGTTGTTGATTCGAACCATATTCTGTGGAAATATATATGTGTGTGTCTCTTTCTCTGTTAAAATGAAACCGCATTACGTTGTAATTTAATCCATCCTCATTTCAAAAAAATGCTCGAAAGAGGGCTTGAGCAGCATATTGGTGAATGAGAGCGATTAGAAGTCTAAACAGAGTCCAGATAAATAAATTGAGAGATTACCTGACAACTTTTTCAAGCTCTCATCTCAAGAGGACTCCAAACTCAGAACTCACCAGCATGCTTCATTTTGATTGAAACTCACTGTCGTGATATTTTATTGATACAAGGCTCAGATTTCATTAGGTTTGTTCTCTCAGAGGTTTGGCAAAGACTTCAAGCAAATCCAGGTTATCCCAGAAACAACTCAATTCGAATTATTTTCTCAAGCCTCGACGTGGGATAAGATTAGTAATAACACTCAACGAAGATCAGAAGCAAAATTTATTTTAGAGTTTCTCAAGCATAAGAAAACAGATATTGAAATAATAACTTTTTCAATGAAAAATTTTACAAAATCAGAATTCTCTTCGAGTGAACATAATTCTAATTTTTCTTTTCACCGGTGGGCCCTTTCTGCTGAATCAATTGCTCTTTAATATGCTTATATTTCCCATAAAATTCAGCAAATTTAAGCTTTAACTTCGCTTCACCATACTCCTTCTTCTCTTCAGGCGTCAAATAAGGGAACTTATCGGTAATAAAAGGCTGTGCCCATAGGTTATCTCCATGTAAAATTTCTAGCAGCGAATATTTCTCGAGAAGAGTGTCAACAGTATCTTCTTTATTTCTCTCCGGGATTTTCAACAAATCTTCAAACTTCGAAACTGGGAGCTTTTCTTCATGCAAGAGATCAGACAACGGTCCCACTTGATGCGCACCGACTATCATATTTACATCTTTATTCTGCTCCGCCAACTCTTTCAAAAGGAGTGTTTGATATAAATATCCTGGCATTTGAAAGATCTCAGGGAAGAAATAATCTGCTGCTGTATAGAGAGAAATCTCAGGATTCGAAGTATCGAATTCCGCTGAATGCGACATTTTCGCAGTCACGCAAATTCTAACAAAAGCCTCTTTCAGTTGGTCAAGGTTAGCTTTATTCATGCAGCTTATCCTGTTATAAATCCTTGGGACTCCGCCCAAATAAGTGTTTATTTCTGATACTAATAAACTGAACAAGAGAGAGTCGAAATCGTATAATCTCAACTGTCCTTCTTGTTCAGATAAAACTGTCAGAATTATTTGGAAGATCGTTTGAAGCCTTTGTTTTTCTCTGGTCTTTTGGGCCGGATCTTTAATCTCGTTTGTCATGTCTTCAATTTGGGCCTGAATGGTTTGTTCTAGTGGCTTTTGGTTCAATGCGGCATCGTTTGCTATTGAGTCGATCAAAACTTTGTCCAGAAGCAATTCTTCAACGGAGAAAGGGTAGACGGGATCCCAAACCTAATGGCTGTTCAAGCAAGTGAGTCAACGATAAAATTCACCTGCGGTTCGGCGTTTGATGCCAGTTTGCGAGCAGCAGTGCGGATTACCTGCAAGAGATTCGTTGGATCTATTTGAATCACATTGGCTGCCGTGGGTTTCTCGAGTAATGAGGAGATGAGCTGTTCTGGAGCATCATCGTTCCCCATTCCTTGATGAGGGATACCATATAACGTAATGGTCGACTCCTTGCTCCCTATTTATTCATTGATGATGATTCCACCGAATCCTGAGGAAAGTTATACCTTTTTGATAAACGAATTTTTTTTGAAGCACCTCCGTGGCTTGGTTCGCTATTTCGTTATTTTTGTTAAAGTAGGCTTCGTCGAACTTAGTTGAGAGACTATATTTGGACAGGTAGTTCAGTGAGAAGGCCTTGTGTCTAGGATTGCAAAGAATTTTTTTCAGCATTAATTAGCTCGAAGGTCAATCTTTTATCAAATATCTTTTATATAAATCAAATCAAACAAATAATTATCAACCTTCCTTGGAAAAGTTCTTTAGAAATTCAAAAACTATAGATCAAGAGTGCTATTATTGAGCTTTTACACAATAAAGCTTCGAGAAAGAAGAGCTCAGGTATGCTATATCGCCTGTGGCAGGAATTATTGTTTGGATGCAGTATTAATTGGTTCAAAATGGAATGATCTCAGTCGTTTTTTTTTGTTTTTTTAAACAATTTGGTCAGATTCTTTCAATAACAGATACTCTTTAGTTATAAAACTTCTTACATTGTTAACGAGAAAAACAGGGAGAAATTGTAGAGGAAATACAACGAATTTCTAAATAAAGTATGAATTTTGATAATATTCCCAATTTTTTCTGTCTTTTCTCGTCGTCATCTAACATTTGATACTTTCATTTGATAGTGAATCTCTTTGATATCCACAGTCGTCAAAATTAACCCTCTGTAAAGGTATTATGAATTTTCTTTTTTTCTTTTTTAACATTTTTTAAGGATTAGGCAAAAAAAGTCTGAGAAGTTGGTAGTTCTTGTCAACAGCATTTATACGGTTAAGAATCCAAAGAGTGGATTCGGCTACTTGCTTGTGCAAGCATAGTACTTAGAAGAAAGACTCCAGCGGAGTACTCTCAAGGAAGTCTCTCATGAAATGAGATTCCGACACTTCTCTCTGCAGTCCGAAAGAAAACTTCCGGTCTCTGCTATATCCTCCATCACTTTCCAGTGAAATTTTTCTTGTTCTGGTTTCGCGGAGTTTCTCGAGGTCATAATCAATCATGTCATTAGCTTCTTGGAAACTTTTGAGGCCAAAGTTATCAAGCGCAATTTCTATGTTCATGCCGATCTGGTTGGTGTCATTAGTATCTGCGCTTTGTGCTTTTTCAATGGGGTTAACTGAGGAATCTTGGAGACAAAATTCAGAGAAGTTTGTAGCAGTATTGTGCTCCCATGACAAAGGAAGTTCTTGAGGGAGGCATCCTTGCTCAAGGAAGCCATAGATTGGCTTGTATTCGTCGAAGGTTTCAACAGTCTGCTTCTCGGGTTGAGAAATAATGAGACCTCCATGTTGGTGATTCGAATCAAAAAGAGCGAAGTAATCTTCTGTTTTGGACGCTACGTTGGCGCTTGCGTTTACAGTGACTGGCACAGCAGTCTGTAAGTCAGAAATCGTGAGAAATTGGAGGTTGAGAATCGATTTCAAAGGACTGTCTTCACTGCTGTTATTTGTTTGATCCAAGACTTTTGCGAGGCTTTTGTTGTAATGCATCATGAATTCTTCCTCAAGCTTGAGATTTTTCACAGAAGAAGTGGAAGTCGTGCTATTATTCGAAGTCTCAGCCATTGTGTTTGGAGTGAGTTGAATTCTAGCTGCTTTCTCCTTCTTAACTTTTTTAATTGTAGGAGAAATATCAGAGTAGTGGTCTTCCGAGTCGCACGAATCATCCCAGTTTGTCTGAATTTCCTTTGGCATTCCAGCGCGATTTTTTCTGGGACTCATAGACTTGCTCTCCTTTTCATAAGCAGCCTTGGCGTCCTTCTTTTCGTGGCTTTTCATGTGTTTGTTCAAGCTGCTTTGGTAGAAGTATGTCTTCTGGCATCTTTGACATTGAAATTTCGTTCTTTCCTCCTATTTCAAAATTAAAATTATGAAACTGAAAATCAAAGCTGCTTTTACGGTGTTCTCATGGATCTGTTGATGTTGCTTGAGGTTCGAGATCGTAGAGAACGCTTTATCACACTGATCACATTGATATGGTTTTTCGCCTGTGTGAAGTTTTTCGTGTCTTTTCAAGTTAGAAACCTAATAATTCTCTCATTCACTTCACTAATAAAGTTAATCATTACCTGAGTGAAAGTGTGACCGCAGATCTGGCATGCGTATGGTTTCTCGCCACGATGCATTCTCTCGTGTTTCTGAAGAGCAGAGAGATGTGTGAACGATTTGCCGCAGTCTGCGTACTCACTTGAAAGAGATTAGGAATAAGGTTTAAAGCGTGTTTGATGTTACCAGACAAGAGGACGGGAGGTGGTGGTAGAATTATCTTCAAATGTATCGCTTCGGAGGCTGTCCTGGGCCTCAATTCTCAGCCCATCTGACTGAGTAGGAGAGATGCTCAAGGCGAACTGAGTAAAGTCTGAAGCTTCAATGTTAAAGGCGGGATCTTGTGAAACAAAGTCCATGGAATTTGTGAAAATTTCTGATTTCTTTTTAGTGGGAAAATAGATTATAAATGTTCTGTTTCAAAAGAACATTTGATTTTAAGTGGAACGCTTCTGCGAAGCGTTACCGGGGTTAATCAAATAATTATTACTGGTTTTCTGATTTGATAAACACCATTATTTTAAATATTTCAGAAGAAATTTGAACTGAAATTAATATAGAAGAATTGGAGGAGTTTATTGACCTTTTCGAAATGGCTTAGCGAAATCTAGATTGTATTTTATATCTAATCATTGCGAGGAGGGATAGAAAAATTAAAATTGAGTTATCAATTTTGTTTTCGAGCAGCAGTTTCGATCCGCTTCGTGATTCGTAAAATATGTGAGGGCTACTGGTCCGAGTCGGGTACTTAGTAATTATGTTTGTGAGAGAAAGAGAGAGATCTTATAAAGCTTTTTATTGGTAGTTGTTAGTTAATTTATTTGATTCGAACGAACGACGTCATTCGATTGGCATCTAATGCAACAGTTCACCTATTCAATTCTGGTGACACCAAAAAAAGATTGTAGCACGCTTTTAGTGCTGGCGAAGCCTCCTATTCCATTTGCCTCAAGCTCTCTTGGTCCATAAGTGAAGAATTTGACCGAAAAGACCAACCATCGCAGAAATTTTGAGAGAGCTAGGATGATATGTTGATACTAGCAAGTTATATTAATATTAGCAATTTTGTGAAGGAGAATGATATGAACGCTTAATAACACTTAATCAGACCACAAAATTGGATAATGATGATTTCTAAGTTTCCAAATGAACAAATTATCATGTTGAATTAAATTTTTTGCAATTTAATGCATAGTATATTGAAGGCTTCAGGGGGAATCATCACATTCGAGGATCTCAAGCTGAAATGGATAGCGTGTATTTGGCTCTTATTAGTTAAATTTGTGGACATCTCAATATAAGTACAGAATGGCAGTAAAAGCTTTTTTCTAAAGCTTTCTTGTTTTCTGATAACATTCGATTTGCATAATGGCTTCTGAAGTATAATCAGAGATAAAATTATGCGTCAAGGCTAGTATGGTGTCCCTTGAGCCTTTGTAATTTACATGCTAAGAAGATAGAACTGTTCTTTGATAAATCGAATGCTATTTGATATTAATCGATTTAAAAATTTTTGAATTCGAAAAACATGTTCGAAAATTTAACATATACCAGTAGATAGAATCTGTAAACGCCTAGCGTATCTTCTGCGGTTACCAAACCAAAATGCAAATGTAAGTAGGTGAGCGATGTACCTTTAGCTATCCTGTTAATTAGTCCTGGCTGCAAAGTAGGCGATAAGTTCCGATTGAAATGGAGTTCATGCATTGCATGAAAATTTATTCAATGTGAGAATGGCAAGCTCACCAATAAAGAGCACATGAGACCTTATAGTTGATTGAGAAATTATCGCCTCTAATATGAAATTTTCTTCTAACAATTTCTAAAGGAAAAGTAGCTAATTTCGATTCAATATAAGGTGCTTTAAAACCGGAAATTTCAGGAAAAATTGACTTGGATATTATGACGCTTCGCAGATCTGCGCTTCCCTACTATTTTGAACGAAGATAGTTGATGCTATCGACTACCTTGTAGAAAGCTCGCTTGTTATTGAGATCCATTCATTTTTGAGCAGTGTGAATGATTACTTAATTGTTCTCAAACTCATTGATTAACATGTCAGCATTGCTCTATCAACCATCAACTCCTTGAGTTGAAAGTAAAGAACCTGAATTGTAATATCCACATAGCAAAAAATAAAACTTGTACAGAAGAGGAATCGAAAGAGAAATTGAATGGGAATTTGAAAATGTAAATTATAATGGAGAAGCTACAACTAACTTTTGAGAAATTGATACTGAATATTTTGAATATGATAGTCGAATTTTCATTTTGCTATTATAAAAAATTATTTCAATAAAATCAGTTAACATATATCCATACAACCCATGGATGACAAGCATGGACATTTCTCACCTGTCAGAGTGTTACTTCAACAATAATCACATTTTTGTGGATCAAAGATATTCAACAGAAAATTT
>ENA-UOTZ01001806-UOTZ01001806.1-compost-metagenome-genome-assembly--contig:-NODE-1806-length-13208-cov-6.331658_pt1 | contig 13208 bp, 9 predicted proteins | sample MGYA00238144_ERZ746983 | MGnify/ENA primary metagenome ERZ746983 (study PRJEB28759, sample SAMN06268863) | compost metagenome | isolation source: single cell | place: USA: California, Emeryville, Joint...
TTTCTTCTGTAACGTAAGAAATTGCGATTTCTGGTTCGTGATGATGGTTGCATGTTTCGTCATTTTATTATCTCCCATGAGCGCTGCCTCACCAAAAGCTTCTCCAGCTTGAAGCACTCGAGTAAGTGACCCATATTTTGAAATAAGAGAAGTTACATAATTCGTGAGAAAGGAAATTCACGCTCCTTTTCGTTGGATCAAATTAAACTGAATGCTCAGAAAATTGAAGAAAGAGTGAATGAGTTTAAAACTTTCGGCAATGAACAGCAGACAGGCTTTGCAAAGTTTAATTTTGGAGGAGTCCGACAGTTTGAGAAAGAGAATGAAGCGATGAAGAGAAGGTTATTAACAAGGATCCTACCTGCAAAAGACTCCAACAAGAAAAAAGCGCACTCTGTTGTTGATACAAAGCAGAGTTTTCTCACACCATTACAAAATGCCACAAAGGTGCTAAAAGAAGAAAACAAGGGAATTTATACTGAGCTAGCTAATAAGTTTGAAAAGTATTACAGTCCGAAAGCGAAGAAACCTGAAAATATTCTCAACGGGTCAATAAAATCTTTACAACCGTCGCTGCCTCTTAATGACATCTCTCGAGAATTAGACTCGCTGAAGATTGATGATTCAACGAATATATCTAGAAGCAACTCTCCGAAAAAGCTTAAACTTTCGATCTTCCAGTCAGAGTTTAATCCCCAAAACTCAGCCGATTTTAGCCCTGGAAATTGTAGTTTTCAGATATTTTTGCCCAATCGAACGAATTTGTCTCCATTTACAGTCAAGGCATCGGCAATGGCCTCTATAAAAAAGAATTATTCGCCTGTTTCTACGGCGGCAAGTAACTCAGCGAAAAAATTTTTCGCTAAGAAGAAAGAAACTTCCTTTGATGAGAATAAGTCCTGTTTTTCTTTTTCTCCAACAACAACTCAAGCTCCTTCATTTTTTAGTTAGACTAATCAGAACTGCAATGTAAACCTTTAATGTGCTATGGTAAAAAAAAATTGTTTGAAAGCAGATGTTTATTTGATAATTGTGGTCAAATGTTTATGAAAATAATAAAATAATTGCTGACAACAAAGAGATGATAATACATACAATTGTATTATTACTAATTAGCTTCTCCCTCAAGATATACTCATTATTTTTCCTTATTCGTCAATTTGTCAAATAAATCGAATGAAAAATCAAAAGTAAGTTTTGTATCTCTTTGAACTCAGAGGCGAAGTCTGTCAAAATGTTTGAGCATTCCTCAGTTTGGTAATTTATTGATTTGGCTTGTTTGCGTTGGAACAATTCGGGTTTTTCTGCTAACTCTGAAATTTCGTTTCACTTGATAAAATTATAATTTAAAATTTTCCTGAAGTTAGAGACCCCTCTAAAATCTCTTAACAGTCGTTATATTTTTTGCTCCTAAAAATGAACTCATTCTACAAAAGCACTGCTAGCGATATTGGACAATACTGGAAAGTGTCCGATGCAAAGCTTCCACCAGTTGGTGAGGTTCCAACCATGGCATCCATTGGTCAAAACGAACCCGAATACAGAAGAACAGAAAAGATTCTTAAAAATCAACTCGTCGCCGCGAAATGGGGACAGCAAGACGACGAAGAGCTCGACGAAATCACTGCCGCAAAGAAAAAGCTTGATAGAAATGCAATTGTAGCCAAAAAGTTCCCAATAAAACCAGGACAATACAACATTCCTGAGCCTGGACTCAAAGTCGGAAGCCCACTATATCTCACAACCTACATGGATATTGGCAAGCTTCAACCATCTGAATTCGAGATCCAAGATAGATACCATCCACTCAACAACAAATTCTCAAACACTTTCTCAGGAGGTCCTTATAAGAATACTAGCTTGAATACAGCTGTTACCATTTCTAAAGTCCATAATAATCTCAATAACTTTTAGTTACAAACTTACGAAACAATTTTGAGTGTGTGTAACTTTGATATATTTTTACCACTTCATTGTTGTTTGTTCAAAGATTATCATGCCTCAAAAAGTGAATATTAACTGGATTCTCTTAATTTTATAAATCAATGTCAAATATCGTACGTATATAGAGAGCAGTGAGGATTCTAGTTAGTAAAAAAAATACCACAATTTCCGAGCAGAGTTACTTCCACCTTGAATGTAATCGATCTTAAAGATAAATTATGCTATTGTGTATCACAAAATAATCACTTTACCATTCCATCATCTAAGCTGCAAAAATCAGCAGAAAATATCCATTGGTGATGCTTTCAAAGAGTGGATACTTTTCTAAACCAAAAGAGAAATTTTTTGAAACTATTTTCTTTGATCTATCAACTCTCATTGTAAATGGTTTAGATCGAAAGATTTTAACAACTCTACTCATAGGGTTGAATCAATTTAATTTAGTCTCCATTCTCCCATGACTTTTTGAGAAGCTCCAACGAAAACGATGTTGCTTCGACTTAATAGCAGCAGCACCAGCAGATATCTTGATTTAATATTTTCGAAAAATTTTTCTTCAGTTATTTTCTGTGAATCAAACATTCCTTATTGATGTTTCAAAGCAAAAATGTATCATTTTCGATCATTTTTTTCAATTAAGTTTTAGGCTGATAATTTTCTGAAATAAGATTTTTCTATTCAATTATGGAAGGCCTAAACAGATAAATTCATACACAAATTTTAGTTATGTTAATCCTCTTACCAAGGTGGGTTAGGGTAGTCTGGGTGCCCTTGATTAATTGGATGTCTCACCGTGTAGAATAATGAGAATCCCAGAACGAACCAAATCACTAGGAGTCCCACTCCAAGTTTTTTTACATTCTTTTCATAACTGGTATTTCTGTTCCCTATCACACTCATAACAAACATGCCCAAGAATATTCCAGTATATAATCCTCCGAGATGCCCGCACCAATCAATCGAGGTTCCTGAGTTTCCATAGCCTACTCCCATCCCGAATAGCAGATTCATAATAACAATCATCACGAAATAGCATGTGACGATGCATCTTAGGCCAGTATTTTCTAGGGCTTTCCAGTTGAGTACTAGCCATCCTATCCCCGCTCCAAGTAAACCAAGTAAAGCAGTGCTTGCACCCACAGCAATTGAATCTGAGACTAATGCTCCAAGAAGATTGCCTCCAATAGCTCCACCAAAGTAGAGGATGAGCGTTCTCTTAAATCCAGCCATTGACTCGATCATTGAGCCGAAAAGTAATTGAGATAGAACGTTATAGATGATATGTGCTAAACTGCCATGCAAGAAAACAGGAGTCATGAATCTCCAAACCTGAGGAAACATTCCAGGGCCGCCTTTCATATAGTAGGGATCTTTGTCTCCAAGCAGCCATAAATAGTAGGAATTGGGAGTAAGAAAGTTCATAGGGCTAGCTGGATCTCCTCTAACAGTTCCACCAATAGCAATCACAACAATAAAAACGATAATATCGATTATCGAAACAATAGCCATCACAGTTGACCATTTCAGTGTAGGACAGCATGATAATCTGCACATATCACATGGTGTCTCTTTCCTAGGATCACCTGATTGAGCAACCGCTAATTTTTGAAACAAGTGAATTACTTATGAGAGAAGCTAGAGAATAATGATTTACTGAACATAGGCAGCACTGTGCCAAGGTTTTGCATTGATCCTGGTCCCCCTCCTGCTCCACCTAAAGCTCCCATTCTTCCAAGACCGCCCATCGATTGATAGCGAGGCCCATTGCCTGGATTATTGTTGCTATAATCTCCTATCCGATGTACGTTCGCCATCTAAGTTTGATAATTCAAGAGCAAAACTAAATTGAATTAAATTTTGAGATATTTTCTATTTTCTGAATAAGTTCGATAACTACAAAAGTTCTTTTTGTGATATCGGTATGTACTGGCTCTCGATTCATTCAGCCGAAGTTCAAAACAATGGGCAGGGCTGCCATGTTTTCGAGGTATTTACGCAATACCCATATATATATATCAGCAATAAAGCCATTATGAGAAGGCCATTCGAAACAAATATTGCTTCAGAGAAATGGGTTGCATTTTTTTGTTCAGTCGAAACCAAATTCAAATGAAGCTATGTAATAGAAAGAGGCCGCAAAGTTAAATATTCGCTTGCATGCTTTCCTCGAAACATAAAAAATGCATCAAAATGGATGATCTCCTTCTTTATAATTATGAGTATTTTGGTCTTGAATCGTTCGGGTGAACTAGAAGACTCATTTCAGCGATCATCATTCCAAGCAGTTCTAATTACTATCGAGGAAAATATGAAATTGCTGGTAACTCAAAATGTACAGATAAATAATGATCTTTTGAAAATTGTAGCTAACCCATGTTGAAAAAATCTGAGAGCAGATCATTAGTTAGCAGTTTCTTTTTTTTTTTTCGAGTTCAAATTGTAGAACAAATTGCTCCAAAAAGTTTTATGCTTTGAAAAAGGCGTTGGATCTGTACTCGCAGACAAAACAGATGGATTTTACCGCCTTGGATTGTACAGAAGCTCGAAAGTATATATAATCTCTTGCTTCAGTAAAGGGAAAAGTTTTTCACTCCTGTTTTCTTTAGCTATTTTAGGAGGGACAATAGAATCTCTTATAACTGCTGAGTACTCTTTTCCTAATCTACCCAAATTAAGGTTCGAAAAAACATTAATAAACCCTACTGTTCTGGATTTTGCAGATTTGGAATAATAATGCTCCTGCTTCTCGTTATGGCAGTCACAATACAACATAAACACACTTAACTTAAATATTGCTATTCTTCCAATCAAATATCTTTAGCACTTCCAACAAAGATAGGACCCAAAAAACTGTTTCCTCAAACGAATCTACATCCTTCTCTATGTGTGGCTATGTCTATCCAGTAAAGGACGGATCCGAATACCAAATATTGTAGATTTTAAAGTAATTTTTTTCAAATAGATGTTGCCAGAATATATCTCCGCGCTAACCAATACGATTTTTTCAAGGCATCAGTTGCCTTGAGTGCAAAGTTGGGTTGTTTCTCGAATTTGTAACTGCTGCTAGCAGGTGGATTGAATTTTATGATATTTTTCCCAGCATCACTAAAATTGAGAGCAATGTAGATCATATTTAAATTCTCTGTATTCCAATTTGAAAACACTCACTCATCAACCTAGCTATCATGATTTTGGTTTTGATGAATTGGCTAAGACTTGACTTGGAGATGACAATTCAATGAGTCGACGACTCATTAAACTAAATAAAAATCAAATAAATTGCCCAAATCAGTTGCCGCTAAGCAACCAATCTTGATACATCTACAATTTGACATTCAATCCCAATCTGTCTCCTGAAAACCATATCTTTTTCCTTTTGAAAAGTATATATTGGATTTTTTCTTCAATAATGTAAAAAATTTGATATCAAATGATATTGAGCATTTTAAATGACTGAGAACGTAAATTTTATGAGGAAGAAAGGCAGAATTCAATAAAGAGAAGCTGTCTTTAAAAGAAATTGCTGCTTTTCCTGAGAGTTGAAACAGCTGTATATTGTTAGTGAAATAACTCATCAATACACTAGAAAATGATTTGTTTTAGTTCTGTTCTGTTGGAGAATTTATAGTAATCACACAATCTTCATTCGTTTCTTCCTATATACAAAAAAAATTGAGCACACATTTAATAAAAAAAACTTTTCGGTTGAAAAGTCAATCACGAAACCTGAAGCGATGAGAGTAACCATTTAGTCTAAAGGGATTTAAGACCCTATATAATTTGCACTAACTTGACATTGAACAAATTTCGGTTTCCTTTGATAAAAAATATTTTCAATTGAATTTATGAAACTCAGGCGGCTCAGTTGAAGTAGGTAAGCTTGTTTTAATAAGGTGCTTTTTTAGTACTTTTTCAATCGAAATCGCAAAAAAACATAACACAACCCCGAGGATGGTAACATTTCCTCATTCCGAAGTTGAACGAACTCCTAGCAATGAGTCCACTTATTGATTCAATGATAGTGAAATGGCTCTAAATATTAATTTCGCGAAAGAAACTAAGTTAATACTTATTAAAAATATCTTAAAAAGTCAGCTCATTGCTTAATTATGTCTGATTCTCCAACAACAAAAACAACTTCAACAAGGACTGCTGAAAAGAAACCAACGCTGCCAAAGATCAATACTTCAGCAACGGCGACGACTACAGGAAAAAGCGTCACGACTCCGACTGCAAAGAGTATCACGACTCCGACTGCAAAGAGTATTACAACTCCGACAGCCAAAACTACCGCAGCTAAAACGACTGGAACTACAACCAAGACTGGTACAACAAGCACTACCAAGACAACGACCACTGCCACTACTTCGTCTAAATCCACAGGTCTTTCAACACCAAAAGGCTCACTTGCGGTATCGAAATCAAATACAGTTGGCGCGCTCACTACTCCGAAATTAACTAAAAGGGATTCAGTTAGTTCAAGCGACACGAATTCTCCTGAGATTCCTGCTAAATCTTCAACGAAAACGACTGTAAAGAGTGGCTCGACCTCTCCTGTAAAGGGAAAAACGACCGTAACAAATGGCACCAAGCCAACTGCAACAGCTACAGCGGGTACCAAGACAACCAAAGCAACTACGACTACTGGAGCCAAGACAACAGCTACTGCCAAGACGACTACTACATCCAAGACGACAACTACAAGCAAGTCTACTGGTGCAAGTAGTCCTGCAAAAAAGACAACCAAGAAAACAACAAAAGCACCTACAGATAGCAAAACTTCTGTAGAACCTGATGAGTCGAATTTCGGGGATGCAGCAACAACAGAAGCGGGTGATGAGACAACATCAATGTCTCATCTTGAGGAAGAAAAAGAGGCCATAGACGGTCAGGGAGATGATGGAGAAACGGAATTACCCCAAAGCCAAGCAGGGGAAACAGATACATTCACCTTTGATGGTGAGTATCAGGATGGAAGCATGATATTTGAAAATCCCACTGACGAACCGATTGAGGATGAAGATGCTGATCCAGCAGTAAATAGAGAAGAAGAAATTGGATCTCCAACAGAGGAAATTAAGGAAGAATCTGAAGGAGAAGAACAGGAACCTGAATCGACCGGATTCAAATTACAAAGGGTTGAAAGTACTCCCGATGAAACGCCAATAAATAAAGTTGAACAAAAGCCGGTAGAAGAACAGAAGCCCGTTGAAGAACAGAAGCCTGTAGAAGAACAGAAGCCCGTTGAAGAACAAAAGCCTGGAGAAGAACAGAAGCCCGTAGAAGAACAGAAACCAATAGAAGAGCAGAAGCCAGTAGAAGAACAGAAGCCTGTAGAAGAACAGAAGCCCGTAGAAGAGCAGAAGCCCGTAGAAGAACAGAAGCCCGTTGAAGAACAGAAGCCCGTAGAAGAACAGAAACCAATAGAAGAGCAGAAGCCAGTAGAAGAACAGAAGCCCGCAGAAGAACAGAAACTAATAGAAGAGCAGAAGCCAGTAGAAGAACAAAAGCCTGTAGAAGAGCAGAAGCCCGTTGAAGAACAGAAGCCCGTTGAAGAACAAAAGCCGGGAGAAGAACAGAAACCAATAGAAGAGCAGAAGCTCGTCGACGAAAAGAAGCCAGAGGAAGAACAAAAGCAAGATGAAAAGCAAGAGGAGAAAAAAGAGCCAGTTGAAAATTTAGAAGCAAATGTCAAGGCAGAGCTCCCTACCCCTGATCTAAAAGAGATTGCAAGAAGAGGAAGTAAGCTAGCAAGTGAAATTTTAGAGTTCCAAAAGCAAGTCCAACCTCCAGATCTCCAAGAAATGGCAAGAAGAGGAAGCAAAGTTGCCGTTGAGATACTCGCTATGAAACATAAGGTGGCTCCACCTGATCTACAACTGATTGCAAGAAGAGGAAGCAAGATCGCTGAAGAGATGCTCGAATTTCTTGAAAATCCAAAACCACTTCCTCCTCCAGATCTCACGACTATTGCAAGAAGAGGATCCAAAATCGCAGCTGATATCTTGACATTCAGAAATAAGGTCAACCCACCTGATCTCAGATTACTTTCACAAACAAATGAAACAGCAAAGGAGATTCTTGCATTCAAGAAGCAACCACCTCCACCAGATCTGAATGCACTTGCGAGAAGAGGAAGTAAAGTTGCTGTTGAGATACTCGCTATGAAGCATAAAATGACTCCACCTGATCTACAACTGATTGCAAGAAGAGGAAGCAAGATCGCTGAGGAGATGCTCGAATTTCTTGAAAATCCAAAACCACTTCCTCCTCCAGATCTCAAGACTATTGCAAGAAGAGGATCCAAAATCGCAGCTGATATTCTGACATTCAGAAATAAAGTCAACCCACCTGATCTCAGATTACTTTCACAAACAAATGAAACAGCCAAGGAGATTCTCGCGTTCAAGAAACAGCCACCTCCACCAGATCTGAATGCACTTGCCAGACGAGGAAGTAAAGTAGCTGTTGAGATACTCGCTATGAAACATAAGGTGGCTCCACCTGATCTACAACTGATTGCAAGAAGAGGAAGCAAGATTGCTGAGGAGATGCTTGAATTCCTTGAAAATCCAAAACCTCTCCCACCTCCAGATCTCAAGGCTATTGCAAGAAGAGGATCCAGGATTGCATCAGATATCCTGACTTTCAGAAATAAGGTCAACCCACCTGAACTAGCATTACTCGCAGTAAGCAATGAAACAGCTAAAGAAATCCTTGCATTTAAGAAGCAACCCCCTCCACCAGATCTGAATGCACTGGCTCGAAGAGGAAGTAAAGTAGCCGTTGAGATACTCGCTATGAAACATAAAATGACTCCACCTGATCTACAACTGATTGCAAGAAGAGGAAGCAAGATTGCTGAAGAGATGCTTGAATTCCTTGAAAATCCAAAACCTCTTCCGCCTCCAGATCTCAAGGCTGTTGCACGAAGGGGCTCTAAGATTGCAGCTGATATTCTGACATTCAGAAATAAGGTCAATCCACCTGATCTCAGGTTACTTTCACAAACTAATGAAACAGCAAAAGAGATTCTCGCGTTCAAGAAGCAACCACCTCCACCAGATCTTAAAGCACTTGTTAGAAGAGGAAGCAAAGTAGCCGCCGAAATTCTACTCATGAAGTCAAAAATCAATCCTCCTGATCTCCAGTTAGCCGTTCGAAGAGGAAGCCAGGTTGCAGTTGAGTTCTTAGAATTCTCCAAGACGCTTTCAACCAATCAGCAGGCAACAAACTCTTCCACACAAGAAACCAAGGTAACATTTTGCATTTTTTCTCTCTTTTCAAAATTGAAAAAGGTTGTAAAGAAAGTACTACCCGAAGAAGAAAGACTCAATTCAAACTCTCAAGAACAGACTGAAAGATTGAGAGAAGAGGAAAGAAGAAAAGAAATCGAACTTTTACTTGAACAAGAAAAGTACAAAGAGATCATGGAAGCCCAAAATAAAAAGATAATACTCGCGATGAACAAGAAACTAGTATTGACCTCTATTCAACTTAGTGCTTAACTTTGTTCACTAGGTCAAAGAATATCTGCCAACGCTCGAAGATATGGGAGTTAGGTTGTATCACTTCAAGCTTGTGATGGTATTCATATCAAATTTATTTTTTCGTTAATTATTTGTCACAAAGGCGGTCAACAAAGTGCAAGCCCACTTCAGAGGTTCACTCGCTCGATTTGTCTACAAACTTGAGAAGATGAATAGAATGAATGAGTTGATGTTCCAGAAAAGCATGGCAAAAGCAAGAGCTAGCGTTATAATGAAATAATACAATAATATTTTTATTCAGTTTATTAATTTAGTTATGATATTCAGGGTCTTCAAGTTCTAGATTGCTGGACTTGAGAGAACCTGAACCCTTTTTTAAAAAATCTTTTTCATTTCCATCTCCAACGTTTATTCCGAATCCTTATTTTTATCAACTTCCATGGTTAGTTTGATAGTCAACTTTCAAAAACTTTTTAATGAAAATTGCATCTCCAAAACTAAATTTGCAAAAAATAAGCTTATTTATCATTGCAAAAAATTTTCTTTGTTGAGTAATTGTATCTCATTGAGATGGAACATTATAACAAAATGAATATTTTTGTGCTCGTTGATTTCTAAGACAATTATTCTTGCTCGCCGATTAGAATTCAAATCGTAGTGAGAAGAATTTTGTGCTATCAACTTTATAGGTTTGTATAGATAAGAAATAATTGCAGTTGTTCGAAAAGATGAGAATGAGAACTCGGTCTTTAAAGTGAATTGATTATTTTCTGAGAATGTAAATATTTTTCAATTATTGGCTGCTGTAACATAGAATGAGAGAAATTTTCAGGCAAAAAAAAGATATCTAGACAAGTATATGGAGATTTTGAATTTAAATTCCAAGTATTTGAAAAATTTGGCTGAGAATTAGCGGCTTTTTCGCAATCAAATTTGAATTAACTGCTATTAATTTTCACTTAAATTTGAATTCGTATTTGATTTTTATCTCTTAAAAGAAGCATCAATGGAAGATTTATCTCCCTCCAAGCAAAATTCTTCTCTAGAACACTCTGAATCCGCTCTCATTGAGAACTGTCGAGGGGAGACTCAAGTGTCACCGGCTGGAGCCACCCGTATCTCAACAGGCAATGAATACATTAGAGAAATCCCCAGATTGATGTTAGCACGTGAGCAAAGAAGAAATAGACAACTTGGTGATCGGAAACTCGGACAGAACGAAGATATGAATACCGAAAATGGTTTCGTAAAAACAGACACCACAAACCCTCAAGAGTTTGTCCAGAATGACAGCACGGAAAAAGAAAATCAAGCATTCGAAGAAACCCATTTCAATCCTCAAGAATTAAATTCCCGACCCAATTCTGGAATGGAAGGAGAAAATCATTCTGAAGATAAGATGCATGAAGAGGCTCCCTCTCAGATGAATGGGACATTTGAGGAGACCATGATGAATGAATCGCATCGAAGTGTCCCAGCCGGTAAAACATTCCATTACCTGGTGTTGAATTCTTACTTGTTTGTTTTAGAAGAATTCGCTGACAGCAATATGATGAAGGATTCAGAAAGGAATGAAGATCTACAAAATGAGAATACCGCAACTAATACCATCACGCTCGTAAATTTTTTGACACAGCACAAGAGTTAAAAAATCTTTTTACTATTCAGGAAAGCGCTGCTAACCCAGCTAATCAAGAGGAGGTTAACACTTTCGAATTCCCGGTGGCAGTCTTTACAAACAATTCTAACATGATGGAAGAGGAGAACTCTCAGAGCAAACAGGAGGGTGAGAACAAAGATACTTTGTCTCTCAAACCTAGCGAAGGACAGACGAATCAAGCGGTTTCGAAAAACCAAAATATTCTCCCAAAGTACAAATAAAACAAAACGAACCATCTAAGATGAAATTTTAGAAAAACGCAAAACAATAACTCCAAAAAATTGAACATTCCAAATCGGTTTTCAACATCCTCCAACCTTGCTAAAAAAGATGTTCCAGGGAGAAGTTTATCAAGAAAATCAGAAGCAACTACAACGAAGCCTGCCGTAAATGCGAGACCAATTACACCGGTAGTTCGAAATAATAGCAGAACCTCAATTCCAATAGCAACCAAGGTGAATAGCACAACGAGACCGAACGTTCGAGATCAAAAATTAACTGATCGTAACAAAAGTAGTCTCAGCGCACGTGCTGAAGCACGGAGCGATTCGACTAAACAAAAATCTCTGACTTCAGGCAAAAGTAATACATCGTTTACTCTCCCCAACAAGCCTGGACTTCAAAAGAGCCTTAAAGTTCTGCCAAAACCTTCGAACCCATCTAAACCGGTCCAATCCACAAAAAGACCACGTGACCAAATTGCCAAAAGCGTTGAACGAGATCCCTCAGAGAACAAAGAAAATGTGAATCTGAATTCGAAGAAACCTAAACTATCTCTTCCATTAAAAATCAACACAATTCCCAAACCGACAATTAGTAGACTGTCCCTCCAGGACAATAAATTGAAGCCTAAAGTAGCGGCCCCAACTCAAAAAGAAAATCTGACAAAATCGGGATCAACCACAAGCTTGCTTCAGAAAGGAAAGCAGTCAACAACAGAAAGAACTAGTGGAAGATTTGGAAGACCTCAAAATCAATTGAAAGAGGTCTCTGTTGGAAAGGCAAACAAACCAGGAATCCAATCAAAAGGTTCATCTACCGATAGAGCCAGAAGTAGCAGTGGCAGTGTCGAAAGAAAGAGCGTGAAAGAAAACTTTGCTGTTCCTAAACAGAAAAACCCTACTACAATCGTAAAAAAGGTAAACGTATCGACTACACCCAGGACAAGTACCTCTGGAACCCCTACAAATCGCTCAGGCAATTGTGGAATTTGCCAAGGAAGCCTCAAAGGAACTCAATCCCGCATGTTGGCCTGCTTGCATAAAGTTCACACAGTAATTCTTTCTAAACAAATTGAAGGTGTCTAACATCAAATAGGACTGTTTCATACGAGAGAATAAGAAGAAACCTGGATGTCCTGTTTGTAATGGCACAATAAAAGCATTGCAAAATCAGGCGTTGCCTGAGAGTAAAAAAGCTATCCATGCTTAGTGAAGAAGAAACTGAAAATGAGAAGAGGTTATATGCGTTTTATCGACTTCAATCCTGTTGAGAACTCATTCATTTATTTCAACTTGTGGTGATTAAGTATTAAAATATCTAAGAGGATATCTTAATTTTGTAAGAGATTTGTGTGTAAAACTGCTTGATATTGAGGGCTAAATCAATAATAATGATGATAGAATTTAAATATGCTATTCAGTTTTGGAGGATTAAAAAGATCTTATCCGTCAAAGTTGAACTCTCCTAAAGTACTGTAAGTTTGTAACTTAGACAAATTTATAAACAAAGTTTCAGAAAATAATGAATGTCAAGCATACAATAATTAAACAAAAATCCTATTCAACTTCGCTCATACATGCTCCCAAAGCTCTTTGGTAGAACCGTGAGGGGCCGTTTGAGTATCAACTCACATTAGTTATGTTTATTCGATCACAAATATATATATACCTAAATAAGATGGAAGCTAGTACATCAGAATCTAAAATTACAACTACTTTTTCTTTCAATGCATTCGGTGTGTTCTCAATAAAATTTCTTTCTTGCAAATCTGTAAATCGAAAAAAATATCTCATTTATTTCGGTTTTTCAAACATTTGTTTTGCTGTGTAGAGTTATTAAATGAAGAAACGAATAATAAACCGATAAGTCGCTTAGTATAGTAGACCGAAAAA
>ENA-UOTZ01001807-UOTZ01001807.1-compost-metagenome-genome-assembly--contig:-NODE-1807-length-13199-cov-31.954275_pt1 | contig 13199 bp, 9 predicted proteins | sample MGYA00238144_ERZ746983 | MGnify/ENA primary metagenome ERZ746983 (study PRJEB28759, sample SAMN06268863) | compost metagenome | isolation source: single cell | place: USA: California, Emeryville, Joint...
AGTATGAAAGAAATGCTCTTCGAGAAAAAATTCAAAATCAGAAAAATTCGCTGATGGGTTCAAGCGAAAACACAAGTAGCGGCCTCGGGACGCCGTTAGCAAGAATTCTGTCAAGGTCTGAGGCATATCTGGATAAAAATCGAGCAGCTTTAGAAAAGGATTTGAATCGTATCAAAGTGAAAGAGGGCAGCAAAGAGATAAATCGTAACTAAAACAATATGGCTATTCGTAATAAAATAATAAGAAGGAGTTGTAAAACAACCTCCAAGCACCAACAACAGGAGGATTCGACCATTCCCAACCCAAAAGCCAAAAGTCCAGACGAATGAGGTTAAAAAAGTCGAGAACCAAAGGTATTGTTGCTGATTGTAGCAAATCCTCATGTTCATTTCTTTAGCGATGAGATTAAGCAGTCGTTAGATCTTGGCATGCTGAAAGTCCAGGTAGAACTCTCCGTTGTCGAAGAGAATACTTCTTCTGCGAAGATGCCGAGAAAAAGCGGAGAAAAGCCAGCAATAAAGAACAAAGAGCTCTCGGTTGAAGTCAGCCAGCCCGAGTTTACTCCTGTGGCTTGGAGAAGATTTGAGATTGATTCAAACGGCCTTCATCAGAAGGAAAGTTCGTTTGAAAGTGAAATAGAGAAAATCGGCCAATGGTCAGTGAAGAACGCGAACGCGATGGCTGACTTGGTTGCGATAAGAGAGAGCCTGCTGAATTTCCATTTTCAAGGCACTATCAAAATTCAACGAAATAATGTAAAGTGCTAAAAGCACTGGAGATTACATAGTTACTCTAACCTAACAATAAGTTGTTAATGGTCCTTAAGGAATTAATAACAATTAATAAATAATATTTCTCAGGCATTAATGCACAACAGATATAAGCTTTCAATTTAATTCGTTATTCTCCCAACTCTATGAATTTGATTTCACAATTCGCCTGAAGAGTCAAAGGTATATATATACACACTAATACCTGTATATTTTTTATATATGTTGAAGTTTTTTTCTTTGAACAACTGCACAACTAATATCCATGGCTTTATAATTATTTCATTCATTAGAGCTTCAGGCTTCGCGCATTAGAATAAAAAATCCAGACAATTTGGACAGATTATTGTGCTGAAACAGATAACTATCTCTTGTAGACATTTTGGTGAATTGTATAGTTTTTTATTCTTCCTATTCTCATGAGTTCTTGATTTCTAACTACAATAAAACGCGACATTATAAACATCACAGGAAATCATGCATCGGCATCAAATCTTCCTTCATGCGGTAAGAACCTGTCCAATTGCCGTATATTTTTCAGGTTTATCATTGATATCTTTGAGCTGAGCCTTGAGAGACCAGTAAAGAATGCCCAAATTAATAATGGAGAAGATGTGCATTCTGTATCTCAGGTGGAAGTACCAGTAAGGGATCAACCCTTCAGCCGTGAATTTTCCTTCAAGGGCCAAAATCGACAAGTCACTTCAAAAATTTCGTTATTAATGAACGCAATTAAAGCTGATACGCTGCAACGGTAGGCCCAATTCTCCATTTGTCAATATCCTGTGAGAACGACATCGATGCTAGTGACAATGCTACTGGAAGCAACAACAATGCATATCTAATCCATTGGTTATAAACTTATCTTTGCAAAATTACTGCTACCTTCTGTCAAGATGTAGGAGCTTTACCATGGATTTTCTATCAGAGTATCTGACTGCATCTAGGCCGAAATAGCAGGCCACCTGACGAAATTATTAGGCTAATGCTTTTTTGGAATAGCTTACGAAGAACGTGTTCGTGACATTAATCCAATCGTTTGCTCGTCTGGTCCAATTGATCTCTTCAACAGGATTTTCTGGGTTGTTGAAGAGCTGGTATAATGCGTAGAATTGGGGGATGGTGGAACCAATCAGTAGTATTGTGATCACTTTAGGGGTCTGTCATAAGTTGAGTAAGGTCAAATTTACTGTGATGTTCAGCTCCTTTGTGGCCTTTTCGAGTCTTCTCTTGGCGCCCTGCTCGAGAACTTTTTGCTCTGCCAACTTTCTATATTCCGGGGTTCCTTTCTTGGGAGATTGGAAGGCTGAGCGAAGTTTTTGGCGGTTAAGAGCAAGAAAGAGACACATTTATCATACTATCCTTTTTATAATTTCGCAGTGATCTCACCGTAGAAACGCATTGTCTGTATAGCTTCGAAAGCATGGGTTGCCAAACTTGTTTCTCTGTATTAAGAAAAAGATTTGAAGTTTATTTAAAGGTAATAACTCTAAGAGCGAGAGAAAATTAATTAAATCTCTTAACTAATAAGCACCCTTGGCAGCATACATCGCGTTTCTGTATATTATTTTTCTTGATGCATGGATAAACATGAGTTAGCAACTCCTTGTCTATGAAAGAAAGAGGTGAATGAGATATTTTTCATTGAATAGTGAATTTCGAGCTCTTAACTGAAAAAACATATCATTACATGTGAATTTTTTGTGGTTATTAAGCGTGGTCTTTCTAATGAACACTTTGTCTCGTAACTAAATCCTCGGGCATGAAAAAGTTATTGTTTAGTGATACTTTAACTCAGATCAGTAAGGGTAATTAGTGAGAAGATACGTGATGATGTCAGTTAGAACTGATCTCGCGATATCTTACAAGATAAAAAATTAAGAGCAATTTTATTTCTGTTTAAAACTGAGTCCAACGAGTCTCTTTTAGAACTCATCCTTCCATGAGAGCCATTATTCGCACAAACGCACATCTCAGCGTAAAATTTCCTCCGTCAACAAACAATCCTCATGATACCATCAACTTAGCCTCCTCGCAAAGATTCGAGAAGGGAAACTTCTCCATCAGCTAAACTGACTGTAACACATCCTTCATGCGCATCAATAGAGCTAAACCTATTCGTTTGCAAATAGTTGAAACAACTTGCCGATCGTACTCCATCTCTCTTCCAGACAAAAGTCGTCGCGCTGAATAATCAGAGTATTGTTGGTATCGGTCAGCTTAGTGCTCCTGAGCACGAGGTCGAACAGTTAAACCTCAGCAAGAACATGATTCAAGACCTTCGCGGAATCGAGCAGTTTCCTAATCTCCGCAAGCTTGACCTGAGCAATAATCTGGTATATAAAGCCGTATCGATTTCGAAAACTCACACCGCTCTTCATCAGATCCATGACATTCATAACGTCTTTTACTTGAGATCGCTTTCAAAGCTAGAAAACCTTAACCTAACAGATAACGGCATTACTGTTCAACCCAATTTCAAAGAGACCGTGCTGTATATGATTCCAACATTGCGATATTTGAACACTCGAGTATACCGAATCTCCTGGATTTTCATTTGAACTTATATTATTTGTAGGAGATGAAAAAGCAGGATTATGATGCTATTGATCCGAACCTGAAAAAGCAATACTCAGTGCTTGAGGTGCTATTGAATAACTATTGCGAATTGATGAAGCTGCAATCAGTACACCGCTGCTTCGTTATATTAACTTAAGATTCTGCGTTCAGGTTATCAAGCGCCTTGATGTTCATAAAGAGCTGATGCAGAAGGATAAACGCTTCCTTATACATCATGCGCCATTCAATGTGAAGAAATTCCGATCGATGTTTCAATACATAGAGCAGCTGGATGAAAAAATTAAAAATGATTATCGAATGGACCTGCTGCGAGATCTCAAACTTATAGAGGAGAATTTACTCAAAAGGTAACATTACTTGCGCTTTTCTGGTGTATTTTTCTGTGTATGAGCCTTCGGGCCTCATGAGCTGACAGAGTTAGATTTCTGCGATAAGTCTACTCCTGTATCTCATGAGAAAGTAAATCTACGCAGCGTACTTTCGCAGAGAAACCTCATGAACCTGCGATTCTACTGCAGAGACATATGGATTGTTGCTCTATGTTATTATTTGCGAAATTTCTCATTAAACGCGCTCTGATTAATCATTTCACAAAAGAAACGACGTTGATGCAGCTGCTAATGAACTTATTACGCGCCAACAAGCCAAAATCCAAGAAATGCTCAAAACTATCGAGAAAAAGGCTGAGGTCCTCACCACATTGAAGCATGATAATGCATTTAAATTTCTCAAGAGCGACCTGGAGAAAGTATGAGCTATTTGTTTCTAATTAAGCGCTGAAAAATATTTGAATAGGATATCATCATCCAGACCTCTCCAAGATCGTATTCGACGCCAAAAATTGACCTAAACAGCCCTAGAAGAGGCTTATCAGTAGGAGAATCGATCCATCTTCAGACTGAAAAGAAAGGACATAATTTAAATGCATCTCTGACTGCCTCTGCGAAAACACTACCGACAGTCAGACGCATTCATAAATCTGAAATCCCCCAGCAGATTGACACCACGGCCAAAAAGAGTCTCTCTCCAAAAAGGAATGTTAGCCCTCCAAAGACAGTCTCTCCGAAGAAAGCCTCATCTGGTTTGAGAACGATCTCGCCACTAAAACAGACTATCACCTCTCACAGAAGTCTCTCCCCTCGCGGCGGGAATGTGTCACCAGTTAGAGACACCTCCTTATATAAGCCAAACCCCAGACTGTCACCTGTTCATGCGCTGCCTGTTTCCAATATTTCAGTAATTTCCCCAAGTTCCATTATAAGTTACGAAATACTTTGAATCTGCAGGAAAGCCCACAGAGCTTCAGAAGTGCTTATCAGAGAGCGAAAAAGCAGTTAGACTTCACTCCTATCAAATCAACTCTGAACGAAAAGGTATCCAGCTTTCTATTTGAGTTAATAAGTAATCTAATCATATCTCCATCAATTTTAGATCTCGGAATCGTCTCCTGACAGAGAATCCGTCAACACCACGCAATTTTCTCCCAACAGCCGCCCAATGCCGTTCAATAAGCGTTTTGAGCTACCTGCAGAGAAAGATAAGAAAATAGAAGCTCTATCGCGTACGTTGCAGCATAAGATAGAAGAAGTCCTCAAAGCCGATAGCCTCAACCGAGAGTTGACTGAAAGAATGCGAAGACTCGAAGATACTTCGGATCTGAACTCTCGGATCGCTAAGGAAGAGTACCAAACAATACTGAAGGAGTTGAACCGCACGGAAAACGCGAAAAATGCGCTATCAAACGAAATATCAGCTCTGCAGAATCAATTGAATCAGCTCATTTCCAGAGCCAATTACCTCGAGCTCGAGAATAAAGCTCTTAAAGAAGAATCATTGAAAGTATAAGATTCTTATCTTGGTAAACGTTTAATCGCATATGAAAACAGGCTAAATACTATGCGAAAGAGCTTGCTATGCTTCAAACGATTGACGACAAAATGGAAATAGCTGAAAGGTATTACGCAGATAAAATAACGATGAGAATCTTCAAGCTCCTTCGTCTGGCTGTTCTGAAATCCGAGGTAGAATATTTACTGTTTCAGACTGACGGCTTAACAACAATTTACATTAGGCGATAAATGCGCTCAGAGTTAGAAATGAGAAAAACAAAAACAAGAAGCTCATTGAGCTCAGCTTCAGAAACATTCAACGTCAGACGCTCTTGACCAAGATAATGAAGGCCAGAGATCTTGAGCGCAAGAAGACTCTGCGCATCGATGCGCTCTACACTTGGAAGATAAATGCCAGGTTATCGAAAGGATACCGGCATTTGATAGAAGAAAGGGCTGCTAAACTAATGACAAATGCTTTCAAGGGATGGAAAAAACATGCTCGTCTTCGTGAGGAAAAGAAACGAAATTATGTATTGATCGCTCGCTCTCATCTCAAATTAATTTTTGAAATGTCTGATATAGCTGAAGATCGATCAGTATCACAGAGAGTTTATCTTGCGAGCAGCATTTATTGCGTTTAAAAAGAATCATCGAATGTACAATTACCCAGCTATCGACTCTAAAAAGAGGGAGAGACTTGCTATGAGTTATAACAAAACTCGCAACAAAAGATTCTTTTTCGCTGTCTGGAGGCATTCAGTCTATCATGTACTCGTCCCTAAGCGACTCAAGCAAGAACAAGCTGCCAGCCTTTATATCAAAAACCTTTTGGCCATGGGATTAAGACTCTTCCAAAAGAATGTTGAAGTAAGAAAACCTATGCAATGAGAGGTGACTCATTAATATATGTTTTAGTTTTATAGAAACGCTGAGGCAAGGGCAGATCTGATGGCTCGGAGAAACGAATTGGGTTTAGCCTCTGAGTGTTTTTCGAGCTGGAAAGGAGACTACCTTGCTCATATGGAGTTTAAAAAGAAGCTCAATATCTTGCGAAGCAGATACAATCTCTGCCGCAGATGGGAAATGTGGAGAGACGCTTTCAAAACATCCCAATATCTTCGAAAAGTCGATTCGACTGCCGTGATTCATTACCAAAGAGCACTCAAGAGGAGAATATTCTTAGCGTAATACTAAATAGCCCAACCTTTGCCTTACTAATTGATGGACAGTCTGCTAAAGAACAAAATCAAGCGCGAAACAATCAGCATGCACTATACCTCTTATGAGACTCAGAGAATGGAAAACGAGAAGAGACAAGCTTTCACAGCTTGGAGGATAGCATTCGCAAAGAGAAGAGAGCACTATCGCAAAGTATAGACCGAGCTTTTTCGTAATTTGCTCATGCATTACATGTAGGGTGAAGCCGCTCGACTGAGGTTATTAGGAAACGTATTCCAGGCCTGGAAAGATAGAAACGAGATAACCTATGCGAAGAGAGCGAAAATGATCCGTGCGATAAGCTTCCACAAGAAAACGATCACAAATCTTCGTTGGAATATTTTCAATGTTTTGAAACAAAGAACTGTTTACGAAAAACGCCTTGCTTCTGTAAATTCTCCTTGACCCTGCTTTGCGTGACTAGACCATTCAGATTGAGCGCACTCTGACAGACCGTCAGAATCTTTCGAGGACTCGACTGGCTTTCACTGCTCTTTCTGGAGAGCTGAGACAACGTCTTTGGAGGAACATCGTACAGCTGATGAATGAAAGGGATTCAGCAATCGTAACAGCTTTTTTAGAGAAATTGCTTGACTCACACTTAATTTTCTCTAGAATAAAGCTCAAGAGAATCTGGAATACGGAAATAGAGCTGATGGAGATCGCATCGATCTGATGGAAAAACTGGAGGTTTGCAGTCAGTCAATCACTAATCTGCGATTGCAGAATGAGCGATATTGCGAGCAAATTGTAAAAGCAATTATTCAGCAAAGATTCTTATTTGTTATTCTCCAATAAAGAAATCTCTTAGTGGCGAAGTAGAAGCGAAAAGGCTGGACAATGATCGCCTTGCATCTGAACTTAGAATGAAAGATGATATGATAAAGAAGCTCAGCTTGAATTTGGATGAGGCTCAGCAGATAATCCAGGAGAGAGATCAGGAAATTGAGAATCTTATGCATGATCACAGAGAAAATCGGCAAGACCTGCTTGCTCAAATTGAAAACTTGAGAATCGAGAATGATAGTAAAAATTGTTATTAGCTCCGCCTCAATGATTAACTTTCCTTTATAAAGGCAAGCATAGACTGATATTAGAGCTTGAAACTTCTCTTGGAAGAAAAAATGAAGATTATAACCAATACGCTCAATCCACAGAACTTAGATTGGCGCAGCAATCAATTGATAATTCTGATCTCCAACATGAGTTAAACAGGAAAAATACCGAGGTAATTTACTTTTTCTCATTGCAAACTAAACATTCAATTTGTGAATACCCTCAGTTGCAAGAGGTTCTCTATGCTCTTGATCAATACATCAAAAAGAATGAAGAATTGAAGGCTCAACTGAAAAACTCGCTTGACTCGATGGTTGAAGCTTCAGCTCGATACGAGAACAAGTTTTCTGAACTTCATGCGAGAGTAAATTAATCTGCATTTTTCAAATCATCTAATCGTCTTAATCTGTTAGAATACTCAATTAGAAGGTGAGAACGAGCAACTCAAGCGCGCAAACAAGCAGATTCAAGGCGAACTTACCGAGCTGCGAAGTTTGCTCCGGAAATACGAGTACGAAGTTGAGTTGATGACTGCAACACAGCACGATGAGACCGAACAATTTATCGCCAATTTGAGAAACCCAAAGCACAGGCGAACTCATTCTAAGAAGACGTTGCCAGACGAGGAGCGCTTCACTTCTCGAGAGACCAGCCCTGCTCCTAGCAGACATGAAAAGCAGCACAGTGGAACTGCTTTCGGTGGTTTTGATAGAAGAGGAAAGTCAGCTGCTATACTTGACCTCCCTATCCGGGAACTTCAGACCCAGATCGCCTCTATGGACACCACACCAAGCAGTCAACGAACGATGCTAAGATCGACTTCACCAGACCAAATGTATTCGACTCGCCAAGACACGTATACTCCGAGAGAAGCCTATACAGCACGAGAAAGAAGGAGATCTCCTCTTGGTAACAAGGACTCTTTCATATGGACAAAGCTTACATGTTTAGACACTGAGGATTATATTCCAAGATCGCCTAATACGCGTCGGCGTACTCCCAAAAATAAAGCAGACAAGGATCTTGATTCCTCCGCCCTTACAGGGAGAAGCACGGTTGAGAGTATACAGCAAGAGTAAGCATTTTTCTTGTTTGATGAAATAAATGATCGTTTGGTTATAGGGTTGAGAAGTACAAAGTTTTTAAATCGCAGATAAAGAGCACCATGGCGCAGAGAAATAAAGCTTTTAAGCAGAAGATATTTTCATAATTCAGTTTTAATTTGGACAAAAACGAGTTCTTATTATTAGAGTGATTGAGTCATAAATAGAAGATCCTCCATGGAAAATTACACATTTTGCTTTTTGTGAATTTATGATAGAGTTGTGATAAATTTCACTCTTATTTCAATTCAAAAACTTTTCAAGAACTGATTGGATGATCACCTCTAATAGGGGCTTTGGGTAAGAAAATATTAAGATTCATATTTTCCGTGCTTAAGGCAAGAGTAGATTATCAATTCTTATATATACAAATATGAATGTCCAATTTATATATGAATGCACAATATATATAACCCATTATTAAGGGCGACATCTTATACAAATGATAAATGCTTATCTTCGTTAAGCGTCATCAGTTTTGTTTTGAGAAGAGATCTTTATTAGTGATGACGCCTTCCCATCTCTCATTTTTTTGTTTTGATCTTATGAGCTGCCAAGTGGTATCAATGACCCATTCCCCATTATCTCCCTTGTATAACTCGCCGATCCAAGACGTTATAGACCCATATCCAGATTAATTAACAGTAAATTGCAATAGCCACGAATTCGATTCTTTGGCATTATTTTGATACACACCACTCACTGGAAATTCTTGGCTAGGCTTTGGCTGGCCTGCCGCGGTACAATAAGTCCCTTTAAAGACACCCTCCTTGTATGCCGTGATTTCTAGAATAGATCCCAGCTCGTTCTTCCACTTACCGATAAAATCAGGTTCCATATTTCAACTATATTTTAGAAAAATGTATTCTGAATTTGAGATCAGAATTGTCTTTCAAGTTCTGAATCAGAATCAAAGTGAAAGAATGTTTCGAAGAAAAAACTACTGTATACCATTATTACTGTATACTAACTCCAGCTAACGGCTTGAGATAATATTCTTTGATTATTTAGGTTAATTCCAAGTTAAATAAAACAAATTCGTGAGCCAATCGCTCACAGCGTTAAATTTTATGCCTTAGCTCTTTTTATCATGATCGGGGAATAATTGCTAGTCTCATTGTAGGTTTAGAGTAGGGCGATATAATTTGTTATTTGAAAATATACAACAGTCCTCATTGTAAAAAACGTTGCGAACAGAAAGTTTTGGCGTCTCACCCGAAAAAAAAAAAGTTATGATGATTAATTTTGTTTACAGCGCGGTTGCTGGAAAATCGGAATGAAAAGCACTTTTTTCAACCTCGTAAACATTTAAAACTTGTACCTGCCATATGCTCCTCCCTCTAGCGGTGTATTATACGTTCCTATATCGAAGCCTCCTACTGGAGACGCACCGGTAATGTTCCTTGACGATACGTTTGTATGAAGGACCGATGCTCCATAAGGCTTCGAGTGGAAACTAGGCACATACGGGTTAGTTGTGCTGCTGGGATTACTGCCCGCGCCGTACTTATTTCCTGCTAATGCACTTCTGTTCGTTGCGCTAGATAAATAGGGTTTGTTGAAATCTGAAGTCCCTCCAGCGCCGACTCCGTAGAGTCTATCTGATTCTAAACCTATTGAGACATTGCCTCCGTATCCTGATGGCTGATAATTCGGATAGTTCGGATTGTTAGTGGGCTTGTTTAAGTTTTCGTCTTTATAAGCCGATAAAAACGACGGTTTATAGGCCCCGCCTCCTGCTCCGCCAGTCGGGTTGGTTGTTGTATTGGTATTTCCATAGTAAGACGGCTGGTAGGGTTTCTCTTCGATAATACTGTTGTCTTTTTTCCCAAGCACGTTTGTAAAATCGTAAATATCGTTCGTTTTCTTGAATCCGCCATCATTGGGGACGTTATATGCGTCTTTTGTTGAAAAATTATAATTACCGCGCTGATTCCCCAGATAGTTGGACGATGGGTTCGTTGCCATTGGCTTGTACTCGCTTCCGCCGATCTTGAGATCACTAATCTTTGAATTGCCTCCACCAATGACTCCATCGTTGTTCGATGTGAATTTGAAATCGTACACCGGATCAGTTCCGCCGCCTAAAGCTGCATAGTCCATGACTCCTGACTGCCCGCGTCGGTTAGTCCTCTGAGTGAAGTTCGGCATGTTTCCACCAACGCCGCCGGTAACACCTTGAAAATCGTACATCTTATTCTCAGCTTTCGTGTCCAATTTGTATGGGTCTCCTCCCAGCAACGAGGTGTTGTGCGGATTCTGATTGACTTTGAAATCAGAGGCAAAACCTTGCTTCCCATCACCCTTCAAAAAGCTATCCAAATCGAAATTTAAGTCCTTTTGACCGCTTGGCTCTTTATTCACGCTAATTGGTTTAAAAGGCTCGTTTTTTGTCCTTCCTACTGGCTCTACTGAGTGCGATTCTTTGTCAAACTTGCTCGTTTTCTGCGGAGATCCGCTGATAGCCTTGTTGTCGTCCTCGAGTACACTCACCGGTAGAGGCTTTGGAAGTGGCTCAACGTCGTTTATTAGAATGTCTCCTGGCGTAAAGCCGTTAAAGTACGGATGTTGAAGGATCTGTTGCGCCGTTGGTCTTTTCTGCGGGTCATACCTTAGCATTTCAGTCATTAAATTAATCGCGTCAGGAGATGCTTCCTTTACGACTTGACTAAGGCCGATCCCAGTCATTTGCGGGAAAGTGAAATTGATCTGGGACGCCAATCTGAACCCTTCTGGCCAAGAAACTTGAGTGGGTGTCCCGAGAACAGAGGTGATTTTATACATTTGATCGAATTCTGAACTGCCTGCAAAGAGCGGAGACATCATATACAGCTCTGCCATGATACATCCCAAAGCAAAGATATCTACTGGAGAGTTATAATTTGTTGCCTTTAGAAGGATTTCGGGGGCTCGATACCATCTCGTGGAGACATAGTCGGTGTATGGCGGACGAGAGCGGACCTCTCTGGCAAGCCCAAAGTCACAAATCTTAAGGGCTTCTCGATGAATCATGATATTTTCTGGTTTCATATCCCGATGAAAAAACCCATGCTTGTGCATATAAGCCAAGCCTTCAGTTGCTTGATAGATGATTGATTTGATTTGTTTTTCAGAAAAACGCCCTTCTCTCTTCTCTTTCATCTTTTGATAGCATTGGAATAGGTTTTCTTCGAGGTACTCAAAGACTAGATACAGTTCGTCGTTTACGCGCAGAACTTCTTTGAGTTTGATGATGTTGTCGTGGTTTAATTTCATTAGCGATTTGATCTCACGGAGCTGCTTGCACTCATCCCAGCTTTCAAACTTTCGTTTCATCTTTTTGATGGCTACTATCTCATTTGTTTTCGTATTTACAGCCTTGTATACAATACCGAACGAGCCATCGCCCAGTGTTTTCTGTATTTTGTATTTGTCCATAGTTGATCAGAGTTTTCTTCAGAACAGTGTTTGTTTCGGAATTTTATTCACTTATTATCGCCTCGGAGATAATTTCGACGTTTCAAATAGGAAAAAATAGTATTGTTTTATCGTACTAATTCGAACTAACCTATTTATTGTTTTGATCATTGTTGAGAAAGTCAATGTATATCGATGCAAAAAACTTTGTATTCTGCGAAGGACAATAAGCTATTTAACTTAATTCTCACATTCATCTACTAAACGAGTTTTCTCTAATTCTTTATGGATATTTCTGATTGTTTATTGAGTTTCTTTGAATGAGGCAACCTAGCTGAGTGGAAATTGCCGCGGGGCGGCCGTAGGTTGAACTATGATGCATTTTATTTCTTTGAAGGGAGTAATGTGACGTTTCTCGAGCAAAACTCAGAAAAAATGATGAGTGTGAACAATGTACTACTGCCTTTCATTTGATCTATGCTCATAGATCGAAATTGATTCTTTTTGGATGGTGTCGAGTTCAGGTTTCTGTTGAAGAACGATAGGAGGCTATGGCTGATCACAGCGAATAGTCAAAATACTATGTCTCCAACAATAAAAAAGCGCACAAGTTCAAATTATGCAATTGTGTCTGAATTCACGTGGAAGAGCAACACATGCAAGTAGAACAAAGAATTTTAACTTTGATTAGGCGCAGGATTAAAATGGTCGTTGGGTGGGATTATTGAGAGTGTTGAAGATAAGATACTCGCTGTAGCTTTCTCGTAAATAGTAACCAATTCCCATTCCAGTAGTGAGTGTGATTGTTCTGCCGGCTCTTCGCGTAAAAGGAGCAAGGATGAGCCCCGCGATCGCGCCTTCTAAGCTTCCATTCAAGAGTTTGAAAAAGTTCCTGTTCAAAATGTAATCTGCTTGGACAAACTTGCTTTCTTTGCTAAGGTTTTCACCGGTAGTTGGTGATTGTAACTGTGGAGTATTGTCAGTCATCTGCAGGTTGTGATGGATAAGCTAGCTGAGGAAACTTTATTGAACGAAAATTAATATAGAATAAATCTTATTGTCGCATCAAATGATGTTTCCTTCCAAGTTCCTATATTTTTTTACATTTGACAATTGAAATTCTATTGCATTTTGAGAAATAAGAAAGCTATTTGTTCTTCTTCAATTGATTGAAAAGGACTCAAAAACAAAATGACATCGTTGTGTGATGAGATTTACAGATATAAACAAAAGCAAGCGAAAAA